>Ga0307516_10001389_pt1 | contig 33424 bp, 45 predicted proteins | sample 19_EM_MG_FD_203310 | JGI IMG/M metagenome (GOLD analysis project Ga0307516, IMG submission 203310) | Populus trichocarpa ectomycorrhiza microbial communities from riparian zone in the Pacific Northwest, United States - 19_EM | ecosystem: Host-associated > Plants > Roots > Unclassified | place...
GCCCCCCCCGCCCCCCCCCCCCCCCCCCCCCCCCCCCGCCCCCCGCCCCCCGGCCCCGCCGCGCCGGCCCCCCCCCCCCCCCCCAGGGGGCATACATAGGTCTGTAGTATGGGCATGTGCATTACTATATATAGTCTCGGCACAAATATTGGCCCTTTAGTGACTGGCACAAACTTGCCTGTTTGCTTTGTGACCGCCAAATCCTCTGACGAGTTCATGGCTTGATGCTTCCCTAGAACTTTCGCTCGACGAAACGTATGTGGCATTTGATCGTTTACTAATCTCACAACTTCCCCCACGGGGGAGGAATTGAGACAGTTGGGGACCAGATGATGCGAAAGTCGCTCTCTATATGATCACTGGTAGCGCGCGAGGACCTTGCAAGAGCAAGCCGAACAAACACCGAAAGTTTGCTCCGTGACTCTAAACAGTGCCAAAGACATGAAGAGAGAAAAAAAAAAGAAGCGAGAATTTGTGCACACAGCTTTGCCTTTATGCGAGCGCCAAGTCATTTTAGCCGATGGGGCTAACAGAGGCGTAGTTATCGCTTGGCACAAAGATCATCTGATTACGGCGCGTTCACTGGACATGGATGAGAGGTATCTATGTAGAGAAACCACCAACGAAGCAGACAACGACCCGACTCAGTGAAACTCGCCGCACCTCCACGCTTCCTGCCTGTTCCTTGATATCCTGTCAGCTCCATCACTCCATAACACTTCAGCACTCACATCCAACATGGCGCCGATCTTTGGTGATTCTTCGCGTCCAAAGAGGAAGAGCACTACTACTACCAACACTGCAGCCACCGGAGAGAAACCGGTCTTCGCGTTCAAAGCGCCGAGTACCTCCGGGAGTAACGGCTTTTTTCGTACAGAAGCATCTTCCCTCGCGCACCACCGGCCTCAGCAGGTAAGTGGTGCTTCACCCGGAACGGTCGGGTTTCCGATGGGTTTCGGCGACTGATCACTGCTCGTTCAGACAGAGGACGGCTGGGACATGGGAGACGACGTAAGGCAGTCCAACGAGCTATTGTGTGGTGATGGCTAAACGGCTAACTCCTCGCAGAGAAGCGACGAGAGCCAAGGCGAGATGGACGATTCACAGGCAGAATACGACTCTGAAGGTGTGCTGCCGGTATCCCGTCTTCATTGTTCCGTGTTGCTGACGGCGTGACCATAGAGGAAGAGGTGGAAACTATGAAGCCCGATTTTGTCGCCTTTGCGAGCCGGCTAGATAAGTCAGGGCTGCTGCAACAATCACTGGCGAGCAATCTCGACGATAGTTCGGAAGTCGTGTTTAATTTGATCACAGACTTCCAGAACTACTCAGCTGAAACTATGGAGGCAGCTGAACGGGGCATGGAGGATATGGCTGACATCACTCTGAACAATCCCGGGGCGGAGTGCGATTTCGACCGTTTCAAGCAGTTGGCACGGTACTGGCAGCTTGAGCATCAAACCTGGGAGCTTTTTGGGGTACTTATGAGACGTCGTCTGGCCCCTGGCGATCACCCCGTCGCCCACTTGCCTAGTGACCTAGCAAGGAACAAGTTTACTAGCGACGCCCGCATCAGAGAACACTACTTCAATGCAGATCCAGTATTCGCGGAGTTGACCGCAGTGCTGGAGTGGCTACGCCGCTACTCGCCGAAACCCACCGCCGACGAAATCGAAGTTCCAGGGCTTTACCGCGAAGGGGGGGGTTGGATTTACACGAAGGAGGAGATCAAGAAGCAAAAGCGGATGAACCAATCCAAGCAGCTGTCGCTTTTTGGTGGCAGGGGTAGTGCTTTCGCGCCGGCATCATCACAGTCTTATGTCACCGAGCTCGACCCTGACGCACCTAGTCGTCAGGGACGCCAATTGGAAGAGCAGGACAAAGAATGGGAACAGTACCTGATGAAGCTAGTGTGGAGATTTCTGAGGAGAGGGGAAATAGAAAACGCCTGCGACTTGTGCGAGGACGCTGGCGAGTTTTGGAGAGCAGCAAGTTTGAATGGCGGGCAGGATGCATGGGATCCCATGATTGATGGCACTCGGGAAAACGACGACGGAGATCTTGCCGTCAAAGGGAACAGAAGGCGAGAGCTTTGGAAGCGGATGTGTTATGCTCTTGCACATCGAAGAGGAGGAGATGAGTATGAAAAAGCTTCCTACGGAATCCTGTGTGGCGACGTTGAAAGTGTAAGTTCTACCCTGATGATCTCGTTGGTTGTTGCTGACAAAAGCAACAGGTGTTGTCTGTGTGCACGACCTGGGAGGATGCCCTCTTCGCCCATATCAATTCTCTTGTCGAAGGATACTATGCGGCCAAACTTGCCGAGCTATCCAGGATTCCCAAGACGGTGACACAATTCCCTAGCTTTGACGCAATGGCCGCCTACCACACCCAGAGCTCTCTGAACGATGACATGATCATGCCTCGGATATTGGACGAAATAGCAGCCAGTGGCAACATCAGTGAAGCGAGGCTGCCGCTCCGGTTGATTCAAGGCTCATTAATTTCCCTCCGTTTCCCGGAACTCGTACAAGAGCTAGCTAGACAGCTGCAACACTTTGAAGAGATCCCAAACTATGACCCACAACAGGATGAGCTCTCAAGCGGCTTGGATGCGACCGATCCACAGATGCTGCGTGTCGTCGTTCATATCCTCATAATCCTCCAGGTTGTGGGTGCCAGTAGCGAGGAGGGTACGAAGTACCACAAGGCTGCGGAGAGCGTGATTTCGGGATATGTCACTACTCTGGGCGAGTGCGACAGGTTTGAACTGGTGCCGCTGTATGCGTCACGTCTGTCGCCGGAAAACGCGACCGCTGTCGTAGGCAAGGTTTTGGTTCACTTTACGGGCGATGATGCCAAGCGGGAGGAACTCATTCGGCAAATGTACCAATACGGAGTCGATGCGGAAGCATGTCTGAAAAAGACCATGGATATTACGCTGGAGCAGACGGAATCCTGCTATGCAACATCTATCCTTGAGAGAGGAATGGTCTTCAATGGCTTCGGCGGCGAACCCCAACCAGAGGATCGGCAGCTCATCGGTGGCTTGGAGTGGTTGATGTTGGCTGGTGCCCCACTACGAAGAGAGCTCATTCATAGCGTATGCGAAGTGTACAAGCGATTCTTGCGTCAGTTAACCCCCCCCCCCCGCTCCTGACCGATGACCGTCGCTAATTTTATCTAGTCACTGGGCGCTTGGACGCTGCCAGCATGCTTCGCACTACAATTCCTATGGAGAAAGCCGTACCACTACGGGATGCCAATGAATATTTGGACGATTCGATGGAGGAAAACCAAGAACATGATCGCCTTTCCAGTCCGGCAACACACCTTGCTAAGACACTCTATATAGCCATGGAGAGTCTTATCGATGCTTTGACTGCCCTCGAAAATTGGCGCGAAGCTTTAAAGAATCTTCCCGAGTAAGTTCCATTTTGTCTGGTGAGATGGGATCGCAGCTGATGAGACAATGACAGACGACCCGATAGAACAGTCGCCCGCACACTCAAACCTCACTACAACGCAGTGATCAAGATCCTCGTTCCTGTGGTCAAGGACTTTTGTGAGGACGATGAGCTCTTGGAACTCACCGGGATTCGTCAAATCCGTCAGATTTACGTTCCCGAGTTGGTTATCGCCCTGCACAACGTGTATATGGACGCCGGAAACTACATCAACAGCAGCTACATGATGAAAGCCCTTGAGCTTACGAATGAAGTTGCAGATCCCCTCAAGTCCATCTTGGATACGTTCAGGGAATCCGGTCGGCTGGCTGAGTACGTTGATGTGGTTGTTGCTACTAGCAGGGCGATCTTGGCTGCTACTCAGGATGGGGCAAAGGATTTGGCGATTTGGACTGTCGACAAGTAGGGCACTACCTACCTATAGTTTCTGATGATACTGTGTGGGTTTCGAGATTTTATATGCTTGAGATGTGGACGTACGAAAGCTTCATAGGCGAGTGTAGGTGCCGGTATCTGGATTCTTGATCATACTCTTTTACCATACTTCCTTATGTGGGCGTCGTTTCTTTACGGTGGGTGGGAATACCGGAGATTGCCTCCTTTTCTTATGCTTCTCTATACTGTACGATAAGGGGGTTTTTAACTCCATAATAGCTGATGGACATTTAAGCACTTGCATTAACTATACTTACTTAAGTGAGACTGGTGCATGGAGCCCGAACCATTGTCATTCACGTGTGGTACCCGATAGTAACCGACGTCATACCAATTCTCCACCTTAACACACCCCGCACAGCAGCTCCGGAAATCATCACGACCCAATGCTCCACCGAACGCTCCGCCTCGCCTGCCGCGTACCGGCTGGCAAGGAGCAACTCAGCAAATCCATCCCGTCGCAATTCTTGCGCAGCTACACGTCGCCCGCCAGCGTCCCCCCGGCCGCACTCAAGAAGACTCCGCTGCACGCCTTCCATGTCTCCGCCGGTGCGAAGATGGTGCCGTTCGCTGGATACTCGATGCCCGTGACCTACGCGGACCAGGGACTGGTCGAGTCGCACAATCAGGTGCGCACGAAAGCGGGGCTGTTCGATGTGTCGCATATGGTGCAGCATCGGTACGTACTCTGTGGTGAGGCGACGGGGAGGGAGAGGGGATGTATCGGAGTTACTGACCGGAGTTGGCATGTAGGTTCAAGGGCGCTGGGGTGATGGGGTTCCTTGAGCATCTCACGCCATCCGATCTTACGCTCCTCAAGCCTCACGAGAGCACGCTCTCCTGCTTCCTACACCCCATCACTGGCGGCATTGTCGACGATCTGATCATCACCATGCTCTCACCCGACGACTTCTACGTGGTCACCAACGCTGGCTGCGCGGACAAGGACCTCGCATACATCCGCGAGCACCTTGCCGGATACCCACGCAGATCCGAGGTCAAACACATCGTCCTCGCGGGACAGGGACTGATCGCCGTCCAGGGCCCCCAGGCGAATGTCGTCGTCCAGGACTTCCTGCAGCGCGCGATGGGAGATGACGCCGTGGACCTGACGCAGGTGTACTTTGGCCGCTCGGTGGTGGTCGATACGCCCACGTACGGAGAGCTGCACATCGCCAGGGGAGGATACACCGGCGAGGATGGGTTCGAAATCTCCATCCCAGCAGAGAATACTGAGGCTGTCACGAAGGAGCTACTGGAGATTGGGAAACAGGGAGATATCCTGAGAATGGCAGGGTTGGGCGCGAGAGATACGCTGCGGTTGGAGGCAGGTATGTGTTTGTACGGCCACGATCTCGACGATTCCACGACGCCCATCGAGGCCGGGCTGAAGTGGCTAGTCGCGAAGAGGAGAGTTATGGAGAAGTCGGCTTCCCGCCCCCCGCCCCCCCGTCCCCCTCCCCTTCCTACGCCTCAGCTTTCCACTTCCCTGCTAACCGGGATCGAAGCAGAAACTTCCACGGCGCCGAAACCATCGCTCGCCAGTATAACGACGCCAAGCAGATCCCCCGCCGCCGCATCGGTCTCACGGTGGAGAAAGGTGCACCCGCTCGCGAAAGCGCCGAGATCATCGACCCGGCCTCAGGTGATGTCCTCGGCAGCGTGACGTCCGGCTGTCCGTCGCCGACACTCGGCACGAACATCGCGATAGGCTATGTCAGGTCCGGATTCCATAAGTCCGGCACCGAGCTGGCCGTCAAGGTCCGTGGCAAGACCCGCAAAGCCACGGTTACGAAGATGCCGTTTGTCAAGACCAATTACTATAGAGCTCCATAGGTACTCGTGTTGCGAGAGGTGTGTATATGTACTCAAGCTATATTTGTTTGGCGGTTGGCCCCACAAGCAGGCCCCGAATCGAATATTCTGTTGGCTCTTGCGTGACATTGATCAGTGCATGGGATCTCACTCGTGTTTCAGATTTGGGGGGGGGGGGGGGTCTGGAACAACAGAGCGAAGTGTTCGCTGTCATGACAACGCGAAACGTTGTCGTATCATGTCAGATCGGCCCCTCGCTGCCGGGTGGCACATGACATCTCTCCGCTTCCATGCATCTGTGCGTTGTCCACTGACTGGGTTTTGCAGGAACAAAGGAATGGGGTTATATGTGCATGCATGCAGGTACAAGATGCTTTCTCTCGTTCTTCGTTTCTCTAGCATCCGAGAGCAAGGACGAAGGCCACACTACGAGCTACCACCAAACCACGCAGCAACAGCATCCGACCCGTTATTGGTGCGGAACGGACTGCGGATAGAGCCCTTCACTCGGACCGGGCTGTGTGGCACTCATCGGCATTGTTCTTCGGCCCCACCAAACCCAGCTCGTCCGTCTAGGCAGCGAGGGCGAGGAAGGAGGGTTCTCTTCCCCTTCCCTTCCTCGTTGCGTGTCTTCGCCGAGTGGAATGGGTGGCTAGCCCTCTACATATCATATCCTCGCGCCGGTGGGTGGCGGCTGGTGGAGGACGATGGATGGCGCCCTCTCGTCGAGCTTGCGCTTTCCAGATGTACTCTAGCTAAGTCGAGTGGGCGGTGAATTTGGGGTAGGGCTCTGTGCGAATGAGCGGGAGAGGCTGGAGACGCACGTAGATACTCATGCAGCTGGGTGGTGGCTGGTGGAGCACATGGCGTAGGTCTCCAGCGCTGCTTTCTGGTGGTCATTTCCCACGATCAACGGTCTTCTCTCCCTTCCCTCCCACCCAGCGAGCTTTCTCATTTTTCGTCCACACCCCTCATCCTTGGAATGAGCAGAGGTAGGGTAGGAAGTCCATCCGGCCATGGCGTTGACAACACATCTCAAACACTCGGCGCACTTCACTGCCCATCACACATCGCACCTCGCACGTCACACATCACACCGTACACAGCACACCTCACCTTGGCACGCTCGGACCTGGACCTGGACCGGAGCCTGAACCTTCACGGTGGACGCGTGCGAGAGTACGCGTATAGTAGAGCACGACGTGAGCTGGATTTTTTTCTTTTTTCTTTTTTCTTTTTTTCTTTTTTCTTTCTCTTTTTCTTTACTGGAGGGAAGTTTCCTGGGATGGAACGATGTGTACCATGCGACAGGATGCGATATCTACAATGATACGGCGAGGGGCACTCACGAAGGGGGCGCAGCAGCAGCAGATTCTCGAATGCTGCACTGGGAGACTTCCCTGGACGCTAGGGATGCTTGGCCCAGCTGTGCGATGGATGGATATGCGGCTCGACTCCACGGCGCCGTGGCCATCGGTGAGACATGCGGCCCGTCCAATCGTGGACGATTGCTGCAGGCTGGGTTTCCTCCTAGATATCTAGTACATAGCTGTACTCCTCCATCCGGGTTCTCTGCAGAGCGGGTACGGGTTGGGAGTCTGGGTAGTTGAGTAGGGTACATCCACACATCTGGCGGGAGGAGTGGAGCAGACATCTAGACTAGGTATCTATGTATACCGCGTGTTGCAGGGTGCAGCAGCTGAGAAGCGCAGACCGACTGGCCGCCTTAAATGAGGCAGCGACCGCTACGGTAGCGTTTGGGGATGCGGAAGCTGGAAGACGGGGGGCTGCTGGTGTCTTGGCCCACGTGCCGGTCATGAAGGGCACGCACCTCTGCGTCGCGGTACGTGGGTAGAGCATGTATCTATCTCCATCCGGGTTTTTGGAGCTCAGCGAGGGCGCCACGGGGGAGATGCGCCGGTCTGCATGGATACCTGCACCACTCGAAGGGCCGGATTTGGCGCTCTGGAGCACGCGCACCGACGCCACACCAGAACGAATCAATCAAGTCAGTCAGTCAGTCAATCAATCAATCGATCAATCATTCGAAAGAAGCATTCCCAGGCGCGCCACCAATCTACATACCAATCTACATACCATCAACCAACGCACGCAGCATGGATGGCTAGTTAAGTAACGGCGATCTCCCTTACGTACCAGTACGTACTAGGTAGCTACATAGGTGGCGAGTGCGGCCGGGACCAACAAGAGTAGATAGCGGGGCGACCTCCGCTCCTGGCTCCTCGCATCACCACGACCCGCAGCGTGAATCGAGGTAGCCGTCGATGAGAATGCAAGAAAAAGCAAGTACGGCTCGACGTGTATCTGTCGGGCACTTACGAGAGAACAGGATGCCCCCCCCTGATATCTAGAGGGGGGACGGAATATAGGGTGGGGAGCAGAGAACATACAAACATACATAAGATCTGGCTAAATAAGCGTGGTGTGGGTTTAAGCGACTGCTGACGATGGTATGTGTGTAGGTAAAGATATCTATGGGGCAGCAGAACAATAGAATGCCTGGCTTGGCGGCCAGTAAGCTTTACATACCTGCTCTGTGCCCCTGGCCGCGGGCTGCTGTTGTGTTGTCTTGCCCGTATAGTCCGGCGCCCAGACGTTTTGCTTCGACGCAAATGGACGAAACAAATTGCGAATTTCGAACGGCGGGCCGCAGGTGGGAAAGGGGGCCGAGAGAGAGAGAGAGAGAGAGCGAGAGAGAGTGAGTGAGTGAGAGAGAAAGAGAGCGAGAGAGCGAGCGAGAGAGAGACGAACATGAACGAGAGGGAGGCCGTGGAAGCGTGAGAGAGAAGGAGAGACATTGCCCGGGTGAGAGATGATTCGGCCCAGGGGAGATGAGCTGGCCGATTTCCTTCCTCTCTTATACCTAGGCGGGTCCAAGATCCGGTGGCCGGCCCAGGATCTCTCTCTTCTGCGATTGTTTCCTCTTGTCTGCTGCTCCGTCATATGTCGTCACCGCTTCGGGTGGATCTTGAATCGCGGTCTCAGATTTAGTTTAGGACGCATGTGGGTGCTATGTGTGTGGAGTATGTATGGGATGAATCACGTACATACATAGCAATGTTGCGCGCACACGCCGGGATAATGGGTTCTGTCCCGGCTATGCTCCAATTCTATTGCCACGGGAGAGGGGGGAGGGTCTGGGGAGTGGAGCGGTACATACATCTTAGGTGCTCTGAGCGGCGAACCTCTCGTGACGTGATTGCTGTTTCTTGTTTCTTCTCTATTTCCGCTCGAGGGGAGGAAGGACGGAAGGAAGAAGAAAGAAAAAAGCGGCAGGACCACAACGAAATTGGGGGTGTGTCCCATTAAATTGCAATTGAATGCAAACCCTGGAAGAAAAGAAAAAAAAAGAAACAATAACTGTCGCTTTGTGTATACCTCCAGTATGTATACACTTTCACATAGGTACTTGATACATAGCTGGATCACCACCACCACCACCAGCAGGGAGCCTCCTCCTTCCTGCTCCCCTCATACATATCATCAGCACCTGCTCTACTCAACCCCACCCCCACCCTCGGACGGACGTCCTTTCCCCGTTGAATGGTGCAGCGGCGACCATACAAGCCCAGCTCACCCAACGCACCTGCTGGCTGCTACTGCCGCTAGATACCTGTCTGCCACCAACACGCTTCAACCCTCTCTCCAACCAACCTCTTCCACTGCCGCCGGAAACTGCCATACTCCTTATTACCCAGATTACCGGTCCGCTATCAACACAATCCAACATCATCGATCATCTTACAGAAGAAGATCTCGTTGTTTGTTCCGGAGAGAGGAGGATCCTCCCGCTTGCGCGCAGAACCCCTCTTCTCACTTCGTACCACGCCACTCCTCATCCGCCAGCAAATAAACACAAGCGGAGAGCCCGCTGCACACCTACCCATACACACACACCTCGCATCCAGGCACGCACAATCGCGACGCGAGTTTGTCTCTCTCCAATTTCGTCGCCGTCATCGTCATAGGTCCGTCACGATCAAAAGCTAGACATTTGCGCTGAAGGAGGAAGAGCAAGAAAAGGCAGTGCGAGAGGGAAGGATACGGAGAATCGGCTTGTATCGCTTCCGTTGCTTCGTCGGAGGCGTTGCTGTCGACAACAAGGTTTGATATCTCTCAAAGCATGTCCGACATCAAGAAACCAAATTCTGTGAGTGCTCCTACTTCCTTGTCTCTACTGCGCGACGCGTCGCGCGCGCGGTAATCCTTCTGTCGAAGAGGGGGGGGTAGGAGATCATGTGCTAATGCGGAATTTTCAGGGAGGCGATGGGAGTCCGCGCACACAGTCACCGACGCCCCCTTTAGCTCCGCAGCAAGGTGGGCTTCTCGCTGTTCCCGGAGGCCCGTCGCGGGACAATTCGCTCGACAAGCTCCACTCCGATGGTGGTGACACCCCGTTTCCGTCGTCGCCGGCGGATAGTCCCCGTGTCTATGAGAACCATGAAGACGAAGACCCTCTGAAACCCGACCCCGGAACCGAGACGGACTTTCAGGTGGACAACAACGTCTTCGCTTTCTCTCCCGGCCAGTTGTCCAAGCTGAACAGCCCGAAGAATATCGCGGCCCTGAGAGCGCTAGGAGGAATCGAGGGGCTAGCGATTGGACTGAGGACGGATCTGAAGGCGGGGTTGAGTCTCGATGAGACGACGCTGGAGGGCACAGTCTCCTTTGCGGATGCAACTGGTGGTGCGAACAAGTTTGCGGTCGCGCCGGATCCCTCCGTGCCAAAGCGCGTGAACACCGTGGCTGCGAAACCTGCGGCTGCAAGGCTGCACCCAGACTCCTACAAGGATAGATTGCGCGTGTTCGGAGACAATAGACTGCCGGAACGCAAGTCCCAATCGCTCCTGCGGTTGATGTGGATCACACTGAACGACAAGGTGCTATTGCTGCTCTCGGGGGCGGCTGCCATCTCTTTGGCGTTGGGATTGTTTCAGACTTTCGGCGTCAAGCACGACCCGAATGAGGGTGCGCCGGTGGACTGGGTGGAGGGCGTGGCCATCATGGTTGCCATTGCTATCGTCGTGATCGTCGGTGCCGGTAATGACTACCAGAAGGAACGCCAATTCGTCAAATTGAATAAGAAGGTATCTTGCCGAGTCGCCAAGCCCTATCCCCCCCCCTCCCCCGCGTCTCTCCGTTGTGATGCTGATTTTGTCATCAGAAAGAGGATCGCGCTGTTAAAGTCATCCGTTCTGGAAAGTCCTTGGAAATCTCGGTTTTCGACTTACTGGTGGGTGATGTTTGTCACCTGGAGCCTGGAGATCTCATTCCCGCCGACGGCATCTTCATTACTGGTCACAATATCAAGTGCGACGAGTCTTCCGCAACCGGTGAATCCGACCAGATGAAGAAGATGCCCGCCCAAGACGCTGTCGCACAGCACAATGCCGGAGGCGGCGACGCCCACAAATTGGACCCGTTCATCATTTCTGGATCGAAGGTTCTTGAGGGTGTTGGTACATACGTGGTGACTGGAGTTGGTGTCAACAGCAGCTTCGGAAAGACGATGATGGGCTCGCGTGAGGAATCGGATGATACCCCGTTGCAGAGGAAGCTGAACGACCTGGCCGAGGCGATTGCTAAGCTTGGTGGAGCGTAAGAAACCCCTCCCGTTGGACCAAGAGACGCTTGCGCGCAGAGATACTGACATTTACCTAGTTCCGCCCTTCTATTGTTCATTGTTTTGTTTATCCGCTTCTTGGTCAATCTCCGTGGTACCACGGAGACCCCCAGCGAAATCGGACAGAGTTTCATGAAAATCTTGATCACCGCCATCACCGTAGTTGTCGTTGCTGTGCCCGAAGGTCTGCCGTTGGCGGTTACGCTTGCACTAGCCTACGCCACCACTCGGATGTTGAAAGACAACAATCTCGTCCGTGTCTTACAGTCCTGCGAAACCATGGGAAACGCTACGACTGTGTGCTCGGACAAAACAGGTACGCTCACGCAGAACAGGATGACGGTCGTTGCCGGTACGGTGTGTGGTACTCAGAGTTTCGGCGACGCGCGCAAGGTGGAGGCCGGCGACGCCCCCGAGAGTAAGGAAGCCGAGACGGCGGCGCAGCAGTTGTCTATCGCAGAGTTCATCAGCGCCCTGCCGGAAACTATTAAGGAGCTCCTCCTGCAATCCATCGTTCAGAACTCCACCGCTTTCGAGGGAGAGGAGGACGGAAAGCCGACGTTCATTGGATCCAAGACTGAGACGGCCATGTTGATATTTGCCCGCGACTACCTGGGAATGACTACTGTCGGCGAGGCCCGCGCCAACGCTAACATCGTTCAGATGATTCCTTTCGATTCCGCTAGGAAGTGCATGGGAGTGGTCGTCAAACTCGGAAACGGCCAGTTCCGCTTGATGGTCAAGGGCGCCTCCGAAATCATGCTCGGAAAATGTTCTCGAATTCTAACATTGGACGGTGTGGGTGCCGAAAAGACCCCCAAAATCCAAGGTGAGGTCGGCGAAACCATCTCTGCGTACGCGAACCGTTCGCTCCGCACTATTGGATTGCTGTACCGCGATTTCCCTGTGTGGCCCCCGGCCGGTGCACGTCCGCTGGAGGACGACGCTTCGCAGGCCGAGTTCGACGACGTTTTTAGAGATATGACCTGGATTGGTATCGTTGGTATTCAAGACCCCCTGCGCCCCGGAGTCCACGACGCCGTGCTCCAATGCCAAAAGGCTGGTGTCTTCGTCCGCATGGTTACTGGTGACAACGTTATGACCGCCAGGGCGATCGCCGAGGAGTGCGGAATCTACACCTCCGGTGGCCTGGTCATGGAGGGACCGAAGTTCCGCCAGCTTACTCCGGCACAGATGGATAAGGTCATTCCGAGATTGCAGGTCCTTGCACGGTCGAGTCCTGAGGACAAGCGAATCCTGGTTAGAAGATTGAAGGAGTTGGGAGAGACTGTTGCGGTGACTGGTGATGGAACGAACGACGGCCCGGCTCTGAAAATGGCCGATGTCGGTTTTTCGATGGGAATCGCTGGAACCGAGGTTGCCAAGGAGGCCTCTGCTATCATTCTCATGGACGACAATTTCTCAAGCATTGTCAAGGCGCTGATGTGGGGACGTGCTGTGAACGATGCCGTCAAGAAGTTCCTTCAGGTAAGTTTGGGTTTTGCATTTCGTTGCTCGGCGATATTTTCACTGACTCTTTGTTCTTCTCTCTCAGTTCCAACTTACCGTCAACATCACCGCTGTACTTCTTACCTTCATTACTGCCGTCGCATCCCCCTCTGAGACCTCAATCATGTCTGCGGTACAGCTGCTCTGGGTGAACTTGATCATGGACACTTTTGCTGCGCTTGCGTTGGCTACCGATCCGCCTGCCCCATCTATCCTGAACAGGAAGCCTGATCCCAAATCTGCACCCCTCATCACGGTCAACATGTGGAAGATGATTCTCGGCCAGTCGGTTTACCAGCTTGCGGTCACGTTTGTCTTGAACTTTGCCGGATCGAGAATCCTTGGTTATGCGAACGACGATAAAGGATACGCACAACTCAAGTCTTTGATTTTCAACACTTTTGTTTGGATGCAGATTTTCAATCAATACAACAGTCGTCGCTTGGACAACAAGTTCAACATCTTCGAGGGAATTACCAGGAACTTGTTCTTTATCGGAATTAACATTGTCATGGTTGGTGGTCAGGTCATGATCATCTTCGTGGGAGACAGGGCATTTTCGGTCACGCGGCTGGACGGCCTCCAGTGGGCGATCTCGATCGTCCTCGGAGCTATCTCGCTTCCTGTTGCTGTCGTCATCCGTTTGATTCCCGATGCAGCGTTCGCCAAGATCATGCCGGAAGTCATGAAACGAAAGCGCGAGGACCCTGCCGTCTACGTGTCATCCGAGGACCGCTTCGAGTGGAACCGTGGAATAGAAGAGATCCGCCACGAGCTTTCGTTCTTGAAGATGGTCCGTGGTGGCCGGCTTAATCAGCTAAAGTTCAAACAACAACACATCAAGGATAACTTGTCGCAAATGCTTCGAAGTGGCTCCAAGTCGGAATTGCCAGAGCTTACCGTTGAGGATGGAGCCGTGCTACCTGCGACGGCAGGATCTCATCGTCGCAGAAGGTCTCGCTCCAACTCCACTGTCTTTGCTGCCGCCGCGATGGTTCCGTCGATCGTAGCCGGAAGCATCGGTGGTTGGTCGCCCGTAGAGAAGGCGCCTTCACCATCCAAAGAAGGAGCTGGCAATCTTCCATTCAGCTCGCGGTCGGAGTCGGAGAAGCAGGCTGGTGGTTCATTACACCCCAGAACCGCGCAGGGCGACCAAACGGCTCCGAGCGCACCACCCGCCGCGCTCGCCGCGCCCAACACCGAAGGTCCCGCGTCCAGCCAACAGCCCAAGTGAAATGCCTTGATGTAACTGTACCTTGTGTTTTTTTACCCCCCATGGTGTACGGGTAGAGAGGGGAAGGAGGAACTTGGAGGGATAAAAATGAAAGCGCAACAGATAACACAGATTGGGGCGAAATGGTTGGTGTGGAGGTTCCGGAGATAGGGGAAAATGGGTCTACTTGTGTGCCAGCACTGGTGTTTTCTTTTCTTTCTGGCAGCTTCATTGCTTTCCCCTATTCTTTTCTTTCTTCCATTTTCCTTCTCTTTTTTCATGCAACAGTTATGTGCTTTGATAATGATGGTCTGGTTGGTGTTTGAGGTGTGCGATTTTGCTTTTTGTTTTGTTTCCGTGGTTGTGCTCTGAAGCCTTTTTTACTTTACCTGACTTCGTCACTACATCCTTTAGTGCTACTCTTTTGATGGTATACCCTTTCTATTGCTCTGATTGGGAGGGGGTTGGCGAGGTGGAGTGATAAGGCAGAGGGGATGTATTATACGGCTACTATGGGTTGAGGACGTATGGAGGGCGCATTATGGGGGGGGGGCTATATATAATATAATGCAATACGATACCTACTCCGATTGACGGTTGTTGGATCAATTCCGGTGATGGTTGATCATGTGAAGAGTGGCGCGTCTGTGGCGGCTGCATAGACTGCCGAAGTTCAGGGATCGCATCGGTGGAGCGCGGGGTAGGCCTAACACTTAGAGGTATTCACACGTGTGCCGTTTTGCTTCTAACACTTCGAGGCAGGTACACTCTCGGTGAGGAGACCGTGGTTTCTGACGGGAAGAATTGGGGGCCGGGGGGGCCGGGGTATAAAGTGGCCTCTCGTCTCCTCTGCCCCGCAGCTGGGCCACAAACTTGTCGATATTACGTCAATCCCAAATCCGGGGATAGCCGACCTCTACCAACATAGCGGTTATCAATCAACCACGACGGAGAGAAGAACGAAAGCGCGGCGAGAATGACAATCACGATAGCGATCGCGCGGAAGTCCTACAAGCTCTCTGCGGCTACGCAGCTTCTGAGGCCGACGGCAGCAGCAGCTGCTGCTGGAAGGCTGGGGATGGCGAGGCGCCAGAGCTCGGCGGCCTTCAGGGTGCCGATGGTGGAGAATGAGGTCAACGTGAGTCGACATCCGTCCGTCCCTACGGGTCGAAGCTCAGGCTCGGAGGCTTGGTAGAATTGGATTGGGAGTGGGATTAACGGACGGGATGTAGCAACATTACTCTCACGGCTCGGAAGAGCGCTACGCCCTCCAAGGCGCACTCCGGGACCTACGACACAAAGCCCCCATCAGGATCCCACTATACATCGGCGGAGAAGCTGTGACGACCGAGGAGACGCAGTTCCAGGGCATCCCTTCCTCGCACGCCAGCGCCCTCGCAATCTCCTCCGTTGCGACCGCCTACGAAGTCACGGACGCGATCGATACCGCGCTGGATGCAAAGGAGGAGTGGGAGAACCTGCCGTTCGCGGACCGCGCCGCCGTGTTCCTCAAGGCGGCGGACCTGGTCTCGAAGAAGTATCGGTACGACCTTATGGCAGCGACGATGTTGGGTCAGGGAAAGAACGTCTGGCAGGCCGAGATCGATGCGGCTGCGGAGCTCGCCGACTTCCTCAGGTTCAATGTCAAGTTCGCCGAGGAGCTATACGCCCAGCAGCCCCCGAAGAACGCTCCGGGCGTCTGGAACAGGGTCGAGTACAGGCCGCTCGAGGGATTCGTCTATGCCGTCAGCCCGTTCAATTTCACGGCGATCGGAGGAAACCTCCCCACCGCGCCTGCGCTGATGGGGAACGTTGTCGTGTGGAAGCCCAGCCCGGGAGCGCTGTGCAGCAACTACCTGGTATACCAGATCCTCCTCGAAGCCGGTCTCCCGCCGAACGTGATCCAGTGGTGTCCCGGCGACGCCGAAGAGGTGACCGCCACTGTCCTTGCGCACCCGGAATTCGCAGCACTCCACTACACGGGCTCGACGCAGGTCTTCCGCGAGCTCTACGGAAAAATTGCTGAAGGCGTCGTCGCGGACCGCTACAGGGGGTACCCCCGCATAGTCGGCGAGACCGGCGGGAAGAACTTTCACCTGATCCACCACAGCGCGGACGTACGCAACGCCGTGGTGCAGACCGTCCGGGGAGCGTTCGAGTACCAGGGACAGAAGTGCTCCGCCTGCTCGCGCGTCTACGTCGCCAGCAGTATCGCGCCAGAGTTCCTGGCCGACCTCAAGGCGGAGGTCGAGGCGCTCAAGGTCGGCGCGCCGGACGAGGGCTTCGATAATTTCATCGGCCCCGTCATCCACCGTGGTTCTTTCGACAAGCTCCGTGATGCCATCGATGAGGCGGACACGGACCCGGAACTGGAGCTGCTCACCGGCGGCACCTACGATGACTCCGAGGGCTACTACATCCACCCCACGGTCTACATCGCCAAGTCGTCAGTTCACCAGCTGTTCGGCAGGGAGCTGTTTGGACCCGTCCTGGTGGTCTATGTCTACCCGGACGAAGAGTGGGAGACCACCATGCGGCTGGTGGACCAGACCGGTGGTGGATACGGGTTAACCGGGAGTGTGTTCGCTACCGATCGCAGGATCATCCGGCAGGCGGAAGATGCGCTTAGATATGCTAGCGGAAACTTTTATATCAGTTAGGTTTCACCACTGCCGTGGCGCTATGGTTTGCTAATCGATACGGTTTGACTAGACTGTAAATCTACGGGCGCCGTGGTCGGACAGCAGCCGTTTGGTGGTGCCAGGGCCAGTGGGACGAACGACAAAGCTGGAAGCGTGAACCTCCTCACCCGGTTTGTGAGCATGCGGAGTGTGAAGGAGGAGTTTCTGACCACTACGGAAGTGGGCTATCCTAGCAATGAGGTGTAGTTACTCAGGCGGGGGGGAGGAGTTGCTCTTTGTTTGTTGGTTTGCCTGTATCCATTGTTTGTTCGGCTGCTTGTCAGTAGGAAGGGCTGTACTCTAATACCTTCATTCCGGCGGTCGAATATCATCAACGGAATGTGTTCTATTTTGTTCTATGGGAGTCCATGTCAGGACTGCAAACTCATGCAATTCACAGCCATGCACATGGATCAAACTATGGGGGATTGAAGTGCGCTGGAACTTTTCAGTTGGAACTTTTAGTATCGCCGAGGAGGATGATAATTGGCTGTCGAGTTTTCAACATTTGTTAATTGCGAAAATCAACTAGCCCTTGTACTTACACATCACTCCGACAACAGCAAACGAACTTGCCCTCCATCTGCGTCTGCCCTCTCTTCTCGCCTCATCGCGCCCCACCCCATCTCGTCTCACCCCGTCTCGGCGGACAAACTCAAACACAGGCAGCTGGTCACACAAAGTGACCACCACAGCTCCGCCGACATCTTACCTAACTACCCCGCCAACCCTCGTCGCCCCGCAACGACCCGCCCCCCCCCCCCCCCTTCAATTCCCCCATCCCTCCACGACCTACTCTCCACCCACATCAGCAAGAGCAATGTCCGCCTCCGCGGGTACGACCTCGTCGTCGGCTTACGATCCCGACTTCGAACTCGAGCCTGCGTGGGTACAGGCGGACCAATCGTCCACGCCGTCTCAGCCGCCGTCATCACGGCTGCCGTCCGCTGAGCTGTCGTCTGCTGAGCAATCACTGCCACCCGGACAGGAGCCGTCTCACCAGCAGCCGGCCCGACCGCCTTCCAGCGCTAGTAACCGCGGGAATGGCGCGAGAAACCCCACTAGCCCACGGAGGGGAGTACCGATGCGCACCGAAATTGTTTACCCAGTGAGACAACCTACCATTCCGGGCCCTAGTGGCAGCGAGAGTTCTCGACATCAGCAGCAGCGTCAGCAGCCGAGGACCCCCGCGCGCACGAGCATCGGCTTCGGTCAACGCGGAGGAGGCCGCGGATCCGCCAGCAATGCTACGTTCAGCGATATCGGAAGTACCGTGGCTACTGTCCACACTGCGTCGACCGGCTCGACGTTCCGCGGCGATCCCGGAAGCTTCATGGCGCCGCAGGGTGGTTACATACGCAGTTCGGCCCACGCCAATAACGAGCAAGTCGGTGGCGTCGGTCCAGATGAATATGGTACCGAGGGATTCGTTAGACCACATATCCTGCTGCCAGAAGACGAAGACTACGACGAGGATCACCCCACCGGCTTCCGGAGGGCAAATGAAGCCGATCTGGCCGAGAGGTCGGGAAATCCTCCTGACAGTATGGGAATTCCGTTGTCCGTTTGTGTGATTGAGAGAGGGCTAGCTAATTTCTGTCGATAGTCTCCTTCGTGTTACCCGCTCGCCGTCACGCGGAATTCGATACCCGTTTCTTCGGCGTCCAGAGCCACAATGTCTTACACATCGCGAGGAAGACCGGTACCCATATCTCGATGCCAATGGACTTGAACGAGCCGGTGCTGTTCATGTGGGGGACTCCCGATAGACTACTGGCGGCGAGACAAGACCTTCGCGCGCTTCTGGAGCAAGTCCAACACGATATCGAGCAGGGACAGCGTCGAGCCAGTGGATGGGCAAAAATCAAGGCAATGCCTTCGGACAAGAAACAGCAAATGATTGATGACATGATTCAAGCAGCGAGGATCCGCAAGATGTATCGTCTGCCGCCACCGCCTGGTACTCATTTTCCGGCGGTAGGCCTCTTCCTCTGGCCATCCAAGGAACGCGACCCACAGCAGGTTCTCGGAATGGCATGTGAGGCGCTTGATGATATCCGCTTCGATCAGAAGGTCTGGATCTTGTTCGTTAGAAAGGCAACCGTGTTCCGTGTTCTCGGCGACAACCCCAAGAACGTTGAGATTGCGGTCGAACGCATCCGCGGTGTCTTCTGCGAGGTTGCGGCCAAGAGGCGTAGGCCGACGAAGATGGTCCTTCTTCAGCCGCCCTCCGAGGAGCTCGCTGCCACCAAGATCGTCGCCAACGAGAACCACGACCTTATCAACCGCCAGGTCACTGTCAAGCGTCTCGAGGCAAACAAGGGTATTCAGGTCTTCTTGGGTGGTGCCGCACCGAATTCGAAGTTTCGCGAGATGTGGAAGACCAAGAGGGAGATCTTGACCAGAGCGAATGACACTTACGTGCGCAAAGTTCTCGAGCAAGGTTTACAGGACCTCCCATATTTCATTGGCCATGTGAGGATGAGAGTTTACATTGGAAAGATGGTTCTGTTTGGCTACCGGAGGGCCAAGGATGGTGTCTACAGCATTCTGGACTTCGGCGAGATGGTTCGCAACAGCCAGACGGTTGGTGAGCTCATCAGGTGCATTGGCAGCGGCAGATACGGCATAGAGGACAGCGACGTGGCCGACGAGCTGATCGAGACCTGTGGCCGCCTTTTCTCACCAAAGGACACCTGCGTCGATTTCGAATCCGCCGCCCGAACCGTCGAGCCCCAGATCTCGGCTACTTTTGAGCTCAAGCTGTACGACGAGCAGGGTACAGCTCAGGATATTCGTCTGGAAGTCTGTTTCCAACGCCTGCCAGGAAGGAGAGAGTACCGTGCACTCGACCGCCGCTGGCTCAATGCTAGGGATAGGGAAGGCCACAAAAATACCGAGAACCCCCGCAAAGGACCGCTCGACATCAAGGTGATGGACGTCGAAGCGGATCTCGGATACCAGATCGAGATTGTCACCTGGTCTGCATACCGGGATACGCATTACCCAATCTTTCAAGACTTTTCTCGTGCTCTCGGTATCGAGTACATTCCCAACGAATTCACCAGCGCACCCCTTCCGGAGCCGGGACAGCCGGATACTCGTCCCACGATACCACGGGTCACATTCATCAACCTCCCCGGTATGTCCGTCTCTGGTGTCGTTCAAAAGACCAAATATCGCTACTACATGCCCCGCAGCAACTACGTCTTCGAACTGACACGCTACGAACATCTCCCTGTCCACGTGGTGTCAACCATCTACCCTGACGGCGTCCCCGTCTCGTACAGAGGTCTCGATACCCCTTTCGACACCCGCTGGGGCTGCTCCCTTTCGCACGACAGATGGGACGAGTACCTCAGTCAGCAGGCCGTCGTCGGACTGGGCCAACGTGGAAACTGGGAACCCGACATCGAGAAGTTCTTCCCCAGCTCTCCAGTGCCGCCGGCTCACAGCAGCAGTGGTGGGACTGTCGGGGAAGAGGGTGTGCGTGTCCCGAACGATTACAACGATGACGGATTTGCCGAGTTCCTCGGTACCATTCGAGAGGCTGTGCGCGTGGTCAAGGCGGCCCAGGAGAGCGTCGCACGCAAGAAACTGACTTGCTCGGACAGTTGGGTCGGCACCGTTAGCGCTGTTACGTCCGATCGGACTGGTACACCCTCCGCAGCGAAGTAACGAAGGGCTAGGCTTTCCCGCTCGGCGATGAAGATAGAGAAACCTGAGGCGTGAGAAGTGCATGCAAAACTAGCTAGATAGCAACTTAGCTTTTCCTTTCGGCCATTTCTCACTAGGTTGCTTTCCTGGGTGATGAGGGTGGGTTTTTCTGCTTGATTTTTTTTTCTTTCAACTTCGTGTTTTTGTCGAGATCCAGAGTACTGTACGCTTGTTTCGTCATAATCGCGCGATACACACCCCACTGATTTCCTTGGTTTATTCATTCATCGCATGCGACCTAGCTAGATCGTGGCGGTACGCACACCGCCCGTTTCCCGTCCGCAGTCTACACCCCCAACTGACGTACGTACTTGTATGAAGCATGGGCAGAATTGGAAGTCCCGAGTGATAATCCATATAGACGTCGACAAACCAAGTATCCTGTCGCAAACTCTCCCTCCCGAGGCGTATGTAGGAGTCTAACATATCACCCGGCCCCTCTCGGGTAGGCTAGCTCCCCGATACACGCATTGCACGAGTGATACCTAATCTCCGTATCCCCATAAACATCCTCCGGAATGGAAACACAGTGAGCTCCCGTGGAAATTCCCCTCCCTCACTCCCTCTCCCTATTTCTGCCGGGTGCCTACGCTTAACCCGGCCTTCCCACCTGAAATCAGTTAAGTAGGTGACCAATCGAGTGGATATTGTAGGCACTAGGAAGTATGTACTTATGTACTTATTTATGCATGTACTTTTGTCTGCGCCAGACGTTATGTACCAGTGCCTTGGCAGTCTATTTGTTTTTCGGCAAACGTCTAATACAATGTATCTATGCCCATAGTTTTTCCCGGGTGGGTCGCCAATTGGTCACCAGGTGGTCGGCTGCAGCGGTTGTCGACGACACCTCAATTCAACTCGTCACAGTAGCGAAATAAACAGCAAACAACTGGGGATGAATCAGTCCTTTTGAAATTCCCTCTATTCTGCAGGGTATATAATTGGAAGCTAGTGGTTCTGTTGTGACCCACATCACCACACTGGGTAGAGTACATCGCTGGGGAACGTTGCCCGGAACTTCCTCCAGCGCACCGGCCATTTGCGCGCCTCTCTGCAAACCCCTCACGTTTTCTGATCCTCCTCTCCTTGGGCCTACCTCGTGTGCACCTAAACAGAGGCGGAAAGCAGTCGTCTTCGCGGAGTATCTGGATGTCAACTGGGTGCATGTCCCTCACGTACGATGTAAAAACCTTGGGTATAAAACGTTGGGTATAAAATCACGTAAAATCAAGGCAACAGCGTGGCCGCACGGGACGTGGTCGACCTCGAGCCTATGTACCACAGGTACAGGTTCTCGCTTCGGGGTTCGCCGCATATCATTGCTTGTCCGAATACGATACCCCTCGTTTTTCTCAGCCTCAACTCTGCGCTGGGAGTGGTGACGGTTTTGTGTATCTCGAGTGGATTGGAGGTGCCGTTGACCACTTGCTGACCGGTTGGCGAATCACCAGGAAAAGCTAGAGAGCACGTATGGTAGTCGAACCTGTATGGTAGTCGAACCCCCACACACTAGTAGAACCAGTTTGTGATACATATGCCATAAACTATACCATAAACTGATCATACTAACGTGCGGGGGTTCGACTACCATACAGGTTCGACTACCATACAGGTTCGACTACCATACGTGCTCTCTAGAGTATCGACTTCGAGGGCAAGTCGAGCATGCAAAATTCGCGTTGGACGTAGATACAACGTAGACATCCGTCGCATCTGTTGCATCCCTTCCCGGCGGCAATACATACCTGATACTAGATAAAACCTCCAACAACCGTAAAGACCAGACCCCTTGCCGACCCCGTGGGGAAACTCGGCAGCCTGGTCTGGTGCTGCCACTGGCGAAAACTTCTCGCCACGAAATCTGCACGATCGGCGCACGGCCAACATCGTATCTATGTATCATACATATAGAGTATATATAGGCGGTGCGGACATCGTTGCTTGCATCTAGCGCAGGACTCGCTTCCATCCGTACAACGCTGCAGTTTCCCGAGACTTAGGCAACGCATCTAGCTAGTGCAAATGTGATCCATGTGCTTCTTGGCGTCTTGGCATTGAGGTTCCAGGTTTGGCCTATGTATGCAGAAGTCAACTAAGCAGGGAGCTGTGAGGAGATGAGGGGGGCTGAACGGACCGCTCGGCCGGCAAGACAAAGGTTCTCCGCACAGAGGACAGGCACGAGGAAAACGATCACGAAGAGCGTGCTGTGACGGGCTGTCACTCAAAGAGCAGAGAAAAAAGTGTCTGATGTCTATGCACATAACAAAGAGAAGAACGGCTGCTCCCAGCGACAGCCACGTCAAAGTATTGATGAGTTGTCTCTAATCACTGGTACCGCCATACGGGTGTCATGAAATTTTCTGCAAAATCAACGTTTTTAGCCAGACCTATCCCCCCGAGCTACGCTTGGTCAGTCTAGATATATCCTGGCCAGTCCCGACTTATGATCTTTTGGTCTGGATATATCCCACCAGAACCGACCTTACCGAAATTATTCCGGACTGGTCTATGTAGAACACTGCCACCGAAGAAATGCTCACCGGAATTCGCTTACAGCTCCACCATCTCTCCTCCGATTAACAGAATCTTGCATAATCTCCTTCGCCTCATCTTTCCGGTGCCCCTCCGGACATAAACGATCTTCTGTCTGTTGTGGTAGTGTCCGAAAGCTCCTGGAAACTTGCGCAAGATATAGTAAGACCGTCGCGGCTCATGAGTTCTCCCTCGTTTGCCCGACCCGCTGGCCGACCCAGTCGAGACTAGGCGAGCTCCGTTTCACGATCCGCGACCTTCTCGCAGATGAGCGGTGCACCCACGCGATTCCAGATTTCCTGCGCACCACGAACGTGGGAAGTAGGGTGGGGCCGCGAGCAGTGCCACCGAAGCCGGGCGAGGACGGAGCTAACTAAGGACGGGAATGCAGTCATAGAACGCAGGAGCAAAGAAGTAAGCGAGTGCCAAGGGGGAGATGAGAAATCGGAAGGCGAGAAGGAGGCAAAAGATGGGGAGGAGTAGATGGCAGGAGTGAATTCCCTTTCCTATCTTTGTCCCGATGCGAGCGCCTGTCGTTACCTGGTTTTTTTTTCTTTCTCCCAAATTCCCAATTGCTAGTCTCGGGAAAGGCCAGGAGGGGGCAGGGGGAGTTGCAACGTGCCACCGGCGGACTGATCGAGGTCGCAGTGAGCGGTGAATGGGATGGGCTGCACATAATATCGCCACGATCCGTCCGGGCCGCATGCGATGATTGAATCGCCATCATCACCACGATCGCCAGGCCGGCTCCGGGGGAAGCCCGTGGGCCCGTGGGCTAGCATGGACTGCTCCGCGCAGACCATTCCACGCCGAGACCAGGACTGGCCCGACTGGTCACTGTTAAGACCCCTAGCTGAGTCTTTTTTTTGTTTATTCATTACTCGCATGCAACCTATCAGATCATGGCGAGGTTATGTACAGTCCGTTTCCTGTCCGCTGCCCACGTAGTGAAGGCCCGTTGCAAGCGCCCCTTTGCCCTCCGCCCAGGCCTTTCCCCGGAAGATGTGACGCGCACCAAGGAAATTACAACAGAAAGGAACGGAGAGCGAGCATGGAAGACAAAAGAAATAAACAAAGGAAAAGAGCACAGCCTAGTCCGCTCCATATGCCGTTCCCGCGGACGCTATGAAGTCGGGCGTGGGTAGGAACAGCGGCGGTTCCCCCCCCGGCGTCCGTCTCCTAGGCCCTCACTACCTCCTCCATTCACTCCCGCAGCTCCACCTCGGACACCTCACTCACGGCGTCTTCCTCCTCAGCCGACACCCGCCTTCCCACATCCGTAGAGGAGAGGAAGTCTAGCATCGCCCGACTGCACCTCCCATCCGCCAGGAGGTCCAGGATCCTCCACCGGCCCTTCCACCTCCCGGTCTCCTTCCTCACCTCCGCCCACAGAAACTTCTGTTGTGGCTTCCACTGAGGGCACTCCTTGAAGAGGTGCTCCCGAGTCCGGGTTTTTTTTTTGTTTATTCATTACTCGCATGCGACCTATCAGATCATGGCGAGATTATGTACAGTCCGTTTCCTGACCGCTGTCCGCGCAGTGGCGGCACGTTGCAACTCCCGAGTCTGGTGTGGGTACCGGCACCACCAACATTACGTGGTGGCCCGACTCTTCGTCCAGTTGAGGTACTACCCGGTCATGCAGTGCCCAGTCTTGATCTGGTAGAACCGCGAGGCGAGCCTCTTGGTGCTACCGGCCACCGCGCCGTCGGGCTTCTGGCTCTTCGGCATGCGGTACTTTGCCTTGGAGGTCCGGCCTCCAGCCCATTGGCGCGCTTCCGCCCACTTCTTCTCGGAGATCTCCCTCTTGAGGCTTGCGAGGGATCGGGGGAGAGGCGTCGCCCGCACTTTCGACCAGCCGTCATAATCGTAATTCAGCCATTCCACCCCGCAGGTGTCTAGCTCTTCTGCCGCAACCTTAGCCCATTCGTCAGCGCAAGCGACGCACTTGTGGGCTGGGCACCAGCGGATCTCAATGGGGATTCCCGGTCTTGCCTTCCGCAGCGCAGCAATGTGCTTCCTTGCCTGGAGCGCGTATTGCTGGCCGGGGCCAGGCTCATCGGATGCTATCCGCTTGATGGCGGCTTGGGCGTCGGAGAAGATCGTGATTCGCTCCGGCGTCATGTTCCTCCTGGCCGCTTCTTCCAGAGCGTGGGCAAGGGCAGCGCACTCCGCGTCGTAAGCCTCCTGGTTGTAGCCCATGTGGGTCCCAATGCCCGCCCAGGATTCACCCTTCTTCCAGACCACCGAGTAACCAGTGGCTCCGCTCTCCAGCCGTGGCCGATCCGTAAACATGGTGAGCCCCCCCTAGCTGAGTCTGTGGATAGGAGGAGTCGTCCGCTGAGTGACCGAGTCTGCGGAAAAACAGGAAGGGATTCCGTCGCCGATGTAAAGAGCCAGTAATGGCTTTCCTCAGAAATCTGCAAACCTTCATGATACGAAAGCGTGGCGTGCTGTTGAATATTTGGGCTGCCGAACGGGTCATCGGGAGAGATGACTGAATAGGTATCTCGAACACCTACAATGACTCCTCTGATGCCGGACTGCCGCGACTAGAATGTTATCCCCGGCGTATAGGATTGTCGAATGATAGCCGAATTTCGAAAACGAAACGAAACGGAGGAAAACAAGAAAACCGCCGGAAGCAAATGCTGCCGCCCCTGCCGGCCGCGGTCGGCCTCGCGGCCTTGCGACGGCCGGACAGCGGCTACAAGCCGACTCCTCGCACCATCCCACCAACGCCCCACTCTGGTCCGCCGCTAAAAACCTCGGAAGCCAATAGCAAACAGTCAGAGGACAACCACTTGAAGGCATCCAGCCGTAGCAAGGAGCGTGGGTCTTGACTGATGCCAGTCGGGCAGGAATCAGGTGTTGTTCGCACAACACCAATCGGCATCCTAGCCCACTCACTTCTTCGGCGGTGGTTACAGCAACAATCCACCGGACTCGCGCCCAGCTTCATGAAGAGCAAGAGAACCATGACAATTGCCCAGACCTCCTGACCGAAGCCTCTCGGTCTACTGCTCCACCACGTCGATTCCAACCAGTTCCGCCGCTCCATCACCCCCTCTCCCCACCCCCAACTCCCCGACTCCCCATCCCTCGCACTGCTCGTCGCGCTGCCACTGCAGGTGGTGGCCAGTATCCGGGTACTGCCGGAACGCAGTACCAAGTCGGAAACCTGAAACACACACCTGAGTGAACATGGTAAACGGCTACAATCCACTAGACTTTCGCCTGGCTTCATGAGAGACAAAAGAACGGTGACAAATGCCTAGACCTCCTGGCCGGAGCCTCTCAGTCTGCCGTCCCATGCGTCGATCGAGACTCAAACAACCCCTAGGATGCGTCAGCTCTTGAACTCCTGAACATTTGGCAACCGAACACCAAACAAGGACCATGTCGGCCAGAGCCAAGCAGGCGAGTGAATGGTGGCGATACCAAAGGGAAGGAGTTTGACGTTACCTTTCACAACGCCCCGGCGAATCGTGCACCCCCCTGAGTGTCTGGAAAGCGGCCTTGGGAGCAGACTGTCCGACTTTCGCCTGACAGTCCGCCGGATCACGGCCTCGCGGCTTTCCCCTGGTACCAGCAGACCACTGGATACCACCCTGCCGCCCCCAGGGGTCGATCACCACCGTCGCCTCCGCTTCCTCGAAGGCTCCGCTGATTCCTCAACCCCCTCGACTCCTCTCTTTGTTCCCGGCTTCAAGACCACCTCTCGCGAGGCAAAGCTCTGAGAGCTCTGGGCGATCCAGTCCGCCCTAGCACGGATGGCATCAACCACCACAGTGCTGACGGATCGCTGGTTCGCCCGGTCCCAGAAGTCCGAAGGAGAATCAGGACGGCCTTCGGCCGACCTGACCACCTGGCTGCTGCCACGGAGATTTCTCGTCCGTCGCTGCTCAAGCGCCCACGCAATGGTGGGGTTGTGTGCCGAACGGGTCCTCGCGGACCCCGGACGGGCACACAACCGCTCAGTCATCCTGAGTCGCTTGCCAGGCGGTCCCTGGCTGGACTGCACACGGATCCGAACGAATCCGGTGCAGTCACAGTCTGCGTCCTCACCCATCCAGCATCGCTTGCGCGAGCCATCTGAGATTGGAGCGTTCTCCTCCGTCTTGCCACTCTCCTGGGAAGCATTGGGAACAGGAGTCTCCTCCACGTCTCGGGCAGGCAAAACTGCCGCACCTAACATGGCCGGAGCACTCATCGTCCCCTCGCTGGGGGCCGCTGTGGCCGGACCACCCACCACCTCCTCACCGCGCTGGCGCCTGAGCCTATCTCTCCTCAACTTGAGGGCGCGCGCGACCTTGGGACCGTAGGCCGGCGCGCGAAGCCTCAGTCTCGGAAGAGACATGACCTTCGTAGGGCTGATCTTAAGCCGTGCTACCAGCCTAAGAGCGTCGCTCATGGCGGCGTCCTCGGCGCCCTTGCGGGTGGGAGTGGTATCGGCGTCCGTGGGCTCGGTGCCCACCGTCACCGGCGAATTTCCGGTGGAAGCTGCACTGGCAGGGCTGGAATTGGTCGAGGTGCCTGAACGCTCCTCATCCGTCCGCAATTGCGAGGCAAAAGGGGCTTCCACCCTGCCAGTCATTGCCCCAGTGCTCGCAAAGGTTGGAGTCCAACCAACTGGTCCAGTGGCCACTACCGGAGCAGTGCCAATGGGCGTACCAGCAGGAGGAGCCCAGCCATTTGCGACCGACATCGCAGGGGCAGAAGTCCAACCTACCTGTCCAGCAGGAGGAAACCCGCCACCTACGGCCGGAGCCACTGGGTTGGGCGTCCAACCAGCTGGTCCAACAGCCACTGCCGTAGCAGCACTGATGGGCGCACCAGCAGGAGGAGCCCATCCACCTGTGACCGCACCGGGCACCGGAAGTTGCGCCGTGACTGCTCCGCCGTTCACAGACGTCGTGGTAGTGTCGGCTGTCGGGGTCGATCCGGAGGTGACCACCTCCGCCCTCGCGGGCTCGGTGGAAGCCAACCTCCTCCTCGGCCGCCTGCACCACAGTCAGTCAAATATTCAGGATACCAGTCTGGAGTCACTCACAAAGGCCGGATCTCCCTGGCCTGCAGTTCCTCAGGCGTGGCTTGAACAGCCGGATCCATGATCCGTACGCCCTCCACCACGACGACCGGCCCCTCACGTACCGGCTCGGCGCCCTCCTCTTCCGACTCAGTCCTGCAGTAGCGCAGGAAAGTTAGATACGGTTCACGGAAATGTTCATGAAACGGGACAACTACACATGGCCGTCCTCGTCGTGATCCTCCTCGGCTTCCACCAGAGGAGCAACAGGCGCAGGAGCGGCTACCTCGCCTTTGTCCTCATCGGACTCGGGGCTGTAATAATGGACGTTAGATAGTCATGAAAATGATCACTCGAATGGCAGGAACTTACAGGTAGCCGTACTCCTCCATTATCCTGATTTGCTCCTCTGTGTATTCCGAAGTCATTGAACTGATTAACATAGTATCGAATTGTCAGCATGTTGCGAAGCTGAAGAGATGGGGAAGAAAGAAAGGGGTAGGATCTCAGGTATATATGTAGATGTCAAGAACTTTTACGCTTTGCCGATGCGCAAAAAAAATAGAGGGGTCGTTGTGGAAGTATGTACGTACCTACCTTTTATTGGTGGTTTGCTTGCTTGTAAAATCGGAGTGTTCAATGTCGAGACTCTAAAGGATAGAGAAAAGAAAGAAGTGGACGAGTTGGGGGGGGGGGGGGGGAGAGGGTACCTCTTATAGGAAATCTAACACGGCCACCCCAAATCACTAGCCGCCAGACATTTGAGCCCATAGCAGTTAAATTTTTGGGGTAGGGTTGATACTTGAGTGAGCCTAACTCGCCGACAATCACTCGGGCGTCGTGGTTTCCCCACGCGCGCCCGCCGCAGTGCGCAGGGAGGCTCGGTGGAGTGCCGTCTGGTGTCCTGTTTACGCTGCGCTCCCTGATACCGTATTATCATGGCTTCCATGACAGTAGTGCCTTCCGCCACGCAGGAAACAACCACTGCCACGGGGATGAGAGCGACGACCGTCACGGCGAGCTGTGGAGAGAGACTTTTGCCGGCGTCCGGACGCCGGGTCAGTGTTGCTTGGATGTACCGCCATTCGCTGCGAGCCTCCGCAGGCGCCATTTTACGAGCATGTGCGGCGCTCAAAACTGCCAAAAGTATGAGAAAAGTAGAGATTGATATTTAAACGTTGCCCATCCGAGCAGCTTGTTCAGCGAGGCGTTGGAAAAGCCGCAGACGAGAGAAAGGGACGAGCAAACCATCAAACAATTCGTCCGGCGAGCCGCTGGCTGCGGAAGGGTGCGGCACGGTGGAAGACGGAGAGTGATAAGAGACGTAGCGCATGGTGTACAGCAGATAGATAAGATCGATAGGTGTAGAGATGCAAGCGGTGGGAAGACCCGCGCAGAGGGTTCTTCGGCCGGTTTGGGGTGATCCCCACGGCTGCATATATGACACCCAAATATCAACGTCCTGTTGAAATATTACCGATTAGCAATGAAGATGGAAATGGACGACAGGAGTTCGATCAGCCTGAATGCCGTATGAGACGAGGACACACAAGGCATATGGATACTAGTCGTTTGAGTGGTTCACAACTTCATTGTAGTATTCGATGAGTATAGAACAGAAGAAGGAAAACCCCGCAGCACAATGATCCTCCTCTCGAACTTCCCCGCTTGCGCCTTACGCAATCGTGTCCTCAACAAACTCTGAGGCAAAAGATCCAAGACGAAATACAGGAGGCCGGAAAGCCAGTGGCCAGACGGCACGGTTGCTGGGAGCACCAAGAGGCTTTCCTCGCGGTTCTACCAGGTGAAGACAGGGCAATGTTTTTCCAGGCAGTACCTCCACTGGACAAAAAGCCGACCCACCCCGCAATTCTGGTGGTGCCGGTACCAAGTTCAGATTCGGGAGCACCTCTTCAAGGCGTGTCCGGAGTGGAAGGCCGAACAGAAGATCCTGTGGGCGGAGGTGTTGAAGGAGACCGGGAAGCGGAAGAGCCGGTGGAGGATCCGGGACCTCCTGGCCGATGGGCGATGCAGTCAGACGGTGCCGGACTTCCTCTCTGCTACAGATGCTGGAAGACGAGTGCCGGCTGATGAGGGCGCGGAGAGCGAGCTACCGGAATGGGAGCTCCGGGAGCGCCGAGAGCGGGAAGAAGAGAGGGAGGCGGAGGCGGAGGAGCTGGATGTTGAGGAGAATTGGGTGCCGGGGAGGAGCTACCACCGTTCCCGCCCACGCCCTCTTTCATGGCATTCGTGGAGAAGACTAGGGGGAGGGCTGAGCTTCTTTTTTGCTTCTTTCTTTTGTCTTTCACGCCCGCTCGGCTTCTTTTCCTTTCTAATTTCCTTGGTGCACATCACATCTTCTTGGGGCAGGAGCCTGGGCGGAGGGCAAAGGGGAGCTTGTAACATGCCGCCATCGCGCGGACAGCAGACGGGAAATGGACAAAATGTGCGCCCCATGGTCTGGATAGGCTGAATGTGAGTAATAAACAAAAAAAAAACTAAGGCACAAGCGCCAAATCCAAAACTGAAACTATACCGATACGAACTCCAGCGACGAGAAGTATTTCCAACACGTCCTGAGATGACCGTTGATCAGTTCCCGAAATATCGGCGATCGAGGAATGAAACCGAAACAAGGCGGTTGGGATCCGGAGAGGGAAGGAGGGTTTATATTGGGCTTGTGCCATGATAGTGAGGGAGAGAGGCCGAAGTTGGCTCGAAGATGTTGCATGGAAAGAAAGGAAAAAGAGAGGGAGAGAACGGCAGGAATGTACGGTTGTTGGCGGTGCTGGAGCACGCTAGCATTCCTCCCCAACACCCGTGCGCTGCCGAACTCGCTGGCGGCAGTCGTTAACATGTATGTACATAACGGCGGCAGTCACTTAATACCAGAGTCCAAATAGGTTTTTTTTTTGTGCGGCATCCCGCAATCTACGAGTGATGGTTTGGGATCTTGTCGCAATTCCACAGCCAGCGATGTAAAACCAATCAATTTCTTTAACGGCGCTCAGAGATGATAGATAACACTTGAAGAATTTGTCTACTTCTCTATTGGAGCATTGGTTGTTGAATTATTCAGAAAACACCGATGGCGGTGGTGGTTCGCAAAGCGAAGCAAATCCGAAGGGCGACCGGAGGGGTCGTGCTAGGTCTTCGAAATTGAGTAACCGGAGTCATTCAATTTATTAACCCGAGCCTCCCTAAGTATCTACTGACTCGATTAAATTCATTTTACTGAGTCAAGTCATTCTGTTTATTGACTCGAGTCACTATTATTCACGCGAGTCATTGTCACTACCCGAGTGAGAAAGTATGCTGGGCGACCGTTATGATCATTTCTTACTCCACCTCCACATCGTATGATAATCCCAATTTAAAAGACGAGACAACCCAAGGTATGTTAATCGATTTTTCTTCTTTAAAACTATACAAGGTTTCTTGCGCGTTAAGCTCCGTGGTCGCCGGACGAAAACGCGAAGTAAATCAAATAGAAGAGAACGCTAGTTATCTAGTACGAACAATAGAAGTCCTCAAAGTAGCCACAAAAAAAACCGTCACCTGCCATTTCCTTTGCCACTCTTCCGTTCCTTAGGGGGGACGTCCAGCCGCTGCTTCTTGGCGGCTTGCGGAGGTTGTGTACGCTTCTCATCAACGCATCGGCTGTTTGGAATACTTATCGATATCTGGCTCTTCGACCGCGGACTTGCTAGTAGGGAACCTATCGGCAGCCGATTTGGTGACGTTCGACGGACTTACCATCCGCTTCAGCTGGGCGGCGCGGAGGACTGCGTGCTGCGCGTCTCGACCGACGCCGTCGTCTTCTTAGAAGACTTGCCGATAGCGGACTTTCCGACAGCAGACTTGCCAGAGGTGGTCTTGATGGTTTTTGGCCGACGGACCGGTGAAGCCGGCAAAGGGTCCGTGTTGGAGTCGCTCTCGTCGAACCGGGGTCGTCTGGTTTTTCGTTCGCCAATGGATTCGACTGAGACCGAGCGCGAGGTTTGGACGTCTGAGTACGAGCGGATGACTAGGACAGCGTTATCGATACTATAATTTGACTCGTTTACCATTTGTTGTTGCTGCTGCTGCTGGTTCTGTTGCTACTGTTGCTACCGCTTCCAGAGGGGAGGGCCGCGAGAACGAAAGGGAGGGATGGAAGCGAGGGGGGGTGTTGTCAGTCCAGGGAGAGGGTTGACGGAAGAGAGCTGGATGTTTATGGCTATTTTCGAGTCTCGGGTAAGCATGCACATCATCTCATTCGGCAGTGTGGTGATCGGCTCCAGGTCTACCTCAGCTCGGCTTAGTGCCCTTCATCAACGACCAAGCATCAAGCTCGTCACAGCCGGTACATCTACTCACGACGATCCTCTTGTAAACTTCCTTACAACCGACTGCCGATACGCCTCGTACGTCCTGCAGAACACTTCAGTTTAAGCTTAGAGTTTGTCCAGGCAGAACGTGGTGGGAGGACGATGGGAATGGCGCAACAGAAGCCGACACGTAAGGAGATACGAGTACGGTTGGGGCTCCGGTAAAAGCCATAGGTCATAAAATGGAAGAGGGTAAATACGCTGTAAGATTATCAGACTATTGCTGCAAGTTACTAATCATCGAGGTCTTCACAGAACGAGGCATTGCTACTGCGAGCGAATCAAGGTTCAACATACCCACACGGGCGGTTTCTGGTCGTGCGTCTGCTGGCCGAGGTCTGGTTCGCGGAGCCCGAAATACTTTGCCTCTTGGAAGCAAACGTGCTTGCGACATCGGCGGGAACGACGAAAACGAGTATGGGCGGGGCCCTCCTAAGCGCTTGGGGAATTACCGCCCAAAGACTCGCAAGCCCTTCTGACCTGGGCTCTGATTGCAATGACCCCGCACCCCTGAAGTCAACAACGATCGTCAAGCGGGGTTGCATCTGCTACACTCGAACTGGACTTGTTCCCCTACCTGCCGCCGGCTGGAGACGCGGCGGGGTCCAGTCGAAGTGGGGGTTGGACGTCCGCATAGATAGTTATAATTGGACCCGGATGAACAGGGGAAGCGATCCCGCCAAACAGAGCCCCCAGCTCATCAATGGGTGCATGCACACAAGACAGGAATGATGCCTGGTTGGCGACATGGGTCGGCTCCCCATGACCTGGCTCCTGTGTGGGAGTGCTGCATGCAGACAAATTATTTTTTGCCAAATAACCCCTTTGAAGGAATTTAGTTTCGCACTAATTCTCACATTCTGCTAGTTTTCTTCGCGGGTGTGGTAACGTAGTAGCGCAGGTAGTGAACCAGACCCAGAAGTGAATCAGAGCACGCTGATTCACTGGTCTAGCCGCTTCAAGCAAACCGGCAATACCACAACCACAAAACAAGTCGTCCGTATCATGTTCG
>Ga0307516_10001390_pt1 | contig 33412 bp, 44 predicted proteins | sample 19_EM_MG_FD_203310 | JGI IMG/M metagenome (GOLD analysis project Ga0307516, IMG submission 203310) | Populus trichocarpa ectomycorrhiza microbial communities from riparian zone in the Pacific Northwest, United States - 19_EM | ecosystem: Host-associated > Plants > Roots > Unclassified | place...
GAGAAAATCATCTCCCCCCTCGCGGTACGGCTGACGCTACCCAGGAAGTGGAAAATCCACAACGTTTTCCATGTGTCTCTGCTGGAGCCGTACAGATCCAGTGAACACCGGGCGCCGCCAGATCCCTCAAGAATACTGCGAGAAGCCGACGATATCGAGCAATCGGAGGAATACGACGTTGAGGAAGTTATGGCCTCAGCCGAACGCGGTCGAGGAAATAACAAGCGGACCCTATACCTCGTCAAATGGCTCGACTATCCGGAACGCAAGGACTGGACGGAAGAACCCTTCGACAACTTTTCGGAAGGCGGCCTGGAGAAACTCCGGGAGTTCCACCAACGGAATCCAGATGCCCCGAAGGACTATCGACTCGGATAAAGAACCGGTGGCCTCAAGCCATCCGGCGGTGATCCCGTCCCCGAAGGCACGGTCACTCCACGGCACATTCTTCGGCACTACGAGAGGCCCATCAGGAAGGTCACTACGAGGATACCGGTACCAGCCCGAAGGACACCATAGGCTCTCCCGCCGAGATATCTCGAGAACCAACCCTGGAACTAAAAAACCGATCGATAAGGAAGGACCCGCTTCTCGGGCACCCGAATACGAGGGAGCGTCGCCAGAACTCAGCCAAAGTACCACACACCCGCAGACGGGGACTCGAGAGAACCCGGAAGGAAAATACGGGTCGACGACCGGAAAGGCGCGGGCACTTCTTGATACGTTTGCTTCAACCGGATGAGTTGTCGTACCTCTTTCTGAACCCCGGTTCTAGCCCCCGGCCCACCGATTTCCTACCCGTTCTCTCGAAGAACCGAACCCCGGTGGGATATGGCGCGACGCATGAACACCATACGATTGTAGGAGTACGCTCCGGCTTACTCTGAGGGCCCAGCCATTCCGACGGATTACAGAGAATGATGCCCTGATCCGGTGGCTGGGAGGGCTGCAGGGGTGGAGGACTGCAGTCCGTGACGTTGAAAGGAACTCAGCGTTGAAGGAATCATACGATCAAAAAAAGGAGGACGGGCTACTCAAAGATAGTTAGCGCTCGGGACGAGGCTAAGGGAGAGGGGAGGTAGTGTTACACCTTAGCAATTAGCTAAGAGTACGTAGCAAGGGAGACTTATCACGGGCCTTCAGAAAGACACTAGTTGCCTTCTGAAGCACAGGTAATGATGTCAGAGAGTCTAGGCAAGTGATCAAGGAGACGGAGATTAGCTGTCGGCCGAGAAAACCGGACCTAGGCTAACTCCAGTGATGAGGGGGCGAGTGCAAACGAATGGATCTTTCCCAGAGAGAGATTGCATCACCTCAGGGTGATCGACAGACTCTAGAACTCAGACCCTGCATGACCGCATGGCCCTCATGCAGTACGTGGCTCCCCAGGGAAGCTCTCACCTCAGGGAGAGGCGGAGGACTCTGAGCCTAGGGTGCCGCAAGGTGCATGAAACCTCATCTCCCCTTATCTACACCCTGCTATGACCAATGAATCACCCACGGGGTCCCCGCACCTCGGGGGAATCCAAGCCCGAGTCACCCGCGCTCACGCTGGTTCATCAGGTCTCACGCTATGGCCTCCACCATAAAAAGAAAGAGGATTTCTCTTGGAAACGAAGGAGAAACCAGCACGAACATCATCTACAACACTACCCCACCAAACCCACAAACAAGATCTAAGATTATTCCGTTGTGAATTATCGAAAGTAGCCTGATTACCTTTGATTCCCCCCTGCACTCCGGTTACGAGACAACCCCAGTGTCACAGCTGATCCGGTACTGACAAAAGACGTAACACTCCATAAGGGGCATGGCGGGTGACCTTCATCCTGCAGCAGACATTGCAATTGCGAACAAACTGGTCAACATCCTTCCTCATTGCGGGCCAATAATATTGCCTGGAAAGAAGTTCGAAGGTTTTTGTTCGACCTGGGTGTCCGATTGCTGGTGGGTCGTGGTGATTCTGTAATAGTCGTAGTCGAAGTGGCATGTGATCTGGCACATAGATGCAATCGCGGTAGACCAGCCTGCCATTCTTCTCCTTGCAATCAGCCAGTGATATTTCCTTGCAGTGCCGTATGTCGTCTCGAAGCAATCTGAGAATCCGCTCCGGAAACCGGTCCACTTGGTAGGCTTCCTCAAGTAGGGTCGAAATCTGTCCAGTATTGTCTAGGTTGTCCACATCTTCCATGGCATTATCCGGATCTTCGATTGCATCGTCTGGGCCTTCGACTGCATTTTCCGGGTCTTCGTTCATGTTGTCTGCCAGTATCTGGAGTAAACCGTTTGCCGAATTGGATGAGGTTGTCACACTTGACAGATTCCAAGGTTTCAAGACTGCCTGCTGATTGGCAACCAGTCTTTCATCCCCTTCCATAGGGAGGTCTCCTGACCTCCTAGTGAATGTGTCTGGTTTTCCTCCTGATTATCCTGGCTGGAAATTGATCTTGAAATCGAATCGTGACAAGAATTCGAACCATCTTGCTTGTCGATGATTCAACAACTTGGTGGACATGAAATATTCGACGTTTTTGTGGTCGGTCAGTATTTGAATGGGTTTTCTTGAACCTTCCAGATGTGGCCTCCATTCTTCGAATGCCCGTAATATTGCCAGTAACTCCTTATCGTATATCTCGTAGTTACATTCCGCAGGGCTGTGTTTCTTGGAATAGAAGGCGACCGGGTGCAGGATACCATCGTCAGTGTGCTGTGAGAGGATAACAGCTGAGACATAATCGGATGCATCGGTTTCGACAATTATTTCTCGCTTGTAATCGAAGTGATGTAGGATCGGGGCAGTTGTAAATGCATTTTTCAACTGATCAAACGCTGCTTGCTGGTCTGAGCTCCACATGAATGGGATATACTTGCCTCCCTCCTTCTTGGTCAGACTGGTCAAGGGCATCACTACCTTTGAGTAATCCTTGATAAATCATCTGTAAAAGTTGGCAAAACTAAGAAAACATTGGAAATCGGTGACGTTTTTTGGCATTTGCCAATCAAGGATGCAGGAGATCTTCTCTGGGTCCATTCGGATTCCATCGGTACCAATGATAAAGCCCAGATATTTCACCTCCTGCTTGTGAAATTGACACTTTTCTGGCTTTAAGTGCAATCCCACATCCGACAAAGCTTTCAACACCTTGTAGACTTGTTCCTTGTGCTCCTTCAAGGTGTTGCTGTAGATCATGATGTCATCGATATAAGTGGTACAGAAATCGTCCAGGTATGCACAGAGCACATCGTTGATCAGTGCCTGGAAATCGGCAGGTGCATTTGTCAATCCAAATGGCATTACCAAAGACTCGTACAATCCGTATCGAGTTCTAAATGCAGTTTTCCACTTCTCTCCTTCTGCTATTCGTACCAAATTGTACGCTGCATGAATGTCAAGGCAGGTGAAGTACTTCACTTTGGAAAGCCGCATCAATGTTTCCTGTAAAAGGGGAAGCGGATATCGGTTCTTGATAGTCCCTTCGTTGAGACCTCGGTAATCAATGCATAGCTGTACGGTCCCATCATTCTTTTTGACGAAAAGAATTGGTAAGGCTGCAGGTGAAGATGACGCTCGGATGAATCCTTTGCTCAAATTCTCTTCCAACCATTCCTTCAGCGTTTTGAGTTCGGTTTTTGACAAAGGATATAGTGGGCCAAAGGGGGGTGTGAATCCTTTGTGGAGTGGAATTTTGTGGTCGTAGCTTCGATGCGGTGGTAGGTTTTTAGCTAGTGCCTCGGAGAATAAAGGCAGGAAATTGTGGTATTCTTTTGGTACATATTCTTCAAGGACCAGTTTCTTCTTGGGTTTTTCTTCTGGTGGTTGAAGCGCAAGGTTGATTTCATGTAAGGAGATCGAGAAAACAGTGAGTTTCTGTTTGTGCGCCACTTGTCGAAATGAATGGCCACTGAGTGTGGCAATCTGTATTGGTTTTGAGGAGCTTGATTTCTGAACATTGTCAATGTTGATCTTATCAGGATTTCGGTGAGATGTAGATAACCGGGCCTTGATCTCGCCGGCCCCCGCGCTTACTGCTGGCTCATATCTATGAGCTACTTTTGACGCGCTGGTAACCAAAGTCGTCAGGGAAACTTGGCGGCCAGCCCCATTAATGACTGGGTGAGGTTCAATGCCTGACTGCTGCTGCAACTGTCTGATTTCTATGGCAAGCAGTGGGTGGAGCAATACTGGGATCCAAAAGTCACAGTGCAGGAGTGAAACCGGATGTTGATATCGTGGAGGTCCATCCAAGGAATACCAAGTACGATTGGATAGTGACCAAGTTGGGTGACAAACATGGGTAACTCTTCCTGGTGTTCGTTGATGAGGAGGTTAACAGTAGTAGTGTGAGTGATATCGCCAGATGATATTGGGTGACCATCAATGACTTCGAAGGATCTGGGGTTCGAAAGGGGTACGAGTGGGAGTTGGTGATGGCGAGCAAAGTCTTTATCGATAAATGCAATTCCTGTTGCTCCACTGTCAATTAGAGCGTGAGTAGCAATGGTCTGGCCATTAACAGAGAGAATACATGACACAACCAGGTGTTCTCCTTCCATTGCTATCTCCGACACTGACAAACTTGACAACTTGAAAACATTTGAAATTACAGGAAACGAAAAAAACTTGCTCGGTCTCTGACCAGCACCAATGCCATCCTGTGGCTGCTGGTCTAGGCATTTCCCGCCTGGTTCCCCATATCAGGCTGAAGTTCACCCATGCCCGTAGCAGCCTGTGTGGCAGCAGCATGGACAGGCTTATTCGGACACTGCGTGACCCTGTGGCCCGGCTGACCACAGTAGTAGCAACGATTCTCACGCTGGCAAGCCACTCTGTCTTGCGCCGAAACCCGTTGGGTCCCGCTTAGGTCCATTGGCTCTGGAGCAGCGGCAGGCAGCATTGGTGTAGCTGGCTGGGTAGGAGGTGGGTTTCGCGGCTGATGGGCGCGTGGTTGCTGGTAACCCTGCTTCCCTTCGGTCATCTGCAGGGCACGCATCTCCGAGTCCAGCTCCTGACAGAGAGCTACCAACTGGTCATAGGTAAGGTCCCTTGACTTTCCTATCAGTTGGCGGCGCAATTCGATGGAGAGGCCTTCCTTCAGTGCATCGGTCTTTGCACGCTCATTCCAATCCAATTTGAAAACGAGGGTTTGAAATTCAGCAAAGTAGTTTGTGAATTCCTTCTTGCCTTGCTTCAACTGGTGTAGCTTGGATCTTGCAGTTGCCAGAGGATCCGGGTCACCGAAAGCATTGTTGAGAACTCGGATAATATCCTCAACATCGGAAAGGGAGAAGGTGGCACCGGCTTGGATATAGAGAAGAATCTGGGCCTGCGTACGGCCCTCAAGTCGGTTGAATACATTGGCCATCCACAAAGCTGGTGTCGGGAACAGTGTTGGGTCACTGAACAACTTAAGACGAAGCTGAGCAATAAATCCTTCGATCTTCTCTCGATTTCCATCGAACACAGGGGGATCCAGGATTTTGCCACTGCGACGTGCAGGCAGCGTGGCGGGCATACCAGTACCGGTAGACACATCGCTAGTGATGGGGGTGTTGGTCGTGGTCGGCTCATTTCCATTCAATATGGCCTGAGCCAAAGTGTGCAGCTGCTTATAAGCCGTCTGGAGTGTAGCCTCAGGGGCAAAGGAGTGGTTGCACGCGATTGACTCCAGCTGTACAACGAGGTCAGCGGTAATCTCCCGCGAGATAGGTTGGTTGTTTTCGGACATGGCGTAACTGCTCACTAGGTGGAGGGATGTGTGACGACGCAACAAAGTGTAATGGGTGTGGCTCTCTGACTCCAGATAGCAAACTGTGACTATGGACGAGGGCGTGGGGGCGTGGACAGATAAGGACAAGACGTGGGGAAAACGGACAAGGCAAGGACGTGGAATGGGCTAAGGCAGGGACGTGGCGTTGAGCCGGAACAATTGTGAGTAGTCAAGGCCGACCATGGCTGACGATAACAAGTTGTTGCGTGAAGAAGAAACATGCAAGACAGACAACAACGCGCTCTTATATACAATCAGTGCGCTACTCCACATCCAGATCCTTCTTCACACTGTACAGCCAGACCCAGCGTATCCTTTTCCTGCCGCGCAGCCAGAAACCCAAAACCTCCTCGTGCCGCGCAACCAGAATCCTGAACCCAAGACCTCCTCGCGCCGCGCAACCAGAACCCAGAATCCAAGACCTCCTCATGCCGCGCGATCAGAATCCAGAACCCAGAACGTTCCAGACTCTAGTCGTTCGGCGGCGGCGTGCCATTACAGTGACTATCAAGCAGCATTTCCCACCTTACGTATCGATACGTTTCCCATCATGGGTGAAGAATCATTCAAACACTCACTGGGCAATATCTGTCTATTCGATCATACCAACTACTCAGTTTGAAAGGAAGCTTGTATGAATGTTCTACAAGGAATAATGGCTTGGGATATCATGATGGAGAGAAAAGAAGAACCGTAAAATCTGGGAAAACCAAACAACTTCACCAGAAACATTGTTCTGGTATGGAAGGTGTACAAGTACTACAAGCAACGGAAATTGCAGGCCTTGCCCATTATCTATGGATCCTGCAGCAATGCTGTTAAGGTATGCGTCAACAGAATGGATGATCATGCTAAGATCTTGAAAGAATTGGAGGCCTGCACAAACACTACCAACTCCTCGGTCAGAAGAATGTCTCTCTTTCAGAAATTCAGCAGCCTTCATCCCACTTCCCAACAGCCGCTTAATACCTACTTCGCCAAACTGCTTGATATCACCACTGAGCTCGGTGGCTCAGAAGAAGTGGTCCTCAACATGGTTCTCAAGAATCACATCTATACGGGTCTTCCTTGCGCCTATGCAGTTACGATTGAGATTCTTCAATCCTGTGCAAAAGTCACGTTTTAAGAAGTAATCGACGCCCTGAACGAGTATCAGATGAACAGAGCAATGACAACCAAACCTGATGCAATTTCTGAGGCTCTCTACACCTAACAAGGAGGAAGAGGAGAATGAGGAGGCTACCATGGATGATACCAGTAAAAGGAGCATTCATCAAATGGATGGTGTGATTGGTGTAAAACCGGAACCCACACTACCGTCAACTGCTGAAGTAAGAAAAACAACAAACAAGCTCGAGATCAGAATGATTGCTACTACTGCCGAGAAGAAGGACATATGAAGAATGACTGCCCTGCTAGAAGAAAGAGAGAGGCCTTACAAAACAGCAGAGGGAACGGATACGATCAAGACAGATGCAGGCAAGGTGGTAATGGATTCAACTGCGGAGTTAATGGATGCGACCATGGGAGAAACAGATGAGACAACGGAGAAGATGACAACCGAGGAAATGGACGTGCTTATAATACCTCTGGTAACCAGCAATGAATTGCAGGACCCACCTCTCTCAGCTCAGAGGTGATGGTGGCATCATATCTGTCACACCACAGGTGTCAGCCTTCGGAAGGATTGAGTCTCAGTGTTTATAAGGGTTGTTTTGGTTGTGGCATTAGGAAGGTATGTTTGTTTGATTCCGGTACCTCACTCGGGATGTCTCGATCTTGGAAAGAGTGTCATCACCTCGTTCTGAATTTCTAGATCTGGGAAAGGATGTCAGTTCTGGGCCCAGTTGCATAAGAGAAGGCTGTATGAGTTGTACAGGTATGAGCACATATGTGAGTATGAGTACGTACGTGAGTTGCGAGAACTGTGTATGTAAGGAGGGTTGTCTCCTGTGTTTTGTCTTCTTCTTCTATTCATGCAACCTCTTGTATTCTATTCGGAATATCAACCTGTTGAAGGTTTACCCGATCGCTGTCTTACTTTAAGTCTTTACAAATAGTGAGAGAAAGAGAGACAGAGAGACAGAGAGAGATGTTGATCGATGGCATGTGATGAAAGCGTTCACAGAGTAGACGTATTGAGTAACTTGTTTTCTTTTCTATGTCAAAGTATGTAAGAGTAAAGAAGAAAGAAAGTGAAAGATGCTGCTATGGAGGAATGCCAAGCTGCCATGACCAGGGTCCCCTGCCATTGCCATAGCTCCTGATAACGTCGCTCCCGTGGGCGTCGCTCCCGTCGATGTTGCTGCCATCGGCGTGCCACGCTGGAGTGGTCGAGATGCATTTCCAACACACCCCCTCTTCTCGTGCTCTGTGCCAAAACAAATATCCACCAAATCAAAGCAATCCCATTAAATCCTCGTCGACCTCATTAAAACCTCTGCAGTGAAAACCTCGCAGGAAAAACACTTGCTAGTAGGAAAAAGAGTGCCGACTCATACTTGCCAACAGGATGCAAGAATATGCTCAACAAAAACTTTTATCTCCTTCCAGCTCCTTATCGCAAGCACCCCCTTTTCTTCGCCAGAGAATCGCACCCTGTATTTCCGTGATCGGTCTCATCTGTCGTATTCGAATTCTCTGTATGCGAATTGGATTGAGTGAGTCCAGTCAGTTGCAGTAGTTGCTCGTGTCAGGGAACAGCAAGAGGTTTGGTCAGCAGATCGGCCGGATTAGATTCTGATGTGACATATTGAAATTTAACTGAGCCTTTCACCTGTTTGTCGTGAACATGATGGTATTTTATGTCAATGTGCTTTGACTTTTGCCGTACGATTCCCGAGGCAATCAATTTGATAGCGCCTTGGTTGTTGCATCCAATCGGTACCAGTCCATCAGCAATCTTTACTGCCATTCCTCCTGCTGCCTCCTTCATCATACGCCTGAGCCAGAGGCTTTCCCGGGTGGCATGCGAATAGGCGATGTATTCGGCTTCGAGCGTTGAAATGGCTATGATGCTCTGAGACTTGGCTTGCCAATGAATCAGTCCGGACATGACTAGTTCTTCATTGGCATTGGTGTGTCCCAGGCCAAACACACATCCTGCAACCGATTTGCGAGTTGTAAGGTTTCCTGCCCAATCCGAATCGGTATATCCGATAATGTTGATAGAGGGTGTGTTGTGAGGATTCACCGATTTCGAGTAGGATGGGAGCCGTCGGTAGTGAATTCAGAATTCCAATGTAGACTTCAGGTACCGTAAAACTCTCTTGGCAGCCGTTGCATGCATCTCGAGAGGTTGGACATTGTATCGGCTGAGAGCGGTGACGCTGAATGCGGTGTCCGTTCAACTTCCAAGAGCTACATACATGAGCGATCCCACCATTGACAGGTATTCTTTGCAATTGGCCGGTTTGTCCTCACAGCAGGTGTTAGCTAGATCTGTTTGAGGATCAAGTGGGGACTTAGCTGGTTTTGCATCCATCAATCCAAATCGTCGTATGATTGCATTGATGTAGCCTTGTTGACAGATACTGAATCCTCCGTCTTGGGTTCTCTCGATCTCAATTCCTAGGAATCTCTTTGCCGCACCCAAATCGCACATCTTGTACTTTTTCTGCAGTAACTGCTTGATCTGATGTCGCCGTCCTTCTGTGCCCTTGTGCGCAATGAGCAGATTGTCCATGTATAGTACTAGAAGAACTCCTTGTTGGAGATACAAGTTTGAATCTTCAGCCGATTGTTGGAATCCTATGGATTGTATATATCCATCGATATCCTCGTATCAAAGTCGGGGCGTCTGTTTGAGTCCGTAGAGAGCCTTACGAAGTATTAGTGCTCTTCCGGTCGATACGCTTCCGGTCGATGCACTTCCGCTCGATGCGTTTCCACTCGATCCGCTTCTGGTCGATGCGCTTACAGTCGATGCGCTTCTGCTTGATGCGTTTGCGCTCCATGCACTTCCGGTCAATGCTCTTCCAGTCATTGCGAGCCAGTCGATTCCGAGTCGCATTTCCATATAGATGTTGTCTTGGTCAATCTTTGGATTTAGAAAGGCCATTACCACATCCATATGATCGACATCCAAGCCATACTGGACAGCTAGTGCCAGTAGCAATCGGAACATTGCCATCTTGGAGACCGGTGCATAGGTCTTGTCATAGTCGATACCTTCCTTCTGTTCCTAGCCCTTGATGACGAGCCATACTTTGTAGCGAGTAGATCTATCTGGATTAATCTTTCTCTTGTAGATCCACTTGCATCCAATCAGTTCTTCCACTGCTGTGTCAGCCATTGGCTTATACGTGGTATTATTACCTTTTGGCACAATGTCAAACGTGTGGTTCTCAACCAATGCCTGCCACTCTTGGCGCATGGCTTCCTTCCATTGTCTTGCTTGTGGACTTCATAATGCAGCTTTGTAGGTGGGAGGTTTGCTCTTGTTGTCGCACTCGACGGTAATGGACTCCATGGTCGGTTCGATTTCGATTTCAGCTTCATCTTCCGAAGCTTTGGCAATTCCAAGCAGCAGAATGGAGGATGCAAGATGTTCCGAAGACGTCGAATCACCCCCTTCTTCGTGAGCCTTGCTCATAATTGCTTTATTGGTTTCAAGACGTACCTTGCTGCGTGTCCAGGCAGAGACGTAGTCATTCTTGTCTGCCATTTGAATTAGTCTTGGTCTTAAATAATTGTAATTCACGTCACCAGTTCTCACTTCTTGCGAGATGTAAAACTGCCCAGCTTATTCGCTGAATTCAGCAGTCATCTGCTCAGCTTCCGCTGAATTCAGTAGGTATTGCCCAGCTTATTCGCTGAATTCGGCATACTGCCCAGCATTCGCTGAATTCAGCAGTCTTCTGCCCAGCTTTCGCTGAATTCAGCAGGCATCTGCCCAGCATTTCGCTGAATTCAGCAGGTATCGTTCAGCTTATTCGCTGAATTTGGCACACTGCCCAGTATTCGCTGAATTCAGCAGTCATCTGCCCAGCTTTCACTGAATTCAGCAGGCATCTGCCCAGCATTCGCTGAATTCGGCAGGTATGAGACATCGTCTAGCCACTCATAGAGTGAATTCACTGCAAGACGAAAGAAAATCAGATTATTTTTGCAACTTACTGATATTCTCTAGACCATATGAATCTTTCGTTTCATTTACGTCATTTGCTATCTCGTGTTGTGCTTCGTCAGTAGTGTCCGGAGACTCAACGGCTTCCATCTGCTCTTCTGTGTGTGCATTTTCTTCTTCGTCAAACACCACACTTGAGCATTCCACTGCTCGCCCGTTTCTTCCTGATTTGAAGTCCCATATTCTCCAGATTTTCGTAGTATTATGGGCATATCCCAGCATCATGCACATACTGGAGTGGTTTCCGAATTTCTTCTCCATTCTTTGAGCCGGTGGGATGTGCTTGTATACTCGGCAGCCGAATCGTCTCAGGTGTCCTTTTTTCGGAATTGTGCCATACAGTACTTCGTATGGCAACCGGTTGTCTGTCAGACTCGATGTCGGCGATCTCCGATGTAGATAGCATGCTGTCCTGATCGCTTTGGGCCAAAATATTATGGGTACATTGGCATCCAACATCATGCTTCGTGCTTTTGAATTCAGAGTCTGAATCATCCGCTTGGCCATTCCGTTCTTGTGTTGGGTATATAGGGGGGAGGGTTCAAACGTAATTCCTTTCTCAGCCAGTAAACCTAGGAATGTCGAGTTTTTGTATTCTCCGGATCCATTGTCGCTTCGGAAACGTTTGATGTTGAATCCCTGTTTTTCCACCCCGGCTTGATAATGTTGAAACTTGGCCGATATTTCTTCCGCAGTTTTTGTGATCAGAAAGTACACCTCAGTGTATCTTGTACAGTCATCAATATAGATGATGTAATATTGGACACCTCCGATACACTGCTTCATAGGTCCACAGATATCTGAGTGTACAAGCTCGAATGGCGTCGATGTCCGGGATGTCTTGGTACCTATGACATGTTGTTGTTGTTTTGTATGAACACAGGTCAGACACAATCGCGGTGTTTCCCAGCGAGGTATTTCTGGCATGTCCAAAGGATCAACCATGGTCGGCGGCTCAATGTCCATAGGCTCCATCACAGGCTCGATGTCCGAATCTGTAATTCACTCACCCGAGGATTCCAGTAGTCGTCCCAAGTCTTGGTGATTAAGGTGCGTGAGACGTCGATGCCACTTGTTTGCCGTGTGTGAATGTGGAGCTGTTCGCAGCATCCTGATTTCGGAAATGTATGCCAATCCCTCTGTTGATAGTATGTATAGGCCACCTTCAAGATTGGCACTAAGAGCTTTTCGTCCTATTGCATTGGCAATCGAACAAATCCCTGATCGGAATGTCGACATGTATCCGTGTGAGTCGAGTTGTCCTACTGATAGGAGAGATATTCGGAATTCCGTAATGAAGTACGCCTCAATCTCCAATCCACCCAGACATACAACTCCTTTCTTCTCTGCCTGTACTTGATGATCGTCCCCCAATTTAACGATCATATTCGTTTCCTTTAGTGAGTTCTTCTGGAAGTCTCGAAGATTGTTGCCGTAATTATGAGACGCACCAGAATCAATAACCCAGGTCCTGTTTGTTATTGACGATCAATATGATACCACTATTACCTCCAAGCTGAGGGTGGTGGAGCCTGCAAGTCACTGCTAGCTGCCGGTGGTCTTGTGTGAACGTCTGTTCCCTCCTTGGTCACGTCCGTTCCCTCCTTGGTCATGCCCGTTTCCTTCTTGGTCACATCCGTTTCCTTCACGTCCATCGCGTCCGTTTCCTTCGCATCTGTCGTGTCCGTTTCCTTCGCGTCCGTCGCGTCTGTATCCTCTGCTATCTTGCAAGGTCTGTCCCATTCTTCTGGCTGGGTAGTCATTCTTCATATGGCCTTCTTCTCCACAATAGTAGCAGTCATTCTGATCTCGGACTCATTTGTTCTTCTTCTTGCTCCAGCAGTTGGCGGTAGTGTGGGATCCTGTTTTACACAATTCACACCATCGCTTCGGGAAACACTCATTTCCCTGGTAACGTCCCTGGTAGCCTCCTTGTCCTCCTTGTCCTCCTCTTCCTCCTCTTCCTCCTTGTTGAGTATAGAGAGCCTCGGAAACTGCATCAGGTTTGGTTGTCATCGATCGATTCCTCTCGCATTCATTGAGTGCATCCATAACTTCTTGCAATGTGACTCTTGCACGAGATTGAAGGATCTCGATCGTGACTGCATAGGCTGGAGGGAGTGTCGTATAGATATGATTCTTGAGGACCATGTCGGAGACTGCTTCTTCGGAGCCAGCGAGCTCAGTGGTGATGTCAAGCAGTTCGGCGAAGTAGGCATTGAGCGGCGGTCAGGGAGTGGGACAGAGAGCGCTGAATTTCCGAAAGAGCAACATTCTTCTGACTGAGGAGTTGGCAGTGTTTGTGCGGACCTCCAATTCTTTCCACATCGTGACAGGGCCATCCATGCCTTTGATGTATACCTTGCCCGAATTGGTGCAGGATCCGTAGATGATGGCCAAGGCCTGCGATTTCCGTTGCTTGTAGTCCTTGTATGCCTTCTGTGCCAGAAGAAGGTTTCTGGAGAAGTCATTGGGTCGTCCTGGGTCTTCCAGTTCCTCTTCCTTCTCCATCACAATGTCCCAGGCCATCAGTCCTTGTAGGACCATCATACAATCTTCCTTCCAGACTGCGTAGTTGGTACGATCGAGGAGACAGATGTTACCCAGCAGGTGTTTGAACGATTCTTCACTCATGATGAGAATCGTGTAGGAGATTTTGTATTCGGTTTCGGGGATGTATGTAGGAGGGAAGCGCTCATAGGAGGAAAGTCGCAGATCTTCTATCGCTTTGATGATTAGCGTTCGATTTCAACGAGATGGCTACTAAGTAAGACGTAGAGAAAAGGGCCTCAAAATCGCTGGCCCCTGCGTTTACCACTGGCTCCTCAGGAGCTGTTTTTCGCGCGAGAGTATGATGGTCGGCATGAGGTCTGTAGGTATTCGGAGTGGTTACGGCTCCGGGCTCATAACCTGTTGAAGGTTTACCCAATCGCCATCTTACTTTAAGTCTTTACAAATAGTGAGAGAGAGAGAGAGAGAGAGACAGAGAGAGAGAGAGACAGAGAGAGATGTTGATCAATGGCGTGTGGTGAAAGCATTCACAGAGTAGACATATCGAGTAACTTGTTTTCTTTTCTATGTCAAAGTATGTAAGAGAAGAAAGAAAGTGAAAGATGCTGCTATGGAGGAATGCCAAGCCGCCGTGACCGGGGTCCCCTGCCATTGCCATAGCTCCTGATAACGTCGCTCTCTTGGGCGTCGCTCCTGTCGATGTTGCTCCTGTCGGCGCGCCATGCCGGAGCGGTCAAGAAGCATTTCCAACAGAGCCTTGCCTCCATTTCCTCCGTTTCTTCCGTTTTCTCTGATTTCTCCATTTTGGTGATGCTTGTCCATCACTGTCCATCTGTGTTTGACACGTTTGACTGATGCTGTCTGTTCTCCTATCCGACATGTCTATCTGATGCTGTTTATCTCTGTTCGACACGTCTGTCTGATACTGTCCACCTATGTTCAACACCTCCATTCAATGCTGTCCGTCTTGCTGTCCGACATGTCTACCTGATGCTGTCCATCCCGCTCCCACTCCCACTTCTGCTCCTGTCCCCATTTCTGCTTCCGTCCCTGTTCCCGTTCAGTACCTGTCCCAGTCTACTGTACTCCGCTCCATTCCCATCTCCGTTACTATCTTCATTCCCATTTCTGAACCCATTACAGTACCAAAGAACTCCTTGCTCCTGCCCGCCGCCATTACACTAGATTATATCCTTTATTCTAAACCTACTTGTGGTGACTTTGGAACCCATGGACAGGGATGCTTTGGGTCACCTTCTCGAACAACAGTTCGCCCAGCTACAGACCCAGGTTGTGGTAATGGCTACAGGGTAGGGCAACTCCAAGGCTACACAAATGGGGTTCCCAGACACTCCGACTTTTGATGGTGGTAATGTGACACTGGGGTCGTCTCGTAACCGGAGTGTTTGGAGAATCAAAGATAATTAGGCTACTTTCGATAATTCACAACGGAATAATCTTAGATCTTGTGTGGGGGTTCGGTGGTAGTGTCGGTGAGGGTGTTTCATGCTGATGTCTCTTCTTTCGGGGCGAGAAGAGTCCGCAAATATAGACGCGGGTCAGGCTGAGATCTGGTGACTTGGGCTAACTATTCCTCCAAGAACGGTGGGACCCCCACCAGGGCGTGGGCTCACCTCGGGCTCTTATTGGTCCTGGTCAGTGCTTGCGATAAGGTGAGATCAGGGGTCCAGTTGGCACTGCAGAATTCCCTCAGTTTGGGACTGAGTTCGATCCTGCAGCACGGTAGTATCTGAAGTTCGGTTGTTATGACAAACGAGCTCTCTGGAGAGTCTCGACCGAGGTCCCTGGGGAGTCTCGTCCTTACTTCCTTCCTCTCACACTCTGGTTTGACATTGCCCCTCTCCCTGGAGTTAATCCTTACGACCGGTTCTCGGCCGTAACCTTTAACACTGTCTTATATCCCGTCTAGACTCTCTAAGACCTGTCCTCTATAAATAGCTAGCTATCGGTACGTATCTCCAGTTACCCTGACGTGTCCCCAGGTCTTGTCTGAGACAATTCCGGATAACCCCTAGCACGTGTTTTCCCTTGCGAACTTTTCCCAAGTGTAACACTACCCCCCCTCTCCCTTAGCCTCGTCCCGAGTGCTAACACTTTTTTCTGTAGCCATTCTCTTTCTTTCTGTTGGGGTTTTTTAGAATTGTAATGTCCGTTTTTAAGTTTTGTTTGTGTCGTGGTTGCTGTGACTGCAGTCCTCCTCCGCTGCAGCCCTCCCAGTCACCGGGTAAGGAGCCTTCTTCCCTCAGAAGTCCTTTAACCTGTCCGAATGACTGGGCCCTCAGAGTAGGCCGGTACGTACTCATACTGTCTCGATGAACTTGATCACGTCATGCATTTGCTATCATGGCTTCCCGTACTTGAGTTCCGGGGTCGCCCGGAGACGCAGAGGATTGGCAGAGGCATGGTGTCCTTCGTGGCTCGTCCGGTGTCCCGAAAGTGACTGGGCCTGATCTAGGGCTCTACAGTGTAGGAAGGGGTGACCGCACCTGTCGGGGACCATGTGACTGTCATACGTGCCAGGGCACAGGTACCGTTACGGGGTAAGGAGAATATGACCGTACAGGAGCACGTCAAGTTCATCAGGTCGATTCGGGTTCTCCGTCGGGTGTCCGGTCGGCAGCTTTTCGTGGGTGCCCGTGAAGCGGGTCTTTTTGTTGATTCCAATGCTTTGGTACTGAAGTCCTCCACCCCTTCAGCCTACTACCACCAGGTTCTCAGTGGAACTGGTCTAGCCCTCAGTGAGCAGGTAGTCCCTTGGCGCGTCTGGGTTTTGTTGGTGAAACTCCCAGAGTTTCTTCAGACCACCTACTGAAAAGTTGTCGTAGGGTTCTTCCGTCCAGTTCTTGCGTTCTGGATAGTCGAGCCACTTGACCAGGTATAGAACTCGCTTGTTATTTCCTCAGCCGCACTCGACTGAAGATATAACTTCCTCCATATCGTATTCCTCACTCTGTTAGATGTCGTCCGCTTCCCAGAGTACTTTGGACAGGTCCGGTGGTGCTCGGTGTTCACTAGTTTGATAGGGTTCAAGTAGCGAAACGTGGAAGACATTGTGGATCTTCCAATTCCGGGGCAACGTGACTCAGACCGCCAGCGGGGAGATGATTTTTTCAATCTGGAAGGGGCCATGATTTTTGTGGTCCAGCTTCCTTGTGGGGCGGCATGTTTTGATGTTGCGTCCGCTGAGCATCACCAAGTCTCCTATTTGGTAAATGGGGGGTTCCTTTTGCACTGGGTTAGTGTACCAGTGCATCTGTTCCTGGGCAGCTTCCAGTCCTCTTCGGGACTCGTCGTGTACCGTCCGCATCCAGTGTCTGTATACCGTACTGGCCATTTTGAGCAGTTCGTGGTCTGGTGGGTCCAGTGTTGCCGGGTGGAGTCCGTAATTCGTATAGAAGGGGGTTACCCAGTTACCGATTGTAACTGAGTTATTTTAGGTGAATTCCGCCATTGGTAGTAGTGACACCCAATTGTCCTGATCCCTGCTGATGAATGCTTGGAGGTAGACCTCGATTGTCTGATTAAGCCGCTCTGTTTGTCCGTCAGTCTGAGGATGGAACGCAGTGGACATACGAGGATGGATTCCGAGTAGACTTAAGAATCCCTTCCATGTTTCCGACTTAAAACAGGAATCTCGATCCAACACGATGTCTGTCAGGAGTCCGTGGTACTTCCATACTTCTCTGGCGAAGATCATGGCTAGGTCCTCAGTGGTTTTTTCTCTTAGCGGTATAAAGTGCGCCATTTTGGTAAATCGGTCGATGACCACCCATAGCTGGTCTCATCCTTCTGATCTGGGGACTTCCATGATTAAGTCCATCGCCAATTACTGCCAAGGTGCATAAGATAGTTCCAATGGTGAGCTTAGTCCGTACGGCTGGTGTCGTGACGCCTTGTTTTGCTGACATTCTGGGTAGCTTCTGATGAAGTCGATTATGCGTTGATTTATTTTTGGCCACCAGAAGTTTTGTTGGATGAGCTCGATAGTCTTGTCCTGCCCCATGTGCCCAGTGGCTTTGGTGTCATGTTCGGATTCGAGGACTCCCTGTATGAGTCCCTCCCGAACCCAGAGCATACCCTTCCGGTAGAGCAGCTCTTCAGATTTCCATTATGCTCCTGGCCTATCGGTCCATCTGCTGCTCCTCAGGGAGAGCGGCTTCCTGTTCCACCTCTTCCTGGGCTCTTTGGTAGGCCGGGTCTTCCTGTGCTGCCTTCCTAACCTTCCGTAGAAACTCTGTGGTCCAGTTCCTTGTTGGGAGGGATGCGAGTCTTGCTGATGAAGCGATGAATGATAGGTTCTGACGTTCTGCAAAGTGTTTTTCCCGTAAAACCATCGTTATCAGCTGGTTTTCTACCCCCCCCTTTTCTGGGCGGTACTCCGAACACCTTGATAACGCGTCTGGCTTTCCATTCTGTGATCCGGGACGGTAGTAGATTCGGAAGTCGATTCCCGCTAGCTCTTGTGCGCACCGTGCTTGCCGTCGGTTGAGTACCTTGGTTGTCGTAAAGTATTCCAGGTTTTGGTGATCCGTGTTGGAATTGCTTCTCACCGCTCCAGTGTGGCGCGCCAACGGAAGCAACACTGCAGCAACGGCGGTGCCAGCTACGCTCTGAGGAGCAACGTCATAGCAACGGCAACACCATAGCAATGGCAATGGCAAGGGGATCCTGGTAATGACGGCTTGGCACTCTTCAATAGCAGCGTCTTTCGCATTCTTCCTTCTACACTCTTAGTGCATACTTCTTCATAGCATAGAAAATATAAGATACATCAGGTTTGAGCGATTCCATCACATGTCAACGATCAAATCATCTCATTCCATCTCTCTCTTTCTCTCTCTCTCTGCTCGTGTGAAGACTCTCAGAGGAATTGTGATTGGGCAATCTTCAACAGGTTATGAGTCCGGAGCCGTAACTGCTCCACATACAATCAAAACATCACCGCCGTCACACTCTCATGCTATAAATAGCTCCTCAGGAGCCAGTGATAAATGCAGGGGCCGGCGATTCCGAGGCCCTTTCCTCTACGTCTCACTTAGAAGCTTTCTCCTCAAAATTGATCGCTAACCATCTCAGCGACAGAAGATCTCAGACGATCAACAAGAACTTACCTCTCTATACAACGATACGATCTCTCCTCGTAAAACACGCACGATTCTCATACCGATTCCTCTACCTACATATCTACTCAATGAGCATCTACAACAGTCTTCATCATGAGTGAAGCAATATTCAAACACCCTCTGAGCAATGTCAGCCTACTTGATCGTACCAACTACGCAGTCTGGAAAGAAGATTGCATGAAGGTCCTACAAGGAATCATGGTGTGGGACATCGTGACGGAGAGGGAAGAAGAACTGGAAGATCCGGGAAGACCCAACAACTTCACCAGAAACACAGTCCTGGCGCGGAAGGCATATAAGGACGAGAAGCAACGGAAATTGCAGGCCTTGGCCATCATTTACGGTTCCTGTACCAATGCTGTCAAGATGTACATCAAAGGCATGGACAATCCCGTTGAGGTATGGAAATAGCTGGAGGCACGCACAAACACTGCCAACTCCTCCGTCAGAAGAATGTCGTTCTTTTGGAAATTCAGCACTCTTCGTCGCACTCCTGGACAGCCGCTCAATACCTACTTCGCCGAACTGCTTGACATCACCACTGAGCTCGCTGGCTCGGAAGAAGCAGTCTCCAACATGGTCCTCAAGAATCACATCTAAACGACTCTTCCTCCTGCCTATGCATCAGGAAAAAAAATCTTCGTCTGGACATACAGGCTGCGTCCGGACACACCAGGCGCTCGGGACGCTCTGGACGCACCCTGGCAGGACACATACCGCTCCCAACGCGAAACGCACAGGCAATGTGAATTCGGATGCAGCTCGCCATGGCACCGTACATTCAGACGCCGTATGCCAGGGCGCCGTGCATCCGGACGCAGCTCGCCATGGCATCTACTTACTGGACGGAGCGTGTCAGGGCATTTTCCTTCTGGGCGCAGCCGTGTCAGGGCATTTTCCTTCTGGACGCAGCCGTGTCAGAGCATTTTCCTTCTGGGCGCAGACGTGTCAGGGCAAATGGCGTCCGGACGACGCGTGTCATGGCACCACGGTCATGCTGTCTGTCAAGGCACGGAACATCGTAGCAAATACTCTTGTCGCATTCGCAAACACGTAGTGGGTTCCAGACATAGTGACTCAGTCCAGTTCTATTCATTCTATCTAATATACAGCTATATATGCTACTGCCAAACTTCACGCGGAAACAAAGGAAAGTTGGCAAATACGACACGACACATTGAGCACGACACGATGAGCACGAGCCGATGAGCACGACGCAATGAGCACGAAGCGATGAGCAGGACGCAATGAGCACGACGCGATGAGCACGACACGATGAGCACGATGCGATAAGCACGACAACTATGAGGAGGATGGCGATGAGCACGCGGCCGGCAGCGAGGACGATAGCAAGTAGGACGCGGCGAGTATGATTGCGAGCTTTGTGACATGGTTAGCACAGCTCTCAGAGTGACAGGGACACCAGGAAGTTGTACAATACACAGTGAGGAGTACAATGTCAATGAGCATCAGGAAAAAAAATAATTGCTTCCTGAGCGTCCGGATGCACTAGACGCTCTGGACGCTTCGGACGCAACCTACTTAACTCGGACGCAGTTTGCCAAGGCACCGTGCATCCGATCGCAGCTCGCCACAGCACCGTGCGTCCGGACGCAGCTTGCCACGGCATCTGCTTACCGGACGGAGCGTGTCAGGTCATTTTCCTTCTGGACGCAGCCGTGTCAGGGCATTTTCCTTCTGGACGCTGCTGTGTCAGGTCAAAAGGCGTCTGGACGACGTGTGTCATGGCACCGCGGTCACGCTGGCTGTCAAGGCATGGAACATCGCAGCAAATACTCTTGTCGCATTCGCAAACACGCAGTGGGTTCCAGGCATAGTGACTCAGTCCAGTTCTATTCATTCTATCTAATGTACATCTATATATGCTACTACCACACTTCGCGCGGAAACAAAGGAAAGTTGGCAAATACGACACGACGCGTTGAGCACGACGCGATGAGCACGACGCGATGAGCACGACGCGATGAGCATGACGAGATGAGTACGACGCGATGAGCTCGACGACTATGAGGAGGATGGCGATGAGCACGCTGCCAGCGGCGAGGACGATAGCAAGTAGGATGTGGCGAGTATGATTGCGAGCTTTGTGACATGGTTAGCGCAGCTCTCAGAGTGACAGACAGCAGGAAGTTGTACAATACAACGTGACGCGTACGATGTCAATGAGGGTGCCAGCGGTGAGAACGATAGCGGGTAGGACGCGGTGAGTGTGGTGTCAATGAGGGTGCCTGCGCCGAGAACGATAGCGAGCAGGCCACGGCGAGTATGAGCGCGCATAAGACGCGGCGAGTATGATGTCAATGAGGGTGCCGGCGGCAAGGACGATAGCAAGTAGGACGCGGCGAGTATGATTGCAAGTAAGACGTGGCGAGCATGATGTCGAGCTTTGTGACATGGTTAGCACAGCTCTCGGAGTGACAGACAGCGGGAAGTTGTACAATACAACATGATGAGTACGATGTCAATCAGGGTGCCGGCGGCGAGAACGATAGGGGGTAGGACGCGGCGAGTGTGGGCGAGTAGGACGCAGCAAGTATGAGAGCGAGTAAGACGCGGCAAGTATGATAGCGAGAAAGGCGCAACAAGTAAGATGTCGATTAGGAAAATGTCGACGAGTAGGACGAGGTGAAAGGAGAAGAAAAAAGGGGTCTATCTATGAGTGATGAGCGAGCCGAACCTTGCGAAAGCGCAATCGTTAGTAGTGGCTTGGTGCTTTCTATTGCCATCGTACTCGTTGCGTCTTTCACGCCATCATACTCGCCAACACTTACTCACCGCGTCCTACTTGCTATCGTCCTTGCCGCTGGCACCCTCATTGACATCGTACTCGCCGCGTCCTACCCGCTATCGTTCTCGCCGCCGGTGGCGTGCTCAGCGCCATCCTCCTCATAGTTGCCGTACTCATCGCGTTGTGCTCAACGAGTCGTACTCATCGAGTCGTGCTCATCGCGTCGTGCTCATCGCGTCGTGCTCATCGCGTCGTGCTCATCGCGTCGTGCTCAACGCGTCGTGTCATATTTGCCAACTTTCCTTTGTTTCCGCGCGAAGTGTGGTAGTAGCATATATAGATGTACATTAGATAGAATGAATAGAACTGGACTGAGTCACTATGCCTGGAACCCGCTGCGTGTTTGAGAATGCGACAAGAGTATTTGCTACGATGTTCCGTGCCTTGACAGACAGCGTGACCGTGGTGCCATGACACACGTCGTCCGGACCCCATTTGCCCTGACACGGCTGCGCCCAGAAGGAAAATGCTCTGACACAGCTGCGTCCAGAAGGAAAATGCCCTGACACGGCTGCGTCCAGAAGGAAAATGCCCTGACACGCTCCGTTCAGTAAGCTGGTGCCATGGCAAGCTGCGTCCTGACGCACGGCGCCCTCGCATACGGCGTCCGAATGCACGGTGCCATGGCGTGCTGCGCCCGGACGCACGACACCCTGGCATACGGCGTCCGAATGCACGGTGCCATGGCGTACTGCGTCCGAATTCACATTGCCTGAGCGTTTCGCGTTGGGAGCGGTATGTGCCCTGCCACGGTGTGTCCAGAGCGTCCGAGTGCCTGGTGCATCCGGACGCAGCCTGTGCGTCCGGACGCAGATTTTTTTCCTGATGAGGGTGCCGGCGGTGAGAACGATAGTCGGTAGGACGCAGCAAGTGTGGCAGCGAGTAGGACGCGGCGCGTATGGGAGCGAGTAAGACGCGACGTTTATGTAGCGAGCTTTGTGACAAGGTTAGCGCAGCTCTCAGAGTGACAGAGACAGCGGGAAGTTGTACAATACACAGTGAGGAGTACGATGTCAATGAGGGTGCCAGCAGTGAGGACGATAGTATGTACGACGAGGCGAGTAAGTCACAGCGAGTACGATGGCAATAGAAAGTGCCAAGCCACTACTAACGCTTGCGCTTTCGCAAGGTTCGGCTCGCTCATCACTCATAGATAGACCCCTTTTTTCTTCTCCTTTCACCTTGTCCTACTCGTCGACATTTTCCAAATCGACATCTTACTTGTTGCGCCTTTCTCGCCATCATACTCACTGCGTCTTACTCGCTCTCATACTTGCTGCGTCCTACTCGCCCACACTCGCCGCGTCCTACCCTCTATCGTTCTCGCCGCTGCCACCCTCATTGACATCATACTCATCACGTTGTATTGTACAACTTCCCGCTGTCTGTCACTCCGAGAGCTGTGCTAACCATGTCACAAAGCTCGCCATCATACTCGCCGCGTCTTACCTGCAATCATACTCGCCGCGTCCTACTTGCTATCGTCCTCGCCGCCAGCACCCTCATTGACATCATACTCGCCGCGTCTTACACACGCTCATACTCGCCGCGGCCTACTCCCTATCGTTCTCACTGCCGGCACCCTCATTGACATCGTACTCCTCACTGTGTATTCTACAACTTCCCGGTGTCTCTGTCACTATGAGAGCTGCGCTAACCATGTCACAACGCTCGCCACATAATCGTCGCGTCTTACTCGCTCCCATACCTGCCGCATCCTACTCACTGCCACACTCGCCGCATCCTACCTGCTATCGTTCTCGCCGCCGGCACCCACATTGACATCGTACTCGTCACGTTGTATTGTACAACCTCCCGCTGTCAGTCACTCTGAGAGCTGCGCTAACCATGTCACAAAGCTCGCAATCATACTCCCTGCGTCCTACTTGCTATCGTTCTCGCCGCCGTCGGCATGCTCATCGCCATCCTCCTCATAGTCGTCGTGCTCATCGCATCGTGTTCATCTCGTCGTGCTCATCGCGTTGTACTCAACACATCGTGTCATATTTGCCAACTTTCCTTTGTTTCCGTGCGAAGTGTGGTAGTAGCATATATAGATGTACATTAGATATAATGAATAGAACTGGACTGAGTTACTATGCCTGGAACCCGCTGCGTGTTTGCGAATGCGACAAGAGTATTTGCTGCGATGTTCCGTGCCTTGACAGCCAGCGTGACCGCGGTGCCATGACACGCGTCGTCCAGATGCCATTTGCCCTGACACGGCTGCGTCCAGAAGGAAAATGCCCTGACACGGCTGCTTCCAGAAGGAAAATGCCCTGACACGCTCCGTCTGGTAAGTAGATACTGTGGCAAGCTGCGTCCAGATGCACGGTGCCATGGCGAACTGCATCCGAGTTAAGCAGGTTGCGTCCGAAGTGTCCAGAGCGTCTAGTGCGTCCGGACGTGCAGGACGCAATTTTTTTTTTTCCTGATGCAGTCACGATTGAGATCCTGCAATCTCGCGCAAGAGTTACGATTCAAGAGGTGATGGATACACTCAACGAATGCAAGAGGAATCGATCGATGACAACCAAACCTGATGCGGTCTCCAAGGCACTCTACATCCAACAAGGAGGAAGAGGAGGACGAGGTGGCTACCAGGGACGATACCAGGGGAATGAGCGCTCTCCGAGGGGGTGGTGTGATTGGTGTACAACTGGCACCCATACTACCGCCAACTACTGGAGCAAGAAGAACAAACGAGCTCGAGACCAGAATGACTGCTACTATCGTGGAGAGGAAGGACATACGAAGAATGACTGCCCTGCTAAAAGAAAAGGACAGGCCGTAAAAAACAGCAAAGGAAATGGACATGACGGACATGACAGATGCGAAAGAAATGGATGCGATGGACGCGAAGGAAGCGGACGTGACGGACGCGAAGGAAACGGATGCACTCACAATACCTCTGGTAACCAGCAATGACTTGCAGGGGCTACCTCCCTCAGCTCGGAGGTAATGGTGGTGTTATATCGATCGGCAATAACAGCAAGGGCCTGGTTAATCGATTCTGGAGCATGTCAAAATTATGGCAACAATCTTCGAGATTTCCGCAAGAACTCAGTTAAGGAAACGAATATGATCATCAAGTTGGGAGATGATCATCAGGTACAAGCAAAGAAGAAAGGAACTGTCCGTCTGGGAGGAGTGGATATTGAGGCATTCTTCGTTCCTGAATTCCGAATATCTCGCCTGTCAGTCGGACAACTCAACTCACATGGATACACAACAACATTCCGATCAGGGATATGCTCGATTGCCAATGCAAAAGGACAAAAAGTTCTCGGCGCCAACCTTGAAGACGGCCTATACATACTATCAACGCATGGATCAGCACACATCTCCGAAATAAAGATGCTGTGAACAGCTTCATATTCCCACTCAATAAACATGTGGCATCGACGTCTTGCGCACCTTAATCATCAAGAGTTCAGATGACTACTGGAATCCTCAGGAGAACGCATTATGAATCCATTGAAGTCTTCAGTCAAGTGCATTACCGATTCTCTGGATGTGCAGCCGGTCGCGGATTCTATGGACGTGGAGCCAGTGGCGGATCCTATGGATACAGAGCCGGTGACAGATCGTATGGACTCGAGTCCTCGCTGGGAAACATCTGGATTGTGTCGGACATGCGTTCATGCAAAGCAACAACAACATATTGTACGCACTAAGGTATGTCGGTCCTCAACGCCATTTGCACTTGTGCACTCAGATCTCTGTGGGCCTATGAAGCACAGTATTGGAGGCACCCAATATTACATCATCTATATTGATGACTGTACAAGATACACTGAGGTGTACTTTCTGATCACAAAAACCGCAGAAGAAATATCGGCCAAGTTTCAACATTATCAAGCCTGGGTGGAAACACAGGGATTCCACATCAAACGTTTCCGAAGTGACAATGGATCCGGAGAATACAACAACTCGATATTCCGAGGTTTACTGGGAGAAAAAGGAATTACGTTTGAACCCTCCCCCCCATACACCCAACACAAGAATGGAACGGCCGAGCGGATGATCCGGACAATGAATGTGAAGGCACGAAGTATGATGGTGGATGCAAAGGTGCCAATAATATTTTGGCCGGAAGCCATCAGGACAGCATGATACCTGCATCGAAGGTCACCTACATCGAGTCTGACGGACAACCGGTCACCATACGAAGCATTGTATGGCACCATTCCGAAAATCAGACACTTAAGACGATTCAGATACCGAGCATACAAACATATTCCACCTGCTCAGAGAACGGAGAAGAAATTGGGAAACCACCCCAGTATGTGCATGATGCTGGGATATGTTCATAACACCATGAAAATCTGGAGAATTTGGGATTTCAAATTGGGAAAAATCGGACAAGCAGTGGAATGCTCAAGTGCAGTGTTTGACGAAGAAGAAAATGCACACGCAGAAGAGCAGATGGAAGCCATTGAGTTTCCAGACACCACCAATGAAGCGCAGACCAATGAGGCGCAGACCAACACAGCGCAGGACGAGACCCATGAAATGAATGATGCACACAGTCTAGAGAATACCAGTAAGTAACAAATATCCGATTTCTTTTGTCATGCAGTGAAATCGCTCTATGAGCGGCAGGGCGATATGTGTTATACCTGCCGAATTCAGCGAATATGCTGGACAGATACCTGCTGAATTCAGCGAATGCTGGCCACAAGACTGCTGAATTCAGCGAATGCTGGGCAGTGTACCAAATTCAGCAAATATGATGGGCAGATACCTGCTGAATTCAGCGAATACTGGGCAGAAGACTGCTGAATTCAGCGAATGCTGGGCAGTGTGCCAAATTCAGCGAATATGCTGGGCAGCTACCTGCTGAAATCAGCGAATGCTGGGCAGAAGAAGTCGAGAATATCTTGCGAAAGTGATAACTGGTTACTTGTATGCTGAATTCAGCGGATATGCTGGGCATTACCTGCTGAATTCAGCAAATGCTGGGCAGATGCCTGCTGAATTCAGCAAATGCTGGGCAGAAGAAGTCAAGAAATATCTCACGGAAAAGCAAGAGCTGGTGATGTGGGTTCCATATGATTGAGAACAAGACTGATTGAAATGGCAGACAAGAATGAATATGTTTCTGCATGGACACGCAGCAAGGCACACCTTGAAACCAATAAAACGATTATGAGCAAAGCTCACAAAGAAGGGGGTGATGTGACGTCTTCGGAACACCTTGCCTCTGCCTTTCTGCTCCTCGGAATTACCGAGACATCGGAAGACGAAATCGAACCAATCATCGAGTCTGCCACTGCTGAGTGTGAGAACAAGAGCGAGCCGCTCACCTTCAAGGCTGCATTGCAAAGCCCTCAAGCAAGAGAATGGTAGGACGCCATGTGCTAGGTATGGCAGGCACTGTTGAGAATCATACATTCGATATTGTGGCAAAAGGTAATACCGTCCACACACCAATGACTGACAGGACAGTAGAAGAGACTATCGGATGCAAGTGGATCTACAAGAGGAAGATTAATCCGGATGCATCCACTCGGTACAAAGCACAACTGGTCATCAAGGGCTATGAACAAAAAGAAGGCGTCGACTACGACAAAACATACACACCAGTGTCCAAGATGGCAACATTCCGATTGATAGTGGCACTTGCCGCTCAGTATGGCTGGGACGTCGATCATATGGACGTGATGACGGCCTTCCTAAATCCAAGGATTGACCAAGACAACATCTACATGGAAATGTCACTTGGAATTGACTGGCTCGGGTCAAACGGAAACACGTCCAACGGAAGTGCATCGAACGGAAGCACATCGAGCGGAAGCATTTTAATCCACCGAAAGGCACTCTACGGACTTAAACAGGCACCCAGACTTTGGTATGAGGATACCGATGGATATTTGGAATCCATAGGATTCCGACAATCAGCGGAAGATCCAAATCTGTACCTCCAACAAGGAGTCCTTCTAGTACTATACATGGACGATCTGCTCATTGCGCACAATGGTGCAGAAGGACGGGAACACCAAATCAAGCAGTTGCTGCAAAAGAAGTACAAGATGTGCGACTTGGGTGCGGCAAAGCAGTTCCTAGGAATCGAGATCAAGAGGACCAAAGTTGGAGGATTCAGTATCTGTCAACGAGGTTACATCAATACAATCATATGACGATTCGGACTGATGGATGCAAAACTAGCTAAGTCTCCACTTGATCCTCAGACAGATCTGGCTAACACCCACTGTGAGGACAAACCGGCAAACTGCAAAGAATACCCGTCAATGGTCGGATCACTCATGTATGCAGCACTTGGGAGTTGACCAGACATTGCCTTCAGTGTTACTGCTCTCAGATGATACAATGTCCAACCAATCGAGATGCATGCAATGGCTGCCAAGAGAGTTTCACAATACCTCAGGTCTACATCTGAATTCCAAATTGACTACCGATGACTCCCATCCTACTTGCGATCGGACACTCCCTCTATCAACATTATCGGATATACCGACTCGGATTGGGCAGGAAACCTTACAACTCGCAAGTCGGTTAGAGGATTTGTGTTCAGCCTGGGACACACCAGCGCCAACGAAGAACTCATCATGTCTGGACTGATTCACTGGCAAGCTAAGTCTCAGAGCGTTGTAGCACTTTCAACGCTCGAGGCCGAATACATCGCCTGTTCCCACGCCACCCGGGAAAGCCTCTGGCTCAGGCGTATGATGAAGGAGGCAGCAGGAGGAATGGCAGTAAAGATTGTTGATGGACTGGTACCGATTGGATGTGACAACCAAGGCGCCATCAAACTGATCACCTCGGGAGTCGTACAGCAAAAGTCAAAACACATTGACATAAAATATCATCATGTTAACGACGAACAGATGAAAGGCGCAGTTAAGTTCCAATACATTACCTCAGAGTCTAATCCTGCCAATCTGCTGACGAAACCTCTGAGGGTTCCTTGACATGAACGACTATTGCAACTCACCGGTCTCACTCCATTTGGCCCTGACGATGGAGAACCCTAATACGATGAATGACGCCGATCTCGAAAAGGAAAAAAGGGGGTGCGGTTCTTTGGCGAAGAAAAGGGAGTGCGGGTGATAAGGAATTGGAAGAGGAAAGAAGGTTTCTTTTGTTGAGCATGTTCTTGAATCCTGTCGGCAAGCGTGAGTTGGCACTCTTTTTCCTACTAGCAAGTGTTTTTTCCCACGAGGTTGTTTCACTGCAGAGGATTTAATGAGGTCGACGAGGATTTAATGGGATTGTTTTTGATTTGGGATTGTTCTTGATTTGGTGGATTTCTGTTTGGTATGGAGCACGAGAAGAGGGGGTGTGTTGGAATTGCTTCTCGCAGCTCCGGCGTGGCGCGCCAACGGAAGCGACACCGTAGCAACGGCGGCGGCAGCAATGCTCTGGGGAGCAATGCCATAGCAACAGCAACGCCATTGCAACGGCAATGGTGAGGGGATCCTGGTAACGACGGCTTGGCACTCTTCCATAGCAGCGTCTTTCGCATTCTTCCTTCTACACTCTTACATACTTCTTCCTAGCATAGAAAATATAAGACACATCATGTTTGAGCGATTCCATCACACATCAACAATCAAATCATCTCGTTTCATCTCTCTCTTTCACAGTCTCTCTGCTCGTGTGAAGACTCTCAGAGGAATGGTGATTGGGCAATCTTCAACAATACGAGAGTACTTGTATTTGGTGGACTGCTCCCTCGCAATAGTGCCTCCAATGTTTAAAGGTGTCCACTACTGCCAGTAGTTCCGTGTCGTGGATTTCATAGTTGATTTCCGCCAGCTGGAATTTTCTGGAGTGGAAGGCTACCAGGTGCATCCTTCCTTCGTTGTCCCGTTGTGAAAGTACCGCTCCGATGGCAAAGTCTGAGGCGTCCGTCTCGATAACCCCCGGTTTCTGGGCGTCAAAGTAAGCTAGTATAGGTGCCGTGGTGAATCTTCGTTTGAGTTCCTCAAAGGCGGCTCCTGCTTCGTCACTCCAGGCCCACTTCTCCGTTTTCTAGGTCAATTCGGTGAGCGGCCTTGCTATTCGGGAGTAATCTTGAATGAACCATCAGTAGAAGTTGGCAAATCCTAGGAACGCTTGGACCTCTGTGAGTGAGCCAGGGGTTTTCCAGCTCAACACTGCCTCGACCTTGTTTTGTGCCATTTTGACACCATCCCTGCTTAGGATGTAGCCCAGAATTTCGGCTTCTGTTGTCCTCCAGACGCATTTGTCCGCCACCACCACCAGGCAGTTTCTTTGGAGCCGTTTCAAGGTTTCTCGGACGATATTGTCGTTCTCGGCCTGGGGCTTTGTGTATATCAGTATGTCTTCCATGTACCCTATTCCTCCTAGGTCGAGCATGTCAGAGAATATGTGGTTCATCATATCTTGAAACATGGAGGGGGCGTTTGTTAACCCGAACGGCATTACCTGGAATTCATATAGTCCGTATGGGGTTTGGAAAACGCAGTTTTCCATTCGTCGCCCTCTCAAATACGGATAAGTTTGAATCCATTTTTTAGGTCCATTTTGGTGAACCACTGTGCCCCTTGGACTCTGTCCTGCAGTTCTTGCATCAGCGGGAGCGGATAATGGTTGGGGATGGTGATGCGGTTCAGAGCTCGATAATCGACACAAAGTCGGAGCCCTCTTCCGTTCGGTTTTGGAACGAAGAGTATTGGCGATCCGGCTTGGGACGTGGATCGGCGAATCTTTCCTTTCTTTAGCATTTCCTGGAGCCATCCCCTCAGGGTTTCAAGTTCGTTTTCCGATAGGGGTTAGATGGGTCCCCAAGGTGCCTTCTCCCTTTCCTTTAGTTCGATCTGACAGTCATAACTCTTATGCTCTGGTAAGGCGTCTGCAGTTTCTTTGGACATAATGTCCAGGTATTCCTGGAATTCGTCCACGACGTTGTCCCGAGGGTCCTCAGTTTTGTTTTCTGTTTGTACCATGGCCACATACCCAATTATTTTGGCCTCTGGATTGACAGCCACTGTGTCATCCCACGTGAGTGAAAAGTTGGTCTGCCCATACTTGGTGCACTTTTGGAGGCATTCTGGGCCATTAAATCTTAGCTGTGGGGAGTCCCACTGCCCCTGGGGAGGGTGCGCTTTGATCCAATAGTAGGGGAGGAAGATGTCTATCACTGCTTCCATGGTGAATACTTTGAATCTTTCTTGCGAATAGTGGCGGTGGTGCTGTAGTGGCAAGGCATTGGTGTTAGAGCTGCCGGCACCTTGCACCGTTTTTCCATCGTAGTTCTCGATAATCCTCCGCTCCCTGTGCTTCCTCAGGGGAATCCGGAGTCGAGCCGCCATTTCCTGATTTATCAGGGGTATTGAACAGCCCGTGTCCAGTAGTACTTTGACTGGATGGGTGCTTATTCCTTGGTGAAGTACCATTGTTATTATTGGTCGGGTGCCGCTTGCAGGTTCCTCCCTTTGTTTCTTGCGCAGGGTCCCAGCACTTGGTTCTCCGTGTGTTTGTTTCCGGGATGTTCCGCAACTTATTGCGAAGGCTTCCATCTGCAGCACTGATGGGTCACTTAAAAATCCGATGCCTCACTGTCTTCCGCCCACTCCGGAAGTTCCAGCTCCATTGTTTCCACTGCGGCAACCTTCCTTTGCTTGGTCATCGGTGCCTCTTCTGGTTCCTCCAAACACTTCCTTTTTCCCTCCGTGGCCCCGGCTGCCTTCCATGGGGCTCTTGGAAGAGCCGTCCCTCTTCGGGTGGTGTGGGCAAAGCATTCGTATGTTTGGTGCCCCGTTTGTCCACACTGCCAGCAGCTGTTGCGGTTCTTGAAGTATTCCTCGTGTTCCTGGGGCGGTACCCCATGCAGAGCGTCGTCATTACTGTTCCATCGTCCGGGTTGCCCGTATGGGCATTTTCTTTCCTCCTTCTTCAGGGGTTCCGGGTTTCATTTGTCCTTTTTGCCTCGTCGTACTTGCCGCTTGTTCTCCCCTTTTCCTTCTTTTTTCTTTTCCTTGTGTTATGCTGGTCTTGTGGCCTCTCTTGCCTTCTCCAACGTTTTCATTCTTTCTACCTGTAAGCCTGCTTGGTAGGTGGCTTGGAGGAAGCCTTCGTCTTCCGCAAATTCTCCCAAGTAGTGAGCGAAGCGCATCCGCAAGGTTTCCGATGTCATCACCAAATCGACTTTCTCCCTCAAGGCTTCCCCTGTTGCTCGGGTGAAGTTGTTCAGGGCTCAAAATTCCGTCAAGTACGCGTGGATGGATCCTTGGTACCAAAGTTGCCCTAGTTTTAACTGGGCATCCGCCGCTTCTCGCTCGTTCTGGTACTCAGTTTGGATGGTGGCCATGTAATTGACCCAGGTATCACTGTCCCGCAATTCTTGGTGACAGTGTAGGTGCCATACCAGGGCTGTGTCCGTTAGCAGCGTCACCTATGGGGGGCACATTCCTCATCCAATTAGATCTGGCGGCGCACTTCAAATTCCGATCTAAGTTGATCGTAGCCACTCTGGCGGCTGCCAGCGCCGCCAATACCGGCAGGTAAAGTGACAAAACCAGTCGGTATTATACAGTACGGCTGTCGCGCCGGATTTTCGCTGCAGTAAAATCAAGTACCGCAACCAAAAATTTCTGGGTTTTTTTTTCGGAATTTCTTGGTGGTGGCAATACTTTCCAGTAACCTGTAGTAAGGTTCGTTACAGGCGACCAGCTGTTAGAAGCAAAACTATAGTGCAGTACCGTACGGTATACTGCAGTACTGCCGTCACTGGATAAATTACTACTGTTTTGCACTGTACTCAAAACTATGTGTAAATACGACAGCGAGTCAGTAATGCTGCACCGCAGATACCGTTTGCTACGCAACATTACTGCGTACTATCGTGCGGTAGTGCTCCTTCACCATGGTAACGTCAAATACCTCGATCAAAAATTTACGATTTTTTTTTTTTTTCGAATTTCTTTAGGAGTGGGAGTAATTGGCAGTAATGCGTAGTACCGTTTGTAACGGGCAACCAGCCGATAGTAGCGGCACTATAGCGCAGTACCGGACTGTATACTGCGGTACTGCCATCACAGGATAAATTACTACTGTTTTGCACTGTACTCAGAACTATGTGTAAATACAACAGCGATTCAGTAATGCTGCACTGCAGACACAATTTGCTACGCAACGTTACTGCGTAGTATCGTGCAGTAGTGCTCCTTCACCGTGGTAACGTCAAATACCTCGATCTAAAATTTACGATTTTTTTTTTTTTTCGAATTTCTTTAGGAGTGGGAGTAATTGGCAGTAATGCGTAGTACCATTCGTAACGGGCAACCAGCCGATAGTAGCGGCACTATAGCGCAGTACCGGACTGTATACTGCGGTACTGCCATCACTGGATAAATTACTACTGTTTTGCACTGTACTCAACACTATGTGTAAATACGACAGCGATTCAGTAATGCTGCACCGCAGATACCGTTTGCTACGCAACGTTACTGCGTAGTATCGTGCGGTAGTGCTCCTTCACCGTGGTAACATCAAATACCTCGATCTAAAATTTACGATTTTTTTTTTTTTCGAATTTCTTTAGGAGTAGCAGTAATTGGCGGTAACGCCTAGTATCGTTCGTAACGGGCAACCAGCCGATGGTAGCAGCATTACAGAACAGTACCGGACAGTATTCTGTGGTACTGCAGTTTCAAGATGTTCTGCGGTACAGATGATTACTAGGGTTGCTGGTATCATTCGTGCCAAGTATTATCAATGAAATATAACTGGCGCTTGTACAAAAAACAATATCCAACAGGCAACACCATTAACAACACTATCCATCACGACAACAAGGCAATCCTCATTGTTTTCTCCCACTTCATGAACAAATTCTGCCCAGAAACCCCCAACATGTCTCGCCGTATGCAATGTGCACTCAAAAATTCCAACACTTCGCACTCTTGTCTTCCCAGGTACGAGGTCATCACGGCTGTCGATTACGAAAATTATTTGTTGGGCAAAGAGTACCTGGCAAGCGATTCTGTTGATGGGAACATTGAGGTGAATAGCCACATTTGTGAGGATGAAGAGGAAGAGAATCCGGATGAAGATGGAGAGA
>Ga0307516_10001391_pt1 | contig 33410 bp, 33 predicted proteins | sample 19_EM_MG_FD_203310 | JGI IMG/M metagenome (GOLD analysis project Ga0307516, IMG submission 203310) | Populus trichocarpa ectomycorrhiza microbial communities from riparian zone in the Pacific Northwest, United States - 19_EM | ecosystem: Host-associated > Plants > Roots > Unclassified | place...
CGGCCAGGAACAGCTCCGGCATCATCACGCCCTCGAACAGGTCCGGCGCCTTGCCCAGCACCACGGCGTCGATCTGCGACCAGTCGGTGGCCGCGTCGGCCAGCGCCCGGTCGATCGCCTCCCGGCACAGCCCGGCCATCGACACGTCTGTGCGCCGGGTGCGGTGGTGCGTCTGCCCGGTGCCCAGTACGGCTGCCCGCCGCGCCCCGGTCATGGCAGTGCCTCCTTCGTCATGTCCTTCTGGCCCTCGTCTGCGAGGCCGGTGCGAGGGGCGGCTGGGTGCCGCTCGGCGCCGGCGGTCATGGGGTGGCCGCCAGCACGCAGACCAGGTTCTGTTGCAGGGCCGGCCCGCTCGTGGCGTGCCCGGCCGCCCGCCGGGCCCGCCCGGACATGACCTGCTCGGCGGCGGCGCCGATCCGGGACAGCCCGGCGGAGAACATCGGGTTGCCGCAGAGCGCGCCGCCGGACGGGTTGATCCGTACCGGCTCCGGCAGGCCGAGCGCCGCCCGCAGCAGCAGCTCCTGATGGGTGAACGGGGCATGCAACTCGGCCACGTCGAGGTCGCCGTCGAGCCCCGCGCCGGCGGCCGCGGCGGTCGCCGACGGCACCGCCGTCAGGTCGCGCTCGCCCAGGCCCTGCGGGTCGATCCGGTGTGCCAGGCCGGTGATCCAGGCCGGCCGGTCGCGGTGCCGGCGGGCGCGGTGGCCGGCGGCCAGCACGATCGCGGCGGCGCCGTCGGAGACCGGCGGGCAGTCGTGCGAGCGCAGCGGGTCTGCCAGGTACGGCCCGGCGAGCAACTCCTCGGCGGTGACGCGGCCGGACACCTGCGCGTACGGATTCCCGGTCGCGTCGGCACGGCTGCGCGCGGCCACCTCGGCCATGTCCCGCTCGGTGAACAGGCCGGCCTCCAGGGCGACGCGCGCCTGCAACGCCGCCACGCTCACCGAGTCGGGCCACAGCGGCGCGGCGACGTACGGGTCGAGCTGCAGCGCCAGCACCCGGCGCAGCTCGCCGGCCGAGGACTTGCCGAAGCCGTACACCAGCGCGGTCTCCGCCTCGCCGGCCAGGATCTTGACGTACGCCTCGTAGAGCGCCCACGCCGCGTCCATCTCCACGTGCGACTCGCTGATCGGCGGGCAGGCACCGATCGCGTCGATCGCGTTGACGAATGAGAACGCCCGCCCGGCCAGGTAGTCCGACGAGCCCGAGCACCAGAAGTCGATGTCGCGGCGGGCCAGCCCGGCCCCGGCCAGCGCCTCCCGGAAGACCGGCACCAGGGTCTCCACCCCGCTGGTCGTCCCGGACCCGGGTGAGCAGGGTGACTGGGCGAAGCCCACCACCGCGACGGCATCGTCCGCATGCTGTGTCACAAGTGCTCCGCATAGGAGTCGTAGGGGGCGTCCGGCTCGCCGGTGGGCCGGAAGTGCGCGATGTTCTCCGGGGTGGTGGACCACTCCGCCCGGTCCCGCCAGACGGCGGACACCCGCATGCCCATCCGCACCTGCTCGGCCGGGACGCCCAGGATCAGGTGCGACATCGGGATGTCGGCGCCGTCGAGCAGGACCTGGGCGACGACGTACGGCGGGTCCAGCCGCTGCCCGGCGAACGGCACGTTGACCACGCAGAACGTGGTGACGGTGCCCCGGTCGGGCAGCGCCACGACCTCCTCCGGCGGCACGCCGTCGGCGGGACAGACCCGCGGCGGCACGTAGACCTTGCGGCACACCGGGCAGCGCTGCCCGATCAGCCGTCCCTCGGCCAGCGCCCGCAGGTAGCGGTCTTCCTCGGCCGACGTGGTGTGCCGGTAGTGCAGCCGGATCGGGGTGGTCATCGTGGTCACCAGCCCGTCCGGCGCCAGCTCCGGCGGGGGCGGATCGGGATCCGGGCCGTCGGCGGGCTCGAAACAGGCGATGTCCCGGATGTGGCCGACCCGCTCCGCGGACCAGCGCACCCGGACCCGCATGCCGGTGCGCATCCGCCCGCGCTCGCCGGCGTCGACGGCGTGCAGCAGCGACGTGTCCGCGCCGTCGAGCCGCACCAGCGCCCATCCGAACGGGCGGGTCAGGGGCTGGCCCTCCAGCGGCCGTTCGGTCCAGGTCCAGCTGACCACGGTGCCGGTGGTGGCGACCTCCACCAGTTCGACGACCGGCGCGTGGGTCACCGGGTCGTATTCCAGCGGGGGCACGTGGATGCGGCCGTCCGCGGTTCGGCCGCCCAGGATGCGCCGGCCGCGCAGGCCCGCCATGAACCGGCCCAGAACGGGGCCGAGCGAGCGGGTGTAGTCGAACCCGATGGTCATCGGGGCGGAGAGCGGGTGCGCCGGAGCGGTGTCCACGGTGGTTAGTGAAACACGTTACAACATTGGTCGGCAAGGATGCTGCCGTACAGCATTTCCGCCTAGTGGAACACGTTGCAGACTAGCGGGGTGGTCCGCAGTCTCGCGGATGAGGATGTGACACTTCGTTCTCATGGAGATCGAGGAAGCGGTCCAGCGGATGAGCCTGGCCGAGACCCCCAGCGACCCTCGCTGGAGCGGCTCGGTCAAGGTGACCGACGAGGTCGTCCGGCAGGCACCGATGAAGTGGCTGGCGGGGTTGCTCGTGGCACTGCTACGGAGGAACTTGCCGACCGAGCCGATGCGGTACGGCTTCGAAGTCGCGCTGCGCCGGCTGGCGACCATGCCCTGCGATGCGGCCCGGGTCGCGCTCGTCCGCAGGCTCGCCGTCGAGGGCCGGAGCTGGGGCGAGATCCGCTATGAGATCGCCGAGGTCGCCGAGTGGCTGGCCACGGGGCAGCCCCCGGCGCGTCTCCTCGAAGTGTTCGAGACCGCCGATGCGGCCGATGAACTGGCGGCCTGTCTGCTCCAGGAGACCGCGCTGCGGTACGACGCGACGGCCGCGGCCGGATTCGCCGCAAGACTGAGCGCCGCCGGGCATCCCCTCGCCAAACTGCCGTTGCGCGTCACCTCGGCCGAGTGCGAGCTCACGCCACCCCGCCAAACCGATCCACCGGAGCAGCGTTACGCCATGCTCGGCGAAGGCGCACCGCCCGCGCCGGGCGCGGACGAGACCGATGTGACGGCGACCGGGCTCGATTGGCCCGATACCCGGCGAGCGCTGAGCGCCCACCGATACTGGCTCGACGACGGTGCTGGCGCGGAGGCCAGGCTGTTCCTGCTGAGTCGCCCCCTGGCCCCCGCCGGCTTCGGCGCCTCGCTGCTCCGCGTCCTCGGCGCGGACAGCACCGGCGGCACGCTGACCAGGACCTGCGGGGTGGTAACCGCCGACGTCCTGCGCACGCTCTTCCTCGGAGCCGCCGGCGGCAGCCCGTACGGCCGCCGCAGGTACGGGGCGTACGGGCGGCTCGCGTCCTGGGAGTCGCTCGCCGCGCTGGTCGGCGTGCCGGAAATGGACACCGCGACCATCGAACGCGCCGCGGGCGAATGCACCTGGCTCTGCTATACCTCAAACTGGCATCTTGAGGTCTCTCCCGCGATGGACATAGGCATAGCCGTCCTCCGCCCCGGCCACCGGCAGGTGGCGATCCTGGCGGTCACCACCTCGGACTGAGCGCCCACCACGCCGGTGTGATGGGGCTCATCCGAGGTCACCGCCAGGCGATGGGATCTGCCGGGCCGCCGGCTGGTGAGGTGGGACGCGAACGAAGTCCCGCCCACGAGGGAGCCGTCCAGATGTCGACCGCTGTGACCGCCGTTGTCTTTGTCGCCCTCTTCGCCAGTCACCAGGTCGGTGATCACATCGTCCAGACGAGCGCCGCCGCCCAGGCGAAGGGGGCCCCGACCGCCGACCTGCTGGCCGCCGGTGTGCACCCGTGGCGGGGGTGGGGCGCCTGCCTGCACCACGTCAGCACGTACACCCTCACCCAGGCGGCGGCGCTGGTCCTGGTCAATGTCGCCACGCCGGTGGCCTGGACCGCTGTGCTGGCGGCGCTGGCGGTGTCAGCGAGCACCCACGCCGTGATCGACCGACGCTGGCTGGTCCGGCTGATCGTGCGGGCCAAGGGCTGCCAGGACTGGCAGGAGGCGCCGTACGCCATCGATCAGTCGCTGCACACCGGCGCGATGCTGGTGGCAGCGGTGGTGGCCGCGGTGACGACGAGCGGTGCCGGCGCCTGCGCCGTCGGGGCCGGCGCGGCCGCGCTCGTCGGCATCGCCCTGGTCGTCGAGCAGCGCCTGGCCACGGCCGCGCGGGACAGGGCGGCGAGCACGAGCGGGGGGTGACACAGTGAGGGGCGTGGAAGCGGAGTCATCGGCGTGGCCCTCCGGCACTGTGCTGAGTGCGCTCGATGCCGCCGACCGCGACGCGCTGCTGGCGCTCGGCACGGAGCGTGCGTTCCGGCCCCACCAGACCCTGATCAGCGAGGGGTCGGGCGATGCGTGCACCTACCTGCTCGTCGGCGGGTGCGCCAAGATCCTCGGCAACTCCGCGGACGGCCGTGCCGTGCTGCTCTCCATCCGGGTCGCCGGCGACCTGGTCGGAGAGCTCGCGGCGCTGGACGGCAAGCCGCGCTCCGCCTCGGTGGTCGCCGCCACGCCGGTCGCCGCGCGGGCCATCGCCCAGCCCGTCTTCCTGCGATATCTGGAGGAGCGCCCGCACGCGGCCAGGGTTGTGCACACCGCGGTCATCACGGAGCTGCGCCGCTCGACCTCGCACCGGATCTGGGTCAACGCCGCACCCGCCCAGGTGCGTCTGGCGCTCGTGCTGAGCCATCTCGTCGAGGCACACGGCCGGCCCTGCCCCGACGGCATCCGCCTCGACGTGCCGTTGAGCCAGCCCGAGTTGGCGTCGCTGGTCGGCGTGTCCGAGCCGACCCTGCACCGCGCCCTCACCGACCTGCGCGCCCGTGACATCATCCGCACCGAATACCGCCACCTGGTGATCCGCGACCAGGCCGCCCTCGACGCCCTGGCTAGCGGCCGTGGAAGACCGGGGGCCGCTTCTCGGTGAAGGCGCGGGGGCCCTCCTTGGCGTCCTCGCTGGCGAAGACCCGCATGCCGATCTTGGCCTCCACGGCGAACGCCTCCTCCTCGGGCATCCCCTCGGTCTCCCGGATGGTGCGCAGAATGGCCTGCACGGCGAGGGGCCCGTTGGCGGCGATCGCGGTGGCCAGCTCCAGCGCCTTCGCCAGGGCCTGCCCGTCCGGCACGACGTGGCCGATCAGGCCGACCTCCTTGGCCTCGGCGGCCGACAGGTGGCGGCCGGTGAGCAGGATGTCGGCCGCGATCGTGTACGGAATCTGGCGGGGCAGCCGGACCGCCGATCCGCCCAGCGGGAAGAGCCCCCAGCGCGCCTCGGAGACGCCGAACCGGGCGCTCTCGCCGGCCACCCGTACGTCGGTGGCCTGCAGAATCTCGGTGCCACCGGCGATCGCCGGCCCCTCGACGGCGGCCACCAGCGGCTTGGTCAGCCGGCGCCCCTTGAGCAGCGCGTCGATCCGGGACAGGTCGACGCCGCCGTTGCGGAACCCGTCGCCGGGGTGCGACCTGGTCATCGCCTTGAGGTCCGCCCCGGCGCAGAACGCGCCGCCGGCGCCGGTGAGCACGCAGGCCCGGATATCCGGATCGCGATCCACCCTGTCCCAGGCGTCGCGCATGATGGCGAGCATCTCGGCGGAGAGCGCGTTGCGCACCCGCGGCCGGTTCATCGTCACGACGAGGACGGGTCCGCGCTGCTCGACGAGCGCATGCGGGGCCGGAACGTCGGTTTCCACGCGGTCTCCCTCGATGCCGGGCTGGGTCTTGCCTCGAACGATAACAGGTTCTACTTTCTGAGGATGGCGGCCAATATTGCGGACCTGTTCGAGCACGCTGTCGACGCCTTCCCGGAGCGGGTCGCGGTGGCCTGCGGCGAGCATGCGATCAGCTACGCCGAGCTGGAGTCCAGCGCCAACCGTCTGGCCCACTTCCTGCGTGATCGCGGGCTCGGCAAGGGAGCGCACATCGGGCTCTACGCGGGCAATTCGATCGAGGCCATGGTGGCCATGATCGCGGTGTACAAGCTGCGTGCGGTGCTCGTCAACATCAACTACCGGTACGTCGAGAACGAGTTGCAATATCTGTTCACCGACTCGGAGATCGCGGCGGTGATCCACGACCGCTGCTACGCGCCCCGGGTCGCCGCGGTGCTGCCGGCCGTCCCGCGGGTGCACACCGCCGTGGCACTGGCCGGTGACTCGGCCGCGGATCTGTCCGGCTACGGCGGCGTGGCCTGGGCGGACGCCCTGTCCGCCGGTGATGCCTCGCGCGACTTCGGCGAGCGATCGGGCGACGACGTCTACCTGCTCTACACCGGCGGCACCACCGGGTATCCGAAGGGCGTCGTCTGGCGGCACGAGGACGTGTGGCGGGTGCTCGGCGGCGGCGTCGACTTCATGTCCGGTATCCCGCTCGAGGACGAGTGGGCGCAGTCCAAGCGCGGCCACGAGATGGGCCCCATGGTGCGGCTCTGCCTGGCCCCGCTGATCCACGGCAACGCGCAGTGGGCCGCGCTGATGGCACTGTTCGCCGGCGACACCGTGGTGATGCTGCCGCACTTCGACCCGCACGAGGCGTGGCGGGCGATCGACCGGCACCGGGTGAACGTGGTGGTCCTCATCGGCGACGCCATGGCCCGGCCGATGATCGAGGCGTTCGGAGCCGGCGGGTACGACGGTTCGTCGCTGTCCTTCATCTCCTCCAGCGCGGCGCTGTTCTCCCCGTCGGTCAAGCGGCAATACCTGGACCTGTTTCCGAACACGCTGATCACCGACGCGATCGGTGCGTCGGAGACCGGCTTCGCCGGGATCGGCGTGGTGGCCGACGTCGAGGGCGGCGCGGTGGAGGGCCCCCGGGTGATGCCCGGGCCGAACACCGTCGTACTCGGCGACGACGGCAGACCGGCGCCGCCCGGGGTGATCGGCCGGCTGGCCAAGGGCGGGTATCTCCCGCTCGGCTACTTCAAGGACCCCGAGAAGACCGCGGCGCTGCTGACCGAGGTGGACGGGGTGCGCTACGCGCTGCCGGGCGACCTGGCCCGGCTCGAACCGGACGGCACCATCACCCTGCTCGGCCGCGGCAACACCTGCGTCAACAGCGGGGGCGAGAAGGTCTTCCCCGAGGAGGTGGAGGGCGCGCTCAAATCCCATCCGGACGTCTTCGACGCGCTGGTCATCGGGCTGCCCGACGAACGGCTCGGGCAACGGGTGGCCGCGCTGATCCAGCCCCGCGAGGACAGCCGGCCCGACCTCGGCGAGGTCGAGGGGCACGTGCGCCAGCGGATCGCCGGCTACAAGGTGCCCCGCGCGATGTGGCTGGTGGACGGCATCGCCCGGACGATCAGCGGCAAGGCCGACTACCGCTGGGCGCACGAGTACGCCGCGGGTCACCCCGCCGAGGCGGTGCACCATGCGGACTGACCTCTGTGACCGGCTCGGCATCGAGCACCCGATCGTCGGCTTCAGCCCGTCCGAGCACGTGGTCGCGGCGATCAGCCGGGCCGGTGGGCTCGGCGTGCTCGGCTGCGTGCGCTTCAACGACGCAGACGAACTGGACGCGGTCCTGTCCTGGCTCGACCGGGAGACCGGCGGCCGCCCGTACGGGGTGGACGTCGTGATGCCCAGCCACGTGCCCACCGAGGGCGCACCGGCCGACCTGGACCGGTTGATCCCGCCCGGCCACCGGGACTTCGTCGAGCGGACCCTGCTGCGCCTCGGCGTGCCGCCGCTGGCCACCGACGAGTCGCGCCGGGACGGCGTGCTCGGCTGGCTGCACTCGGTGGCCCGCGCGCACGTCGAGGTCGCCCTGACCCACCCGGTCCGGCTGATCGCCAACGCGCTCGGCCCGCCGCCGGCCGACGTGATCGACCAGGCGCACCGGCGAGGGCTGGTGGTCGCGGCGCTGGCCGGCCGGGCGGATCACGCCCGCAGCCACGTGGCCAGCGGCGTGGACCTGGTCGTGGCGCAGGGCTACGAGGCCGGCGGCCACACCGGCGAGATCGGCAGCATGGTCCTGATCCCCGAGGTCGTCGACGCGGTCGGCGCCGAGACACCGGTGCTCGCCGCCGGCGGGATCGGCAGCGGCCGGCAGATCGCCGCGGCGCTCGCGCTGGGCGCGCGCGGGGTGTGGATGGGCTCGGTCTGGCTGGGCACCGAGGAATACCAGAGCGGTCCGGCGCTGCGCGAGGCGCTGCTGCGGGCCGGCTCCTCGGACACGGTACGCAGCCGGATCTACTCCGGGAAGCCGGCGCGGCTGCTGCGAAACCGCTGGACCGACGCCTGGACGGAGCCGGAGGCGCCTGCCACGCTGCCGATGCCGCTGCAGAACCTGCTGGTGTCGGAGGCGCACGCCAGGTTGATGGAATCCGGTGACCCGAGCGTGGTGCCGATGCCGGTCGGGCAGATCGTGGGCCGGATGAACGAGGTCCGCCCGGTCGCCGAGGTGCTGGCCAATCTGGTCACCGAGGCGGACGAGACGCTGGCCCGCCTGGCAAAATTCCACTGAGGACCGTTGGGGTCGCGCTGCCTGGCGGTCGTCCGCGAGCTTATTCGAGGACGACCACGGCCCGGCCGGTGAGCATGCCGGTGGCCAGCCGTTCGTAGGCCTCGTCGATGCCGTCGAAGTCGAACTCCTCGACCTGGTTGCGGATCAGCCCGGCCCCGGCCAGGGCGATCACTTCCTGCGCGTCGGCGATGGTCGAGCCCTGGAAGGTGTAGACGTCGCCGTCGCGGGGCAGCGTGCCGAACCAGGGCGCCTGCAGCCGGCCGCCGGACGAGCCCACCAGCCCGTACGCCCCGCCCGGCCGGACCACGGCCAGGCCCGCGGCGATGGTGGCGTCGGTGCCGACGAAGTCGAGCACGGCGTCGGCGCCGGTGCCGCCGGTGAGCTCCCGGAGCCGGACGGTCGTCGATTCGTCCACACCGGACATCTGCTCGTGGGCGCCCACCGACGCCGCGTACGCCAGCCGGATCGAGCTCGGGTCCACGGCGATCACCCGGGCCGTGGTCAGGACCCGCAGGAACTGCACGGCGAACGCGCCCAGCCCGCCGGCGCCCACCACCACGGCGGTGCCGCCGGGGGTGATGCGCGACAGTGCGCGCCGCACCGCGTGGTAGGCCGTCGCGCCCGCGTCGGTGAGCGGGCCGGCCTGCCGCGGGTCGAGCCCGCCGAGCGGGATCAGGCCGCGCCGCCCCGACACCAGCACGTAGTCGGCGAGGCCGCCGTCGAGCCCGTAGCCGCGGCCGGCCAGCCCATGCGGGCAGTTGTTGTCCAGGCCGCGGACGCAGAACCAGCAGGTGCCGCAGGAGGTGGGGGAGACGAGCGCGACCGGGTCGCCCTCCGCCGTACCGGTGACGCCCGCGCCGAGCTCGGCGACCCAGCCCGCGGTCTCGTGGCCGAGGGTGAAGGGCATCTGCCAGCCCAGCCGCTCGCCGACGGCCTGCGGCATCCGCCGCATGGTCAGGTCGGAGCGGCACAGCCCGCAGCCGGCGACCCGCACCAGGATCTGCCCGGGGCCCGGCTCGGGCACCGGCATGGTCTCCGCTCGCGGGGGCTCGCCCCACCCGATCATCCGGTACGCACGCTGAGTCTCGGCCACGTCGTCAAGAGTGAAACAAGTTCTTGTCGTTAGTCAACGATCAACACGGGAAAGTTGACCAGTCGCTAGAACGTGTTCTAGTGTCTTGTCGTGCTCACTCAGTCGTTCGCTGACGCGATCCGCGAAGCCGAAAGGGTCATCAAGGACGCGCCGCACTGCCGCGGCGAGCAGGACCTGGTCGAGGGGTACGACTACCTGGCCGGCAGCATCCGGGCCTCGGTGCAGATGGCATGGGCGTACGAGCGCGACTTTCCGTATTTCGTGCGCTCCACCGGGCCGTACACGAAGATGGGCCTGGACAACCCCGACACCCTCTACTTCCACGCCTGGCTGCGCGACGACGCCGAGTATGTGGTCACCGGCCGGCGGGGCAGCACCGCCGACCTGAGCTTCCAGATCCTCGACGGCGACTACTCGCCGGTCGAGGTCCCGGGCAGCCTGGCCGCCTTCGACGACCGGGCGATCGACGTCGACGGCGACGGCTCGTTCCGGATCACCTTCGGGCCGCACGGCCCGGGCCGCAACGTCATCCCGCTCGGCCCGCGCTCGGCCATGCTCGTGGTCCGCGAGGTGTACAGCGACTGGGCCGCCGAGCAGCCCGGCATGCTGCGCATCCAGCGCGCCGACCGGGTCGGCGCCGCCCCGCCGCCGCCGACCCTCGACTCCCTCACCCGGCGGTACGGCGTGGCCGGCAAGATCCTGATCAGCCGGCTGCGCACCTTCCTCGCCTTCGCCGAGCGCTTCTACCTCGGCCTGCCGGTGAACACCCTCACCGCGCCGCGGCCCACCCCGGGCGGCCTGGCCACCCAGTATTCGTCGGTGGGGCACTACGACCTCGCCGACGACCAGGCCATGGTGGTCACCGTCCCCGCCTCCGACGCGCCCTACCAGGGCATCCAGCTCGGCAGCATGTGGTACGTCTCGCTGGACTACATCAACCACCAGACCAGCCTCACCGCGGCCCAGGCGCGGACCGACCCGGACGGCATGATCCGGTACGTGATCAGCGAGCGTGACCCGGGCCTGGCCAACTGGCTGGAGCGCACCGGTCACAGCCGGGGTTACGTGCAGCTGCGCTGGCAGCGGCTGTCCCGGGAGCTGTCCGCCGCGGACGGGCCACGGGTGGACATAGTCGCGGTGGACGACCTGCCCAAGCAACTGCCGTACCACGAGCCGATCGAACCGGCGGCCTGGCGGGAGCGGATCGCCGCCCGGCAGGCCGCGACGGCGGCCCGGATGCTGGGGTGAACGCCGTGCTGGCCGACAAGGTCGTGGTGGTCGCCGGGGTCGGGCCCGGGCTGGGGCAGGCCGTCGCGGTGCGGGCCGCGCTCGCCGGCGCCGACGTGGTGCTCGCCGCCCGCACCGGGTCATACCTGGCCGAGGTGGCCGGCAAGGTGACCGCGGCCGGCCGGCGGGCGCTGGCGGTGCCCACCGACCTCACCGATGACGCGGCCGTCGGCGCGCTCGCCGAGGCGGCGCTGACCGAGTTCGGCCGGGTCGACGCCCTGGTGCACAACGCGTTCGTGATGCCGCCGATGCGCAGCCTCGGCAAGGTCGACCTGGCCGACCTGCACGACAGCTTCGACGTCAACGTCCTCGCCGCGCTGCGCACCACCCGGGCGCTCACCGCCGCGCTGATCGCCTCGGGCGGCTCGGTCGTGGTCGTCAACTCGGCCGTGCTGCGGCACTCGCGGCGCCCATTCGGGCCGTACAAGGTGGCCAAGGCGGCGCTGCTCGCGGTGGCCCAGAACCTGGCGAGCGAGCTGGGGCCGAAGGGCGTCCGGGTCAACTCGGTGGCGCCCGGCTGGATCTGGGCGGACACCCTGCGCGCCTGGTTCGACTACCAGGCGGCCGAGCGTGGCGTGCCGGCTCGGCAGATCTACGACGAGATCGCGGCCGGCACCGATCTGCGCCGACTGCCGGAGCCCGACGAGGTGGCCGACGCGGTGCTGTTCCTCGCCTCCGACCTGGCCCGCGCCGTCACCGGGCAGTGCCTGGACGTCAATTGCGGGGAGTTCCACCGGTGACGCCGACCGGCCGCACCGACGTCGGCACGATCGAGGATATGCACGCCTCGGCAACCCGGCTCACCGGGCTCGACGACTTCGGCGGCGCCGACCACCTCGACGGGCTGCGGGTGCTGCTCTCGGCGTACGCCCAGGAGAGTGCCCTGACCCCCGCCGGGAGCAAGGCGACCCGGCAGCTGTTGCGCTCCGCCCTGGTCTCCCGGCTGCTCAGCGAGGCCACCTGGCGGCAATATCCGGAGCACGCCCAGGTCGCCGTGCCCCGCCCGGTCTTCGTGACCGGCCTGCCCCGCACCGGCACCACGGCGCTGCACCGGCTACTCACCGCCGACCCGGCCCACCAGGGGCTGGAGCTGTGGCTCACCGAGATGCCGCAGCCCCGGCCGCCCCGCGCCGACTGGGCGGACAATCCCGTCTTCGCCGCGCTGCAGCAGGGCTATTTGCAGCACCACGACGCCAACCCCGAGTTCATGGGCGTGCACTATCTCGGCGCCGACCAGGTGGAGGAATGCTGGCGGCTGCTGTGCCAGTCGATGATGTCGGTCTCCTTCGAGTGCACCGCCCACGTTCCGAGCTACTCGCGCTGGCTGGCCGGGCGGGACTGGACCGCCGCCTACCGGCGGCACCGGCGCAACCTCCAGCTGATCGGCCTGGCCGACCAGGGCCGCCGCTGGGTGCTGAAGAATCCCAGCCACCTGTTCGCGCTGGACGCGCTGCTCGAGGTCTACCCGGACGCCGTGGTGGTGCAGACGCGCCGCGCGCCGCGGGCCGCGATCGCCTCGGTGTGCAGCCTCAACGCGCAGGCCGCCGACGGCTGGTCCGAGCTGTTCCGCGGCGAGGTCCTCGGGCGCGCCCAGCTCGAGCTCTGGTCCCGGGGCGTGCGGCGGTTCATGGCCGACCGGGCGCGGCACGACCCGGCGCACTTCGTCGACGTCGACTACGAAGACTTCGTCGCCGACCCGATCGGCACGGTCGAGGCGATCTACGACCGGCTGGGCACGCCGCTCGGGCCGGCGGCCCGGGCCGCGATGACCGAGATGCACGCGGCGAGTATCTCCGGGTCGCGCCGGCCCGCGCACCGTTATGACCTGGCCGACTTCGGGCTCACCCCGGCCGAGGTGGACGACGCCTTCGCCGACTACCTGGCCGCCTACGGCCGGTGAGGTCCGGCTAGCCATCCTTCGGGGTGGAGGCTGGGTGCCAACGGCAGGCGGCGGGCCGGCCAGGCCCGGAATTGATATGGATGAGTGTCGGGTTGGCTACGCCCTGGCACGATGTTGGGGTGGTCACTGAGGGCGGAGATCGACGGGCCAGGGTGCGTGGATGGCTGCTGACGGTGCTGGCCGCGGTGGTGGCGTTTCTGCTGGCCACGTTGGCCGCGGCGACGAACGTCGCGACTCCGTTGATCCCGGAGGACTGGCAGTTCACTCAAGACCCGGTGGTGATGTGGTCCGCGGTGGGCGTGCTGGTTGTGCTGGTCGGGCTGCTGGCGATGGTGCAGCAGCGGTTCGCCGGCTCGGACCCGGCTGACACGGCAGCTGCCCGGCGGCGGGTGTTCGGGGTGATCCCCCGTCCGGCCCGGCATTTCCAGACGCGCAAGGCCGAGGCCCGCCGGCTGCGCGAGGTGCTGGCGGGTCGGAGCCGGGCCGCGTTGGTGGCGTTGTCGGGCGCGCGGGGAGCGGGGAAGTCCCAGCTGGCCGCCGCGTACGCGCGGGCGTGTGTCGACGGCGGCTTCGACCTGGTGGCGTGGATCAACGCCGAGTCCGGGCTGGTGACCGAACTCGCCGGGCTGGCGCGGGAGCTCGGTCTGGGCGCGCCGGACCAGCCGCCCGAGGACCTCGCCGCCCGAGCGCGTGCCTGGCTGCAGGAGCAGGCGCGGGGGCGGTGGCTGGTGGTGTTCGACAACGTCGACGACCCCGATGCCCTGACACGATGGCTGCCGCACGGCGGGCGGGTGAAGGTCCTCGTGACGACGAGCCGGACCGAGTTCACCCACATCGCCGGATTCGACACGGTGCCGGTGGGCATGTTCACCCCCGTCGAGGGCCGAGGGTTCCTGCTCCAGACGACCGGGCTGCCCGACGATGCCGACGCTGACGCTCTCGGTGTGCGGTTGGGCTGGTTGCCGTTGGGGCTGGCCCAGGCCGGCGCCTACATCGCCGGGAACCGAGTGTCCTACCGCCAGTACCTGAACGCTTTGACTGGGCAGAACCTGGACGAGACCCTGCGGCGCCGTGCGGGGGCCGACCATCCCGGAGTTCTCAAGGCCACCCAGGTGAGCATGGCGGGGCTGGGCCGCGACGACCCGTCCGGTGACGCTGCCCGGGTGCTGACCGTGCTTACCCTGCTGTCCCCCGACGGGGTCCGCCGGGCGCTGCTGAGCAAAGCAGCGCTGGCGCTCGGCCTGACCGGCGGGGTCGGCCACGCGCTGGACCTGCTCGCCGCCGCGTCGCTGATCACCCTCGGTGGCCTCTTCCAGGACGGCCACGGCCGGGACGCGGTGACGGTCCTGACGCACCGGCTCACCGCACGCGTGATCCGTCACCAGGCCGCCCGGCCCGGCGCCGCCATGCCGCTACCAGAAGCGATCACTGCCGCAGCCGCGATGCTGGACCTCCTCACCGACGACCTGCCCTACGCGCGGGTGGCCCACCAGCGGGCTGAAATCGACGAACTCGTCGCCCACATCCGCGCCGTGCGGGAACACACCACCGACCCTCCGCCGCTGCTGCTGGCCCAGACCGACTGGGCCGGCCGGGCCCTGAGAGAGGCCGGTGACCTCACCCGCGCTGTCCCCCTGCTCGAACACACCCTCACCGACCGGCAGCGGGTCCTGGGTGCCGATCACCCGGACACGCTGAGCTCCGGTAGCAACCTCGCCGGGGTCTACCGGGCGGCGGGCCGGGTGGTGGAGGCCATCACCCTGCTCGAGCGGGTCCTCGCCGACTGCGAGCGGGTCTTGGGTGCCGATCACCCGGACACGCTGAGCTCCCGCGGCAACCTCGCCTACGCCTACGAGGCGGCAGGCCGGGTGGTGGAGGCCATCACCGTGCACGAGCGGGTCCTCGCCGACTGCGAGCGGGTCTTGGGTGCCGATCACCCGGACACGCTGGCCTCCCGCAACAACCTCGCCTTCAACTACCGGGCGGCGGGCCGGGTGGCGGCGGCCATCACCCTGCACGAGCAGGCCCTCTCCGACTACGAGCGGGTCCTGGGCGCCGATCACCCGAACACGCTGCGCTCCCGCAGCAACCTCGCCGGCGCCTACGAAGCGGCGGGCCGGGTGGCGGCGGCCATCACCCTGCACGAGCAGGTCCTGACCGACCGGCAGCGGGTGCTGGGTGCCGATCACCCGGACACCCTGGCCTCCCGCAACAACCTTGCTAACGCCTATGAGGCGATGGGCCGGATGGTGGAGGCCATCACCCTGCTAGAGCGGGTCCTGGCCGACCGGCAGCGGGTGCTGGGTGCTGATCACCCGGGCACCCTGGCCTCCCGGAACAACCTCGCTAGCGCCTACCGGGCGGTGGGCCGGGTGGTGGAGGCCATCACCCTGCACGAGCAGGTCCTCGCGGATAACGAGCAGGTGCTGGGTGCCGATCACCCGGACACCCTGGCCTCCCGCAACAATCTCGCCTTCAGCTACCGGGCGGCGGGCCGGGTGGCGGCGGCCATCACCCTGCACGAGCAGGCCCTCGCCGACTACGAGCGGGTCCTGGGCGCCGATCACCCGAACACGCTGAGCTCCCGCAGCAACCTTGCCGGTGCCTACGAGGCGGCGGGCAGGATGGTGGAGGCCGTCACTTTGCTTGAGCGGGTCCTGGCCGACCGGCTGCGGGTGCTGGGTGCCGATCACCCGGACACCCTGGCCTCTCGGAACAACCTCGCTAGCGCCTACCGGGCGGCGGGCCGGGTGGCATCGGCCGTCACTTTGCTTGAGCAGGTCCTGACCGACCGGCTGCGGGTGCTGGGTGCCGATCACCCGGACACCCTGATCTCCCGGAACAACCTTGCCGGTGCCTTGAGGGCGGCGGGCCGGGTGGCAGAGGCCATCACCCTGCACGAGCAGGTTCTCACCGACTACGAGCGGGTGCTGGGTGCCGATCACCCGAACACCCTGGCCTCCCGCAACAACCTCGCCTACGCCTACGAGGCGGCGGGCCGGGTGGTGGAGGCCATCACCCTGCACGAGCAGATCCTCGCCGACTGCGAGCGGGTCTTGGGTGCCGATCACCCGGACACTCTGATCTCCAAGAACAACCTCGCCGGCGCCTACCGGGCGGCGGGCCGGGTGGTGGAGGCCGTCACCCTGCTCGAGCAGGTCCTCGCCGACTGCGAGCGGGTGCTGGGTGCCGATCACCCGAACACCCTGGCCTTCCGCAACAATCTTGCCAGCGCCTACGACCCGGCGGGCCGGGCGGCAGAGGCCATCACCCTGCTTGAGCAGGTCCTCGCCGATGACGAGCGGGTCTTGGGTGCCGATCACCCGAACACTCTGATCTCCAAAAACAATCTCGCTAGCGCCTACGAGGCGGCGGGCCGAGTGGCGGAGGCCATCACCCTGCACGAGCAGGCTCTCGCCGATGACGATCGGGTCTTGGGCGCCGATCACCCGGACACCCTGGCCTCCCGGAACAACCTCGCCGGCGCCTACCGGGCGGCGGGTCGGGTGGCGGAGGCCATCATCCTGCTTGAGCAGGTCCTGGCCGACCGGCAGCGGGTCTTGGGCGCCGATCACCCGGACACCCTGGCCTCCCGGAACAACCTCGCCGGCGCCTACCGGGCGGCGGGCCGGGTGGCGGAGGCCATCATCCTGCTCGAGCAACTCGTCACCGACTGCGAGCGGGTCTTGAGTGCCAAGCACCCGATAACCACAGCTGTGCGGAACAATCTGACACACGCCCGCCAGATCCAGGCTGGACGGTGAAGGGTCTCAGCCTTCGCGCAATGCCTTGGAAGCCTTCACGCCCAGTTTCGCTCCGCCACCCACCGCTGCGCCGAAGACGGCCATGGCGGCATGCGGCGCTACCACGGCCAAGTGGGAGGCGGCAACGAGCCCGGCCGCCCCTCCCGCTACGGCGCCGACAACGCCCGCCACGGCATCGCCTGCTGTCTCCGCCTCGGCCACAGCTTCGCCGACCATCTTCGGTCCACCCCGGGCCATTTTGTCTCCCAACGCGTCAAGAGGACTGACTCTGCGCTCCACCGAAAATTGATGGCTTGGATACAAACCTTCGCAGGCCCTCCATGGCATGTACAGCACCCATTCAGGGGACGCCGAACGGCCCAACATCGCCGTGACCTGCGTATATTCAACGATCTTCCGCGCAGGTGGTGGTCTCGCCGTCTGGCGTAAGCCGCCACAATCGGTGGCCGGACCGCCACCCGGATGCATGATGAGCCGGTGAGTCAGCTCAGCGGGCCGATCACCTCGTCGGCGAACCGGCGCAGGCCGTCCTGCTTGGTGGCCAGGTCCGCGTCGAAGCCCGCGCCGTAGAACATCCACGGCACCACGATCGCGTCGGTGACCCCGGCCTCGGCCTGCTGCCGGTAGCCGTCGAGGCCGAACCGGTCCACACAGACCGCCTGGATCTCGAACGGCAGGTCGGCCCGGCCGTATTCGGCGCGCAGCTCCGCCAGGCGTGCGATGACCGCGCACAGCCGGTCGAAGCGCATCATCGCCGAGGACCAGCCGTCGCCGGTGCGGGCCGCCCGGCGCAGCGCCGGCTCGGTGTGCCCGCCCACGTAGATCGGCACCGGCGCGCTGGGGGCGGGGCTCATCTGCAGCTTGTCGAAGGCGAAGTGCTTGCCGTGGTATTCCACCATCCCGCCGCCGAGGATCAGCCGCAGCACCTCGATCGCCTCGTCGGTGCGGGCACCGCGGTCGGTGAACGGGGCGCCGCACCACTGCGACTCCTCCGGGGACCAGCCCAGCCCGACGCCCAGGCCGAACCGGTTGCCGGTCAGGTTGGCCACCGAGCCGACCTGCCGGGCCAGCAGCACCGGGCTGCGCGGGCCGAGCTTGAGCACCTGGGTGTAGAACCGGATCCGGCTGGTGACGGCGCCCATCGCGGCGGCGGAGACCATCGGGTCGGCCCACGGGGTGTCGGCGTTCCAGAATCGCCGGCCGTCCGATGTGTACGGATAGGCGGCACCGACCTGCTCGGAGTAGAAGATCGAGTCGGGCAGGGCGATCGCCGAGAAGCCGCACTCCTCGGCCGTACGGGCCAGTTCGGTCAGCTGCTCCAACGGGCTCAGGGCCACGCCGAGGGTGAAGTTCATGCCAAAACTGTAACGCGTTCTACCTCGGAACTGAACACTTCGCCGAGCGCCAGCAGCTGGGCGGTGGCGCCGCCGAGCAGGAACTCGTGGTACTTGGCGGCGAGGAAGTACCGGTGCAGCGGATACTCCACGTCGAGACCCACGCCGCCGTGCACATGCACTGCGGTGTGCAGCACCCGGTGGCCCGCCTCGGCGGCCCAGAAGCCCGCCGTGGCCACCTCGGCGGTGGCCGGCGGGTGCTCGGCCAGCCGCCAGGCCGCCTGCCACACCGCGAGCCGCAGGCACTCGACGTCGATGTGCGCGTCGGCCAGCCGCTGGGCGACGGCCTGGAAAGCGCCGATCGGGCGGCCGAACTGGACCCGGGTGCCGGCGTATTCCGCGGTCATCTCCAGCGCGCGCTCGACCACGCCGAGCTGCGCCGCGCAGGCACCGACCGTGGCGTGCGCCGTCAGCCACGGCCCGACGGCCGGGTCGGCGATCAGCCGGCCCGCGGGCAGCGTGACGCCGTCGAGCCGCAGCAGCCCGGCGCCGGGGCCGCCCGCCACCAGCTGGGCCTCGACCGTCACGCCCGGGTCGTCCGGGCGGACCAGGAACACGCCGGGCCCGGCCGGCACCAGGATGAGGGCGGCCGCGTCCGCCACGGGCACGGCCGGGACCGTGCCGTCGAGCCGCCAGCCCTCCGCCGCCGGCTCGGCCCGGACCGCGCCGCCCGGTGCCGCGGTGAGCAGGACCTCGCCCCGGCAGGCCGGCCGGGCCCACTCGGCAACCTGGTCCTCGCCGCCGAAGCGGGCCAGCCCGGATGCGGCCACCACGATCGACGGCAGATACGGCACGGTGGCTGCGTGCCGGCCCAGCTCCGCCAGGATCGCGCACTGCTCCAGCAGCCCGTACCCCTCGCCGCCGGCCCGCTTGGGCAGCGCGGCGGCGAGCACGCCGGCCTCGGCCAGCGCCGGCCAGAGCGGGCGGCCGGACGCCGCCAGATCCCGCGTCATTCCGGCCAGGTCGCGTGCCTCGCCGCTCAATGTGAAGTCCATGTCGGTGCCCCTATCGCCGGACGGGCAGGCCGAGCGCGCCGGCCGCGATGATGTCGCGCTGCACCTCGTTGGCACCGCCGCCGAAGGTGAGAATCAGCGAGGACCGGTGCATGCGCTCGATCCGGCCGTGCAACAGCGCGCCCGGTGAGCCGGCCCGGACGGTGGCGGCGGGCCCGAGCACCTCCATGAGCAACCGGTACGCCTCGACCGCCAGCTCGGTGCCGAACACCTTGCCCGCCGAGGCCCGGGTCGCGGCCGGCGGTCCGCCGGAGCCGGCGGCCACCCGCCAGTTGAGCAGCTTGAGCGCCTCGGTCCCGGCGTGCACCCGGGCCAGGTGCAGCCGCACCCACTCCTGGTCGAGGACCCGGCGGCCGTCGGGCAGCCGGGTGGCCGCGGCCCAGTCGAGGACCTCGCGCAGCGACCGGCGCAGGGGCGCGGCCGAGGTGAGCGCCACCCGCTCGTGGTTGAGCTGGGCGGTGATCAGCTGCCAGCCCTCGTTCTCCGCGCCGACCAGGGCGGACGTCGGCACCCGCACGTCCGAATAGTAGGTCGCGCTGGTGCCGGGACCGGCCACGGTGCGCACCGGCGTCCAGGAGAAGCCGGGCGCGTCGGTCGGCACGATGAGGATGGACAAGCCCTTGTGCCGCGGCGCGTCCGGGTCGGTGCGGCAGGCCAGCCAGACGTAGTCGGCATACTGGATGAGGCTGGTCCACATCTTCTGGCCGTTCACGACGTAGGCGTCGCCGTCGCGCACCGCCCGCGTGCGCAGCGCCGCCAGGTCGGTGCCGGCGTCCGGCTCCGAATAGCCGATCGAGAAGTGGACCTCGCCGGCCGCGATCCGGGGGAGCAGGTCGGCCCGCTGCTGGGCGGTGCCGTGCCGCATGATGGTCGGCCCCACGGTGTAGATGGTCAGGAACGGCACCGGAACGCCGGCCATGGCGGCCTCGTCGGCGAAGATGAGCTGGTCCATCGGGGACCCGCCGCCCCCGCCGTGCTCGGCGGCCCAGCCCAGCGCGAGCCAGCCGTCGCGCCCCAGCTGCCGGACCACCGCCCGGTAGGCGGCGCCGTCGCCGTATTCGCCGTCGTTGTCGGTGAGCGCCTCGCGCAGCTCGGGCGTCATCAGGGCGGCGAAATACGCCCGTAGCCGCTGTCTCAGCCGCTCCTGCTCCGGTGTATATCCCACGTGCATGCGTCGCCCCGGGTGCGGTAGGTTAGAACACGTTCTACTAGTAGACCACGTGAGCGGAGGGCGTCAACCGTGGAGGCGTTTCTGGTCGGCGCGGTCCGCACCCCGGTCGGCCGGCGCGGCGGCGCGTTGTCCGCCGTGCACCCGGCCGATCTGGGCGGGCACGCCATCGCGGCGCTGCTGGAGCGCACCGGCGCCGACCCGGCCACGGTCGACGACGTGATCCTCGGCTGCGTCGACACGCTCGGCCCGCAGTCCGGCGACATCGCCCGCACCTGCTGGCTGGCGGCCGGCCTGCCCGAGCACGTGCCGGGGGTGACGGTCGACCGGCAGTGCGGTTCCGCCCAGCAGGCGGTGCACTTCGCCGCCCAGGCGGTGCTGAGCGGCACGGCCGACCTCGTGGTGGCCGGCGGCGTGCAGAGCATGAGCCAGGTGCCGATCGGCAGCGCCATGGCACCGCGCGGGCCCTATGCGGGCTCCGCCGGCTGGGCGGCCCGCTACGGCGACCAGGAGATCTCCCAGTTCCGCAGCGCGGACGAGATCGCCGGCAAGTGGGGCCTGAGCCGGGCCGAGATCGAGCAGTACGCGCTGGCCAGCCACCGGCGCGCGGTCCACGCGATCGACGAGGGCCGGTTCCGCGCCGAGATCGCGCCGTGGGGCGACTGCGACACCGACGAGTGCCCGCGGCGGGACACCTCGGCGGCGAGGATGGCCGCGCTCGCGCCGCTGCGGGAGGGCGGCGTCACCACCGCGGCGGCGGCCAGCCAGCTCGCCGACGGCGCCGCCGCGCTGCTCGTCGCCTCCGGCCGCGCGGTCCGGGCCCAGGGGCTGCGGCCACGGGCCCGGATCCAGCACCTGTCCGCGCGCGGCGACGACCCCGTGTTGATGCTCACCGCGCCGATCGCGGCCACCGCGCACGCGCTGCACCGCAGCGGGCTCCGCCTCGCCGACATCGACCTGTTCGAGGTCAACGAGGCCTTCGCGAGCGTGGTGCTCGCCTGGCTGCGGGAGACCGAGGCCGATCCCGGCCGGGTCAACGTCAACGGCGGCGCGATCGCGCTCGGCCACCCGCTCGGCGCCACCGGCGCCCGGCTGCTCACCACCCTGCTGCACGAGCTGGAGCGCACCGACGGCCGATACGGCCTGCTGACCATGTGCGAGGGCGGCGGCCAGGCGAACGTCACCATCATCGAACGGCTGTGAGGCTGGCCAGCCGCTCCTCCGCCTCCCGCATGATCCGGTCGATCAGCTCCGCGCAGGACGGCAGGTCCTCGATGAGGCCGGCCACCTGGCCGGCGGACATCACGCCGTACTCCGGCCGGCCCTCCACCATGGCGGTGCGCAGCAGCACCGGCGTCCCGGCGGCCATCACCGTCTGCGCCCAGGACAGCTCGCGGCCGTGCCGCGCGCTCCGCCCGGCGCGCAGCAGCGCGGGCCAGGACAGGCCGGCCAGCCGGCGGAACGCCACCGCGTGCCGCAGCGCGCGGGCCAGCCCGGCGGCCCGCCCGGAATGCTCCAGCGCGTCGACGAACGGGGTACGCAGCACCCGGTGCGGCACCCCGTCGACCCGGGTGGTCACCACCGTTCCGGTGACCGGCGCGGCCAGGTAAAGCCGCTTCACCTCGTCCCCGACCGGGCTGTCCGAGGTGAGCAGAAACCGGGTGCCCATCGCGATGCCGGCCGCGCCGTAGGCCAGCGCGGCGACCAGCCCCCGCCCGTCGAAGAAGCCGCCGGCCGCCACCACCGGGATGCCGACGGCATCCACCACCTGCGGCAGCAGCAGCGTCGTAGGCACCGGGCCGGTATGCCCGCCGCCCTCGCCGCCCTGCACCAGTACGGCGTCCACGCCCCAGCCGGCGACCTTCTCGGCGTGCCGGCGGGCGCCGACCGACGGCATGGTGAGCACCCCGCCGTCGGCGCAGCGGCGGATCAGGTCGCGGTCGGGCGCGAGCGCGAACGAGGCGAGCCGGACCCCCTCGCGCACCAGCAGGTCGACGCGTTCGCGGGCGTCCGGGGCGTCGGCCCGCAGGTTGACGCCGAACGGTGCCTCCGTGCGCCGGCGCACCTCGCGGATGGCGGCCCCCAGCTCGTCCAGGCTCATGGTGGCGGAGGCGAGGATGCCGAAACCGCCCGCGGCCGAGGTGGCCGCGACCAGGCCGGGGCCGGAGACGTACCCCATGCCGGTCTGCACGATCGGATGCCGGCAGCCGACCAGGTCGGTGAGCGGAGTCCTCACCGGATCTCCTTGTCCCGCAGGCCCTCCGGGTCCAGCCGGTCCCGGATCAGCGCCAGCTCCGCCGCGGTCGGCGACCGGGTCTCCGGCACGTCGTCCGGAACGGCCGGCGCGAACCCGGTGGCGGCCAGGACGTCGGCCACCCGTACGCCCGGGTGCACCGAGCGCAGCCGCATGGACCGCCCCGGCGTGGCGAAGTCCAGGACGGCGAGATCGGTGACCACCACCCGGATCTCGTGGAATCGGTTCGCCGGCGACCCGAGCGCGGCGGCCCGGTCGTAGCCCAGGCCGGACACCATGTCGACGCGCTCGACGAAGGCGCGCGGCGAGTGCCACGGCACCCAGTAGCTGGTGGCGTGGTTGATCGTGTTGCCCGGCGCGCCGCGCACGCCGAGTAGCTGGGAGGTGGGCCGCGCCCAGTCGCCGATGCAGGAGATGTTCTGGTTGCCGTACCGGTCGAGCTGGCTCGCGCCCATCATCACGTGCCGGGTGCCGGCGGCCACCATCTGGAACACCGCGCGGTACGGCAGCCAGCCCTCCTGGTCGTCCCCGTGCAGCAGGGTGGCCTCGCCGTCGGTGAGCAGCAGGCCGGGCGCGAAGGTGAGCTGGGCCAGCCGGGCGCCCAGGCGGGGGATGAGCCCGGTCGGGCTGGCCAGGATCGCACCGTCGCCGCGCCACGCCTCGGCGCACGCCACCACGCAGACCTCCGCCCGGCTCGCGTCGCTCATAGCGCGCCCACCGCCTTCTGGTAATCCGCCTCGTCGCCGTCGAGGTAGGTGGCGCGGAACCGGCCCCATTCCGCCGGATCGGCGGCCGCGGCCGCATACTCCCGCTGGAACGCCTCGTCGCGGCCGTAGTCGGGGACGCAGCTGGTGAAGTGGGCGCCGTGCGGGGTGACCACGACGCCGTCCACCATCGCGCGGTTGACCAGCATGCCCTGCGGTGGGCCGGCGGCGACCAACTCGTCGGTGCCGACCAACTGCTCGCAGGAGAGATAGCGGCGCTCGGCGGCGAGGCAGAACAGATCGTCGAAGTACGGATCCGGGCCCAGGTATCGCCCGTTGCCCCACCGGTCGGCCCGGTTGAGGTGGACGAGGGAGGCGTCCAGCCGCAGGGCCGGCATGGCGACGAACTCCTCGCCGTCCGCATACGGCGAGCGGACCGTGCGCAGCTCCGGATTGACCCGCAGCACGTCGGAGCCGAGCCCGGCCCGGATCGGCAGGAACGGCAACCGGTTGGCCGCGGCGAGCAGTCCCCAGTAGAACATCCCCTCGTCCAGCTCGGTCAGCTCCACGGTGCCCCGGCGGCGGGCCTGCCGGAAGTGCGGCTCCAGCGCGATGCTGTCCAGCGACACGAAACCGGTGACCAGCCGGCGGACGCAGCCGGCGGCGAGCAGCAACCCGACGTCCGGGCCGCCGTAGGTGACCACGGTGAGCCCGGTCAGCCCGGCCCGCGCGATCGCCCGGACCAGCGCCATCGGCTTGCGCCGCGAACCCCAGCCGCCGATACCGATAGTCATCCCGGGGCGCAGCTCACCGACCACATCCGCGATCGTCATCACCCGGTCCGTCATGCGTCACCTGCCCTCGACGAAGCGTTGCCGGGCGCGGTCGCCGGCGCCGGCGAGGTTCAGCTCGTACGTGAAGCCCTGCTCGAACCGGTACGACCGCTTCACGTCGACCGGGTCGATGCCGTTGAGCGACTCCTTGGCGCGGCGGACCACCGTCGGGTCCTTGGCCGCGATCTCCCCGGCCACCGCCCGCGCGGCGCCGCGCAGCGCGGCCGGAGCCACCACCTCCAGGACCGTGCCGAGGCGGTGCAACTCCGCGGCGGTGACCGTGCGGCAGGTGTAGACCATCGTGCGCATCAGCTGCTGCGGCACCAGGCGCGCCAGGTGGGTGGCCGCGCCGAGCGCGCCTCGGTCCACCTCGGGCAGGCCGAAGGTGGCGTCCTGGGCGGCCACGATCAGATCCGCGTTGCCGGCCAGGCCGACGCCGCCGCCGAGGCAGAAGCCCTGCACGGCCGCGATCACCGGCACCGGGCAGTCGTAGACGGCCGCGAACGCCGCCGCGCAGCCGCGGTTGGCGGCCAGCAGCGCGTCGTGCCCGGGCGTGCGCTGCATCTCCTTGATGTCCACTCCGGCGCAGAAGCCGCGCCCCTCGGCGGCGAGCACCACCACGCGGGTGCCGGGGTCGGCGCCGGCCTCGGTGAGCGCCTCGGCCAGCGCCAGCCAGCCGGCCGCCGGAACGGCGTTGACCGGCGGAAAATCGATGACCACCTCGGCGATCGGGCCGGGGTGCAGGTGTACGCCCACGCCGTACCCTAACCTAGCGCTTGCTTGGTCGGCTAGCATCGGCGGATGGACTCCCTCGACTTCGCGGGCCGCGCCGTGGTGGTGACCGGCGGGACGCGCGGGATCGGCGCCGGGATCGCCACCGCCTTCCTGGCCGCGGGCGCCCGGGTGCTGGTGTGCGGGCGCACCGAGCCGACCGGGTTGCCGCAGGCTGGCGGCCGCACTGCGGAGTTCTTCCGGGCGGACGTCCGCGATCCGGAGCAGGCCGGCGCGCTCGTGGCCGCGGCGGTGGCGCGGTTCGGCCGGCTCGACGTCGTGGTGAACAATGCCGGCGGCGCCCCGCCCGCGCCGGCCGGCACCGCCTCGCCCCGGCTGCACGCGAAGATCATCGAGCTCAACCTGATCGCGCCGCTGCACGTCTCGCAGGCGGCGAACGCGGTCATGCGCGAGCAGCCCGACGGCGGCGTCATCCTCATGGTGGGCAGCGTCAGCGGGGTGCGCCCGTCGCCCGGCACCGCCGCCTACGGCGCGGCCAAGGCCGGCCTGCACCACCTCGCGACCAGCCTCGCCATGGAGTGGGCGCCGAAGGTGCGGGTCAACAGCCTCGTCGTCGGGCCGGTGGTCACCGAGCCGGATGCGCCCGGCGTGGATCCGGCGCTGCTGGCCCGCACCGTGCCGCTGGGCCGGGCCGCGACGCCGGCGGAGGTCGCCGGCGCCTGCCTGTTCCTCGCCTCGCCGCTGGCCGGCTACGTCAGCGGGGCCGCGCTGGCGGTGCACGGCGGCGGCGAATGGCCGCCGTATCTGCCGGACCTGCGGGCCGGGGCGTAGCCTGCGCAGAAGGAGAACGTGTTCCATTCGCGCGGTGATGAGCCTAGGTAAGTAGCTTGCGGTGGTCCCAGCTCGCCACCCGCAGCGGCTGGACCAGGTAGGCGGTGCGCTTGGGCGCGGCATGCGTCACGTACGCCTCCAGCGCGTCGGCGGGCACGTCGGGCAGGCGGGCCGCGATGAGCCGGCCGACCTCGGTCACCCCGGCGAGGTCGTCGACCCGCCGGACCTCGCCGGCCACCTGCACCCCGCGCAGCGCGAAGTACTCCTCGTCGTCCTCGACCAGGCAGGTGACCCGCGGATCGCGGACCAGGTTGTGCGCCTTGCGCGAGGATCGGTAGGTCCAGAACGCGAGCCGGCCGTCAGACAGCCCGTAGAACATGGTGACCAGGTGCGGCGTACCGTCCGGGTTGATGGTCGCGAGCTGTACCTTCCGGCCCTCCGCGAGAAACGCGGGCCACCTCCTGCTCGCCCATCGCCGCCGCGGCCCGCTGGTTCACCGTTCGCCCTCGCCGAAGGTGGCCGCGGCCAGCGGCAGCGTCTGCTCGCAGACGAAGCCCGGTTGGGGCGGGTCGTCGGTGAACACCGTGCCCAGCGCGGCGTCCAGCTCGGGCACCGTCCACTGCCCGGCCGCGGCGTGAAAGGCCGCCCGGACCGTGGGCGGCCCGAGCAGCGCCACCACGTCGCCGTGCACGACGAACACCTCGCCGGTGATGCGCGCGCCGGCCGGGCCGGCCAGGTAGGTCACCAGCGGCGTGACCCGCTCCGGTGCCAGCGGATCCGGCCCGTCGGGTGCCGGGCCCATCAGCTCCCCGGTCATCGCGGTGCGGGCACGCGGGCAGACGGCGTTGGCGCGCACCCCGTAGCGGCCGCAACCGCGGGCGGTGGCCAGCGTCAGCGCGACGATGCCACCCTTGGCGGCGGCGTAGTTGGGCTGCCCGGCCGAGCCGAGCAGGAACGCCTCCGAGCTGGTGTTGACGATCCGGGCGTACACCGGGCCGCCGGTCGCCTTGCTTCGCTCCCGCCAGTGTGCCGTGGCGAATCGGGTGGTGACGAAGTGGCCGCGCAGGTGCACCCGGATGACCGCGTCCCACTCCTGCTCGGACATTGAGAAGACCATCCGGTCGCGCAGCACGCCGGCGTTGTTGACCAGGATGTCGAGCCCGCCGAACGCCGCCACCGCCCGCTCGACAAGGGCCTGGCCGGTCGACCACTCGGCGACGTCGCCGGGGCAGACGACCGCCTCGCCGCCGGCGGCCCGGATCCGGTCGGCGACGCCGTCGAGCGCCGCACCGGGCAGATCGTTGAGCACCAGCCGGCAGCCGGCCGCGGCGAGGGCGACAGCCTCGGCCGCTCCGAGTCCCTGGCCCGCGCCGGTGACCGCGGCGACCCGGCCGGTGAGCAGTCCATCGTCGTCCATCGCAGCCCCCGCGGTCAGTAGCCCGGGCCGCTGAGCAGGCCGCCGTCGGCGACGAACTCGGCTCCGGTGGTGTACGAGGACTCGTCCGAGGCGAGGAACGCGACCAGGCGGGAGATCTCCACCGGCTCGGCGAACCGCCCGATCGGCAGCGATTTGATGAACGCGGTCGGGTCCACATCGGTCATGGTCTGCGCGGCGGACAGGGACATCGAGGTCAACACCCCGCCGGGATGCACGGAGTTGACCCGGATGCCGGCGGCGCCGAGCTCCTGCGCCGCGGACCGGGTGAGGCCGCGGACGCCGAACTTGCTGGCGCTGTACGCCGACAGGCCGGCGGCGCCGGCGATGCCCTCGATGGACGAGATGTTGACGATCGAGCCGCCGCCGCCCTCGGTCATCGGGGCGACCACCTGCCGGATGCCGAGCCAGCAGCCGACCAGGTTGACCTCCAGCACCTGCCGGAAGTCGGCCGCCGCCATCTCTGCGATCGGCGCGTGCCGGAGGATGCCGGCGTTGTTCACCAGCACATCGATGCGCCCGAAGGCCTCCACCGTGGCGTGCACGGCGGCCGCCCAGTCGTCCTCGCTGGTCACGTCGTGGTGCACGAACCGGCACCGCTGCTCGCCGAGCCCGGCGGCGACGGCATGGCCCTTGTCGTCGAGCACGTCACCGATGACCACCCTGGCCCCCTCGGCGGCGAAGTGCCGGGCGTGTGCCTTGCCCATGCCCCGCGCGCCGCCGGTGATGAGTGCCACCTTGCCGTCCAGTCGCCCCATCACAACCTCCCGGCCTCAACCAAACGCTTGCTTGGTACCGTACCGCAACTCGCGCCGGTGTCGAGCCGGGTCGCGGTCACTCCGGGGCGCGCGCGGTGATCCCGTCGAAGAGCAGCCCGAGGAGGCCGTCGATGATCTGGTCGGTGCTCCAGCCCCGGCCCCGGCCCTGCCGCCACGAGGTGGGTATCCACAGGATGTCGCGGAGCAGCCGGTAGATCAGGCGGGCGTCGAGGTCGGCGCGGAACTGGCCGGTCTGCTTGCCCCGCTCCAGCTGCGCCGTCCAGGTCTGCTCGATCTCCTTCATCGCCTTGCGCAGATATCCGAAGCGGGGCTGGGCGCTGAAGTAGGGCCAGTCGTTCTGCAGCATGGTGAGGGCGGCCCGGTGCCGGCTGAGCGTGGCCGTGCTCGATCGCACGATCTGCTCGATGGCGGCGCGCGGGTCGTCGGTGTCGCGCACCGCCTGCCGGTAGCCGGCCAGCACGTCGTCGAGGAACGCGCTGAGGATCTCGTCGCCGATCGACTCCTTGGAGTCGAAGTGGTGGTACAGACTGCCGGACAGGATGCCGGCGGCGTCGGCGATCTCCCGCACGGTCGTGCCGCGGAAGCCCTTCTCGGCGAACAGGTCGCCGGCCAGCCGCACCAGATGCGCGCGGCGCTCCGAGGGCAGCGCGGTGGCGCCGGACCGGGTGGTGGCCTTCTTCGAGGTCGTCACCTGCCCGAGTATGGCGTCCAGCCGGGTCAGTTGCCCAATCGCTTGCTCGGTGCGGCGCGGCCCGATAGCGTAGAACACGTTCTAATTCTTCTGGGGGTGGCGGGATGCGCGCGGCGGTTCTCCACACGATCGGCGACGAGAAGTTCGACATCCGCGACGACGTGACGGTCATCGGGCCGGCGGCGGGGGAGGTGCACATCCGGGTCCGGGCGGCCGGTGTCTGCCACTCCGATCTGTCCGCCCGCGACGGCGGCCTGCCGCAGCCGGTGCCGGCCGTGCTCGGCCACGAGGCGGCCGGTGACGTGATCGCCGTCGGCGCCGGCGTGGACGATCTGGCCCCCGGCGACCGGGTGGCGGTGAACTGGTTGCCGGCCTGCGGCACCTGCTCATACTGCCGGCGCGGCGAGCAGTATCTGTGCATGACGCACGTGGTGACCGGCTACGTGATGCCGCGCTTCATGGCCGGCGACCTTCCGGTCTTCGGGATGGCCGGGTGCGGTGCGTTCGCCGAGGAGATGGTCCTGCCCCGGGCCGGGGTGGTCCCGGTGGGCGCCGACGTTCCGTACGAGGTGGCGGCGCTCGTCGGCTGTGGCGTGATGACCGGCGTGGGCGCGGTGATCAATACGGCGGCCGTCCGTCCCGGTGAGACGGTCGTGGTCATCGGCTGCGGTGGCGTGGGCATCGCCGCCCTGCAGGGTGCCCGGCTCGCCGGGGCGGCGGTCATCGTGGCGGTCGACACCGTGCCGGCCAAGCTGGAGGTGGCCCGGCGGTTCGGTGCCACGCACGCGGTCAGCCCCGACGCGCTCAGCGACCTGTCCATGGAGCTGACCGGCGGCGAGGGCTTCGACTACGCCTTCGACGTCGTGGCCGTGCCGCCCACGCTGCGTACGGCCTGGAGCGCGGCCCGCCGCGGCGGGACCGTGGTGGTGGTGGGCGCCGGCCGGGCCGACCACCAGGTCGAGTTCAGCCCGTTCGAGCTGCTCTTCGAGGGCAAGCGCATCGTGCCCTCGCTGTACGGCTCGGGAGATCCGCCGCGCGACTTCGGCCGGCTGCTCTCCCTGTGGCGGGCCGGCCGGCTCGACATCGAGGGCATGGTGAGCCGCCGGCTGCGGCTCGACCAGCTGGGCGACGCCCTGGCCACGCTCGGCGCCGGCGACGTGATCCGCCAGGTGATCATCCACGGCGACGGCAGCTGAGCCCGTGCGCCTGGGCATCCAGCTCGGCTATCGCGGCGAGGGCTTCGCGCACGCGGTCGACGAGGTCGTCGAGTGCGAGGCGGTCGGCGCCGAGCTGGTCGTGGTGCCGGAGGCGTACAGCTTCGACGCGGTCAGCCAGCTCGGTTACCTCGCCGCCCGGACCACGCGCCTGGAGATCGCCTCCGGCGTCATGCAGCTCTACAGCCGGACCCCGACGCTGACCGCGATGACCGCGGCGGGGCTCGACTACGTGTCCGGCGGCCGGTTCTCGCTCGGCCTCGGCGTGTCCGGCCCGCAGGTGGTCGAGGGCTTCCACGGGGTCGCCTACGACGCGCCGCTCGCCCGCACCCGCGAGGTGGTCGAGATCTGCCGGCGGGTCTGGCGCCGGGAGACCCTGGTCTTCGAAGGCGACCACTACCGGATCCCGCTGCCGCCGGGCGAGGGGACCGGGCTCGGCAAGCCGCTGAAGCTCATCAACCATCCGGTGCGGCCGCGCATCCCGATCCTGCTCGCGGCCATGGGCCCGCGCAACGTCGCGTTGGCCGCCGAGATCGCCGAGGGCTGGCAGGCGCTGTTCCTCGACCCCCGCGCGGCCGGCCGGGTGTTCGGCGAGTCGCTCGCCGAGGGCCGGTCCCGCCGCAAGCCGGAGCTGGGGCCGCTGGACATCAGCGTGCCGGTCCCGTTCGCCCTCGCCGAGCCGGTGCCGGCCCTGCTGGATCGGCACCGGGCGCAGCTGGCGCTCTACCTCGGCGGTATGGGCGCCCGCGGCCGGAATTTCTCCAACGACCTGATCCGCCGCTACGGCTACCCGCGGGAGGCCGCGGTCATCCAGGAGCTCTATCTGTCCGGCCGGCGGGCCGAGGCGGCCGCCGCCGTCCCGGACGACCTGGTCACCTCGACCTCGCTGGTGGGCCGGCCCGACGAGATCCGTCGCCGGCTGGCCGGGCTCGCCGCCGCCGGCGTCACCACCGTGCTGGTGTCGCCGCTGGCGGCCACCCGCGCGCAGCGGGTCAGCGACGTGGCCGAGCTACGCCGCCTCGTCGACGAGGTAGGCCCGGCCGGGGCGGGGGCCTGAGCGGGGCCGGGCCTGAGTGGGGCCGGGCCTGAGCGAGGCGAGGGCTAGGCGGGGCTACCGCCGAAGTAGTGGCCGGCGTCGAGGTCGGCCATGAGTCCGGGGTGCCCGGGGTTCCACCCGAGCAGGCGCCGGGTCGCCGTGTTCGAGGCCGGGCCGTCGAGGCCGAAGAAGCGTGCCATCCACCCGAAGTGGTCGCCGGCCCGCTCGGCGGGGATGGAGACCACCGGCAGGCCGAGGCCGCGGCCGATCGCGTCGGCGATGGCGCGGGTGGGCACGCCCTCCTCGGCGACGGCGTGCAGCGCCGCGCCGGCCGGTGCCGCGTCCACGGCGAGCCGGACGAGGCGGGCGGCGTCGAGCCGGTGCACGGCGGCCCACCGGTTGCTGCCGTCGCCGATGTAGCCGGAGCAGCGCTGCTCGCGGGCGATGCCGATCAGGACGGCCAGGAAGCCGTGATCGCCGGGACCGTGGACGGTGGGAGCGAACCGCACGGATGCCGGGCGGACCCCGCGCGTGGCGAACGACATGGCCGCCTGGACGCCGGCGATCCGCGCGTGGACGCCCGGATCGGGCTCGTCCCGTTCGGTCGCGACCCGGCCGGCGGCGAGCCCGAGCACGCCCGAGGCGACCACGAACGGGCGGCCGGTGCCCTCCAGCTCCGCGCCGATCGCCTTGATCGCCGCCAGGTCGGCCCGCGCCGCCGCCTCCATCTGCGAGAAGTCGTGGCTGTATCCGAGGTGGACCACCCCGTCGGCGGCGGCCGCCCCGGCACGGAGGCTGTCGACGTCGGTCAGATCGCCGCGGTGTGCCTCGGCGCCGAGCGCGCCGAGCGACGCGGCGGCGGCGTCGGAACGGGCGAGGCCGAGGACCTTGTGTCCGGCGTCGAGCAGCTCGGGGATGACGGCGGAGCCGATCCAGCCGGTCGCACCGGTGACGAAGACGCGCATGAGGACCTCCCTGGTGCCGGCCGCCGGGAGGGCGGCCGTTGATGTCACTTGATGACATCACCGTAGCAGGTGATGTCATCAAGTGACATGGCTAGGATCATGCCGTGGGACGATGGGAGGCAGACGCGAGCGGCCGGCTCCGCGAGGCGGCCTTGCAGCTCTATGTCGAGCGTGGCTTCGAGCAGACAACGGTCGCCGAGATCGCCAAGCGGGCCGGGCTCACGGCGCGGACGTTCTTCCGCTACTTCGCCGACAAGCGCGAGGTGCTGTTCGCCGGCTCGGCCGACCTGCAGCACAATCTGGTGGGCGCGCTGGAGGTGGCCCCGGAAGCGGCCTCGCCCATGCAGGCGGTCGCGGCCGCCCTCGACGCCGCGGCCGAGTCGCTCGGGCAGCGCCACGAGCACTCCCGGCAGCGCCATTCCGTCATCATGGCCAATGCGGAGCTGCGGGAACGTGAGCTGACCAAGATGGCGTCGCTCTCCGCCGCCCTCGCCGACGGCCTGCGCCGGCGCGGCGTTCCCGAGCCCGACGCGAGCCTGGCCGCCGAGACGGGCATCGTCGTGCTCCGCGTCGCCTTCGGCCGGTGGATCAGCGAGCCGCACCCCGCGGGCCTGGCGCAGGTCATGCGCGAGACGCTCGACAGCCTCCAGGACGTCACCGCCGCCCGCTGAGCGCGCCCGCCTATGAATTCCAAAGAACGATCACAGGCCACACATAGATGCTGATGTTCTTCTTCCTGCACCCCAAGATGCAGGAGGTCAACGGTGCGAGAACCGGGCAATGACGACAACGCGGCCTATGTGCGCGAGGTGCACGACAAGGGACTGCGGTTTGATCTCGGGACGATGTCGCGGCGGCGGATGCTCGCGGCCGTCGGCGGTGCGGGCGCGGTCGCGCTCGTCGGCGGCACGATCATGTCCGGTACGGCGAACGCGGCGACAGTGGGTGAGGTGGCGTCCGAAACCGCCGGCCCCTATCCCGCGGACGGCTCCAACGGTCCCGACGTACGGACCCTCGACGGCATCGTGCGCAGCGACATCCGCACCTCGTTCGGCGACGCGTCGGGCACGGCCGAGGGCGTGCCGCTCACGTTCTCGCTCGTCGTGCTCGATCTCGACGGCGCACCGATAGTGGGCGCGGCCGTCTACGCCTGGCACTGCGACCGGGACGGCAACTACTCGCTCTATTCCACCGGAATCACCGACCAGAACTACCTGCGCGGCATCCAGGTCACCGACGCGACCGGCACCGTCACGTTCACCAGCATCTTCCCGGGCTGCTACCTGGGACGCTGGCCGCACATCCACTTCGAGGTCTACTCGTCGCTGGCCACCGCGACCAGCGGGGACGGCCCGATCGTCAAGACCTCCCAGATCGCGCTCCCGGAGGACGCCTCCGCCCTGGTGTACGCCGTCGACGGCTACAGCCAGAGCGTCTCCAACCTGAGCCAGATCACCCTCGCCACCGACAACGTCTTCGGCGAGGACTCCGCCGCCACGGAACTCGCGACCGCGACCGGCAACGTCACCGACGGCTACACCGCGACCCTGACCATCGGCGTCGACCCGGCCGGCGTGGAAGAGGGCGGCGGTACGCCTCCCTCGGGCGCCCCTCCCTCGGGCGCGGCACCGTCGGGGACACCCTCCGCCACCGCGACGGCCACCGCCACCGCAACCGCCAGCGCGACGGCGACCACCAGCGCCACGGTGCGGCCGTCGGCCTCCCGGGCCACGCCGCCGAAGCGCACGCCGGCCCAGCCGAAGAAGAAGCGCAAGCACTGGTGGTGGCCGTTCTAGACCTTGCTGACCCGAAATGCGGGG
>Ga0307516_10001392_pt1 | contig 33403 bp, 43 predicted proteins | sample 19_EM_MG_FD_203310 | JGI IMG/M metagenome (GOLD analysis project Ga0307516, IMG submission 203310) | Populus trichocarpa ectomycorrhiza microbial communities from riparian zone in the Pacific Northwest, United States - 19_EM | ecosystem: Host-associated > Plants > Roots > Unclassified | place...
GTCACGTGTAGAATCACGTCATATACGTGTATTCAGACTTTTCACTTTTCCTGCCTTTCTCTCTAAGACAAGACAATACACACAAGACTTCATCGTTCCATCAAACTTCCATCATAATCTTGACAACGCTAAACAAAACCACATCGAGTGACATCGTGTGGATAACTGTAATGGAACACGTGGATTTTTTTATTTATTTTTTTGTTTATTCATTACTCGCATGCGACCTATCAGATCATGGCGAGATTATGTACAGTCCGTTTCCAGTCCGCTGCCCGCACGGTGGCGGCACGTTGCAAGCTCGGGTGCCTACTACATCGGTATGAGGCAGATGTGAAACGGAGGGGAAAAAATTCGATAGGAAAAAGTCAGAAGAGTATCGTCATCAAACAGACCAATTCTCGAACAAATAGAAGAATTAGAGTGCAACATGTTGAAAATGCTTCTCGCACGTTGTTTAGATTTGGCGCTTATGCCTTAGAGTTTGTTGAGGACACGATTGCGTAAGGCGCAAGCGGGAGGGTGTGAGCGGAGGATCTTTGTTCTGCGAGCTCTTTCCCTTTCTCCTGTTATATACTCATCGAATAATACAACGAAGTTGTGAGAGATTCAAACGACCAGTATAACCCATACACCTTGTGTATCCCCATCTCATACGACATTCAGACGGATCAAACTCCTATCGTTTATTTCCATCTTCACTGCTAGTCGGTATTATTTCAACACAACAAGAAATCCACTCGCTGAATATCTCCCAATCCCGTTTCCGAAAAGACAATGAAATGTAGAAAAACAATTAAACAGCCGACTCCCGTCCAAGCGATCAAACTCCACCCACCCACCCACCGTGTGCGCCCAGAATTGCTCTAGCTTCAGGGACTGGCGAGCCAGTGGGTACCGGTGTAATCGATCTCTCCAGCACTTTTGCGTTAAGCTAGGTATGAGGTGGGGGTTCGGATGTGCGGGTTAGTTGTAACGAAATCTTTGGATTTGGCTTTCGGGGGTATGCGCTGTTGTTTCTTGCACGGAACCCCGTTCTCGCGCTGTGGACAGTAGGTTTGAATGACTGTGGCTTGGGACTGTAGCTACAGACTGTTAGTGACCCACAGCTCTTGGGAGGCGGGTAGGTGAACCTGATTGTGCTCCTCCTGTGGACTTGGGTTCTCCAAAGATCACACCCGTGAGACGGGTATGCTCGGTCTTCCTCCGAAAATCACACCCGTGCCGTGAAGTTGACTGTTGTACGAACCTTAGCATCCGAACGCGCGGCAGAACGATGCTCGTCGTCGACTTCCCTAACGTTGGGACGCACGCCGGGCTCGGCCGAGAGAAACCGAGTGGTCGCCACGGCTCCCGCACCGCAGAGGCAACATCTGCGAGACGCTGCCGCGGCTGCTACGGGCAAGTAGCATTCCCTTGGTCGCCAGGAAGTAGCATGATTGGCGAAACGCGGAAGTCGGGGCTGGGCGGATAGGGTGACCTGCGTGGCGACAGCTGACTCCCACAGCTGGTGGAGGGCAGCCTTCAACTCCCTACTGGACAAGCCGTACTTCACAGCTGTGCTCGCAGACAGAGGATGGTTGGCGATTGCGGTGGTGTTTCGTGCGCAGTGTTGTATATGTAGCGGTGTGGTGGAGTGGATATGGCGGGAGGATACGTGGGATGGTGTAAGTATGTGAGGATGCTAGTGGCGATGTTTGTATGTCGGTGGCTTTTGGGGGGTGGGGGGCCGTTTGGGATCAGGCGTCATAGAATTACTGTGTGCAAACTACAGCCGGTATTCTCGCTTCCCTTTGTTCTTTCCTATGTTCTTCTCGTTGGTGCGCATCTTCTTTTCTCGGGACAGGCCTGAGCGGAGGGCAAAAAGGGAGCTTGCAACGTGCCGACATCGCGCGGACAGCGGACAGGAACTAGACAAAATGTACGCCGCCATGGTCTAGATAGGCTGAATGCGAGTACGATTAAACAAAAATTACATTCGGTATTAAGACTCGCACTGGCTGAGGCGATTGCTTTCGTCTTACGGAAAAACATGATAGAAACGTAAAATTCAGCAATATCGCACCAGTTCCTTTGGACCTAACCTCTCAAATAAAACTGGAAAGGGAAATCATGCTGTCAACCCTCGTAAACCGGGGCTGTACGTAGACCCCACCTGAGGCCTGCTGCCTCCCAACTCTCCAATCAGAAGTCAGCCATGAATAAAGGCCTCCGCGGCATCGCCGGGAGTCGCATTGGTTCCGACCCTCTTGCGCAACCGGACCTTGCGGAAGGTAGTCGGGATTTGCCTGGAACCTTTACTTCTCTCCTTCACGACCGATTTCCAGCCTGCATTTCGTAGGTCCACAATGTCCTAGGAAAGGACGTCAGTCATCGCTGATAGAGGAGGGAAAAAAAGAACTAGGAATGGAAGAGTTTATTTACCATCAGCATGAACCTCATACGGTTGCTCACATCTTGCCTCCCCATGAGAACCTTGATGCGGCCCACGAAAGTGTCCATAAGCGCTCTGCTCTTCTCGGAGGAGTCAAGTTTTGCTCCGATAGTACGAAGGAACGTACACAAACCCTCCACGGTTTCATGCTCTGGGTAAGCCTCGAAGTCAAGTTGGAGGACGCACTTGCGTATCACGCGCTGGGTAACCATTCCCTCCCCGTAAAGCTCCCCAACAAATTGGATGAGACCAAGACGCCGCCGCCGCCGTAAAGCGGCAGTGATGCGCGGATCCGACGCCCAGGCAAGTTCCTCGTCGGCCACCTTTGCATCGCCCGGGAGACTGACCGTACAATCACGCACAAATTGCTCTTCGCAGCGGTTGAGAAGGTATTTGCGGAAAAGATTTGGGCCCCTCGCAAAATTGCCGTTCTTGTCCTGCACATTTTCATCCTTGACGCTCGGGTCCATAGTCTCCTGCATATGAGAGCAGAGTTTGGCATACAGTGACGCCCGGCGACCATCATCGACGGCATTCCCGTATATCAATTGCACGACCTGGCGCAAGGTGCGGCCGTCGGTTTCATGCTTTGACTGACCGGTGATCTCAACGATCTGATTCGAAAACTTGTCGAATGTCTCCGGAGTCATCTTGTTCAGCGCAGCCTTGACCCTTCGTTGAACCATTACGGGCGACATGAGCCCATCCACACCAATCGCTACTGCGCGAGGAGCCGCATCGAGAGCCGGAGATCCTGTGGCCATGGTGTCCCTACATCCTCTGCAGTTAGACAGGGAGCGTTGGCATTGACTGGAGTGGGGATTTTCGTACGTTCCGGCCGCGTTTTGCTCGGCCTGTTGCGAAGGAAACTTTCCTTTGGGAGGGAGAGAGGCCAATCGGGAAGCCGGTTGCCACGGTTGGGAGGAGTGGGTGGAACGCCTGAAGCGCTCCGTGGGACTCATGCTGGCGGCCTCACCTTTACCCGGAGGTCCACCGAAGCTACCCAGCGAACCTCCACCAGCCAACATCGAACCTCCACGTGAGGGCAAAGATCGAAACGCTAATCCATCCGACTTCCGCGCCGGGTTAGGCTTAATGCCTGTGAAAGTCACTTGGAATCTCCCACCGCGGCCGCTGCACGGCATCTCCGTGAAGATTTTCTGGAACTTCATCAAAAAGTCCCTGTCGTATCGGTACTTGGTAGCGGCGGCGGCGGCGTTCAAGGCAGGATTCGGAGATACAATCCCTTCCGGGTACCGGAGGGTTTTCAGGTTGGCGACAGATTTCGCACTGCGTAAGGCTACATGCTGTGTAGCCGGTTGGGGCGATCCGGTGGGCTGAATCTGGGGATTCAGAGGTCTGGGCTTCATGCGGCGCTTTTCGTTTAGTCCGTCCTTCTCCAGCGCGCTGGGCTCTTGTATCTGAGTGTTCGCCCTTTCAGCAGCGTCAAGGACGGGCGGCAGCATAGGCTGGGCATCAACGGGGAAGGAGACCTCGACGGCTTTGGTGGCAGTCAGGTTTTTCGCCGCCTTTTTGCCATGAGCATTGGCCTTGGGGTAACCCAAAGATGAGGGGTGGCCAGGGATATCGAGGAGATGGGAGGTGTCGACTCCAAACACGTCCAGAATGGATCGATCCCAAAGGGGTGCAGGATTCTCGGTAACTACCGGCTGGAATTGCATCAAGAAGTCCCTATCGTACTTGAGCTTTGTGGCCGGCAACAGCGGTTCCGAGGGCAGCTTCGGAGGCGTGATTCCGTCGGGATACTGGATCCCCTTCGAGTTGTCGACGAGACGAGCACTACGCAGTGCAGCAAGCTGCGCTGACGGCGGGAAAGACTCGGTTTTCACGGTGGCTGGATCGGCCTTGGCCTCCGCGGTGGCGGCGTTCCTCTTCAGGGCAATCGCCTCAGATTTCGGATGCTTCTCCTCATTCTCCTCGATCTGTTGAGCCAGTGCTGTCCTGGCCAAAACCTTTTCGCGCATCTCGCGCCTCTTGTCCGCTGCAGTCTTGTTGCTGCGGCCGCTAGAACGATTATGGGGAGTCTCGGGATCGCAAGGCGGTCGTCCAGGTCCCAGGGGCTGGTTCTTGCTGAGCCTCTTCTTCGCCCCGAGAAATCCCGGCGGCAGAGATTTACTACCAACCGTGGAAGTGGATAGGACGGTCTCTACCCCTAACGATATCTCGCCCTGGGCACCGGTACTGATATTCGTGGCCGGGGCCGTCGCTGCGGGGAAATTCATGCTCGCCTCACTGCCCGGCGAAAGCTCCGCGAGTGTTGGGCGGCAACACGGCTCGACGCAGTTTACGTTCGGTCGCACTCCGTGAGGGCTCATGGCCCGATGTCTGTCGACCATTAGTGAATCCTCCACTTGGGGGAGACGTAGGTGCTCTCACATAACTACCGTAGGCTCGGTTGACGCGTAAAAGACGCGTCGGATGTGTAAGATTTCCTCCAGTTGCGGGAGTCGCTTTCAGGTAGGTAGTAACGCAGGCGTTTCTGTGGAGATTCGCACGCTGCAGCCGACGCCGCCGGGTGAGGGCAATCACTCTCCAGTTAGTGGATGGTTGTGAGTCGATGAGGAGCGAGGATATAATATCGTGTGGAGAAACGACTGCGGATCTGTGGTAGGGTGTCAATGTGTGCAGTAGCTAGGTGCGTCTTTCATGTCGCACAAAGACAGTGTAACGAATTAGACAGCGATAGTGAATGCGGCTAATTAACGGGCGAGGCTGTGCGGTTGGTCACATCGTCAGTCCTTCTTATGTATGTAACTTCACAGGTTTCCCTTCCTTCACTCACCACTTGATACTAGTCTGGCTTTTTCTTTTCTCCCGCCACCTTCCACACTCCACTGGCCGGTCGCTTGCGGGAGCCGTTCGACATTGCTCATGCAGGCAGAAAGCGGTAAGTGCACTCTCGATTCGACAAAGAGGCAATCGCGTGTTCTTTTTTCTCTTTTTTTTTTCGCATTGACCGATTCCTGAGGTAGGAGAAAATCGTTGATGACTGGATTGTCGGGGGTGTGGGCGTGTTTCTGAGTGTGCTCGTCCAGCTCCCATATATCACTCGAATTGCGCCACTAGTTGACACTCGGTCGCGCCACAACGAGTGACGAACCATGCTGATAGCTGTATCTCCGCATCTGCCCAGGCATGGGATGATGGGAACGGGAGGAAACGTGCTATCGACGCTTTCTTTTAGGGCTTTGCCGGGCAGAAGTAGTGAAGCCGTTGTAATGGCTGGGGTGGAGGGAACTTGCCTGAGCGGAGTGTGTGACAAGCACTTCAGCATGGCGGGATAGCAAGGGGATAAACTCCCTGGTGGAGCAGATTGAGGCTCCCGGCCAGCAACCAGGATAACAGCCAATTCCTTGGCCTTGAACTCCTCCCTGCGGTTCCTAAATACTGGCCGTTCGCATTATCTTTCATCAGGACGGACAAAGCTGTATCGATCCTCCGCCGATTTTCGTCCACACCGAAGTGGGGCAGCTGGAAGTGAGCGCATCTGAATCAACCTCAGCGACTGCCGGTGCATGTTGCGGCAGTGGCTAGACGGCGGTCTATGTATGTACGATGCTTCATTCCCAGCGTCCTCATCGGATTTTTTTGGTTGGCTGGGGGAAGTGGCCACTGATAGTTTCCAATGCTATTGTTTTTCGTTCGTCAGTAATAGCATGTAGTCTATCTACACTATGGTGATGTACACATTGCGGTTCTTTTTCTTAATTGTTCGATGACCCCCCACCGGGTACCATGGTACCAACGAACGCATCAACGAAATTAATCTATTTGCGATGACGGTCTTGCATGCCTCTCCTTCCTCCTCGGCCTGTTGCGCTGCCTGTTCCGTCTCTCCCGCCTCTGCTTCCCGCCTCCATTCCATCCCATCGTTTTCGGATACGATGATACCCTTTCCCCGCGTCGGTTGGGCTGTCGTGATTCGTGAGGATGCTAAGTAGCGATGATTGCTCTGGCGCTCGAATTTCACGTTTTGCACCTTATCGTCGCGAGTTTCCCCTCAGCTCTAGTGCGGAAATCCCAGACCCGCACAGCGTGGTAGCGGGGATGTCGTGAGGGTGAAAGGACCTCTCCGCTTTGCAATAGTCTGGGCAACGCGATTATTCTTAGATGTGTGAGCATTTCCCTGGTTTTGTCGGGGGCCGCAGTTAGCCAGTCAAACTGGAATCGATATCCACCATGCAGTTCAACGTCTCCCTTGATGGCACTCATTTTTTTTCTCTTTTTTCCCTCTGTTTTCTTTTCCTCTTTTTTTTCGCGGTCTGGGCAGTGTGGGCAATATTCGCTCTAGCATCGTGGAACGTGTTGAACGGTCGCAGTACGTACATACCGTAGAACTGACCACTGTGGTATGGTGGCTGTTTGGTCAAGGGAAAATGCTTCGCGCTCTGTCCCCACCGACACCGCGGGCGCGTAGTTCTGGTTCATTGCACGGCAGCATCCGACACATAGCGAGATGAATAAAGTCACCGTGAGGATGGAAAGTGGACCGAACGGTCGCCGACAGAAAAAAATAATCACCGTCGATCGAAGCGGGAAAACGACGCCACTTTTGACTAAGTATGTAGCTAGTGATGAAGTGCAAGAACTAGATATCTATCCAGATAATAGATATCTACGCTGCGCTCCGAGCCCCGGATCGTACTGGCTAGGCTTCCCTCCTACCCGAGCTGGTGCTGTGTAAACGAGCGTATATCAGCGAAGTCGAATTGCTCGAGCAATTGCCATTTCTCTCTGTCTCTTCCCCAGGCATTTTCGCTCTTGGGCGCTTTTTCTACATATGCGTGTCTGCCCACGACATTGAACGCCAACCCGACTGATGGTGGGTGTGTTCTTTTTTTGGTGACGTAGAAAAACGCACCCGCCGTTGCTCTTCCCTCCACCCCCAGCCCTGCTCTCTTTCTTTTCCTCCATCGCCCAAATAATACCCAACCACCCACACTCCTCGTCCTCTGCCTCCCCCACTTCTCTTCCTCCCCGCCATCTTCCTCGCTCCCCCCACCCCTCACCCTTACACTTTCCCATTTATTCCTCTCTCTTTTCGACCTTGTTCTTCCTTTACTACTTCACGCAACACTGCGCGACCAGCTCATCACGCTCGTCTCGCGTCTCTTCACGCGTCGTATTTCCGCACAAGTCTTGAACAACAACCATCTCACGGACCCTTTACTACGCCAACATGGGAACTTATCGTTTCGGTAAGTTGCATTCGCTTCTCGATTTTCCTCTGTTTTGTGCACTCCTTTGGTGGAGCGTGTTCACTGACACTTCCCCGTCGCAGAAAATTCGAAGTCGGACCGCGCCAAGTGCAAGGCGACTACGTGCGGCCACGAAAAGATAGCCAAGGACGAACTCCGTCAAGGAACTTGGGTTACTATGCCCGGCACCGATAAGGGTTCTTGGGCTTGGAGACATTGGTAGGTCGTCCTCTTTCCCGTCCGATTTATCGTTGCCACTGACACGACGGTTTGCTTGTAGGGGTTGTGTAACGGCGAAGATAGTGTCGAACATCAAGCAGTCCCTCGTGGACGGTGATGAAGTCAACTGGGACCTCTGTGACGGACTCAACGATCTTCATCAGGAGGACCAGGAGAAAGTCCGCGAAGCGATTGAACGTGGCTATATCGTCGATGAGGACTGGCGCGGTGTATGTTCTCCCTCAATTCATCGGTTGCTATCGTCGCGAACCGGACTAATAATCATGACAGGCTGCTGCTGGCAACCGTCCGGATCCTCCTAAGGCTGCCCGCAAGAAGAAGTCCTCCAAGGCTGAGGACCAGGACGGAGGTGACGGGGTCGATACCAAGGCTCCCGGCGGAACCTCCACCCTTGAAGCTGAATTGACCGAGGAGAAGACTGAGTTTGTTATATCTCGCTGCTTCACTGTGACCCGTACTAATAAACTTTAGGGATATCAAGAAGAAAGGTCGACCATCTCTGCCGATGGCCAAGAAAGAGGAGGCTGACTACGAAAATTCCGATGTCGAGGTCGATGCCGAGGTTACTGCGCGTAAGCGTGGTAGACCGAAAAAGAACGATGCGGCTCCTGCCAAAGCGGCTAAGTCGGCTCCGAGAGAGTCGACTCGGACCTCCGCTCGCGTCAAGAATGTCAAATCGTACAAGGAAGTTGCCGAGGAGTCGGGCGATTCTGAAGCTGAAGTTCCGCATCATAAAGTCATAGCGAAGCGCGGCCGTGCTCCGAGCTCCAAGGCTGCCTCTCGTCAGGAGGAAGAGCTTGGCAATGCGGATGAGGAAGATGCCCCAGAGGATAACGTTGAACTTCAGAAGCCGGCCAAGGGTGGTCGTCCGAAGGACCTCAAGGGACCTGACGCCGGGGAAATGGCTGCGCCCGCCAAATTTCCCGGAAAGCGTGGCAGGAAGCCAAAGGCGTTGGTCCAGGAGGGGACCGCCGACGCCTCTGATACCGTCAAGAAGGTGCCCGGCAAGCGTGGCCGGAAACCGAAGGAAGTCGTCACAGAGAACCCCGAGGATCACATCAAGAACATCAATCAGGACGAAAACGAAGCCGATTCCTCGGATGGAGGCGTGAAGATCCCTGCCAAGAAGAGGGGACGTAAGCCCAAGAACGTTGCTGGGGAACATTCCGAAAGCAGCGTCAAGGCCGTGACTGCTGAAAAGGCGGGCGCCGCCTCTTCGGAGGAGGCCGAGAAGCCTGCCAAGTCTGCGTCGAAGCGCGGACGCAAACCCGCTACCAAGGCCGACGGCAGCACTCCCCAGGAAGGAATCAAGAAGACGACCGCCAAGCGTCAGCTTAAGAGCAAGGCCAACAAGGGATCCGAGACTGGCGATGTTGCCTCTGGAGTTAATCTCGCACACATGGAGATCGACGATCAGCCCCTCCACAAAATTAAGCGCAAGGCTGTTGACGCTTCTGAGGATGAATCCGAAGAAAAGTAAGGATTCCCCCACCCCCACCCCCACCCCCACCCATACGAACAGTTTGACTCTAACACGACTCCCAGGATTGCCCCTCCACAGAAGAAGCGTGGTCGCCCTCCTAAGAAGGCTGCTGAAAAGTAGGTGGCACCAAAAAACCGCCAATGGGGATTCCGACATTTCGTTCCTTCAGTGGCTTTTTTTCTTGACTTTTTCTTTCCCTTTTGTTTGTTTTTTCCAAATCCTTCCAGTGTTTTCTTTTCGTTGGTGTCCCGTTTCGGGCTTGAGGATGCTTCAAATCAACGGCGGAAGGAAAAAAGGCGGGGATCAGGAATAACAAACTTTTCATGTTGCTTGTATACTTTCTAGGAATCATAGCATGAACCTTTTCATTCACGTCTTCAATTTTACTTTTCTTTTCGATTCCAATTTCTATCTCTTTATCTCACTCTCATGTTCTTTTCCTTTTTATACTACAAAAAAAGAAAAAAAGAAAACAGACGGCCTTCATTTTACTTTAACGTTTTTTTTTACACGCAACCAGCACCCTCCTACTCTCACAAAATTATTCAATTAGTTACAAGGCTAATGTCCTCTTCATTTGTTTTTTCTGTTCTCGTTTTTTACAGGAAAACATCATCCACCCGTAGAAAAACCGTCGTCAGCCCGAAGCCGACAGCCTCCCTCACGCCCTCCGAAGAAGACGCGCCGATGATGGATGCGAACCCGTTTGAGACGCCGGCCAAAGTCAAGATGTCCGACCGGAAAAGCATCTTCATGCCTGGCCAGAAATAGTCGGAGCGCTGGGGGAATGTGGATATGTTTTGGGAGGTAAAAAGTCAGACAGGGAGGGTGGTGGGCGATCGGGGGAGGTTGAGGTCGGGGCAGGAGAGATGCCGTGGATAATTCTGCCTTTTGTACGTTAGAAGTCGAATAGGCCGCGAGGAGGAATTTGATATATTGGACTTGGGAATTGGGAGTGCTTGCCGTGATATCTTTTGTTTCCCGCGTATTGACTCCGAGCCTGCGTTATCCTGTGAGCCTGGGTGAGAGGATCTGTCCCCCCAGCAGAGACTAAAGGAGAATTATTAAGGCCGTCGAAAAGCCCAACAGTAGTGCCGGCGTGTAATCGGAGGTATGTTCGGAAGGATGGCAGTGACAGCCGGCGCAGTGCGGATATCGACGTACATAGCTGGCAAAGCCCTCGCGGATGGCCATGGCGGGATGTATCGGTAATGACTGAATCTAACCCTAAAGATGCAGGCATAAGTTGGAAGTAGAGGGGTACAAGGCGGTCGTCCAGATGGGATATATCGCGTGAAAAATTCTGCTTTTCGCACGCCACGGCGAATAAGCCAGATAACATAGGGTACGCCGCAAGGAAAAAACAGTTCTGATTTTTAAATTCGGCCCTTGAGCTTCGGGAGATACTTGTCGCCCGGGGATCAATGTTGCTGCTAGCGAGAAATAAGTACATATCCTTGGGCAGGAACGAAGGAGAATCATCAAGGTCTCCGAACAGGCCAGCTGTGGTGTAGGTTGGCATATTGTGGTGCTCTGGGGGTGCCTTCGAGAACGGAAAGCATACTGCCGGCTGCCGGTGTACCTGATTTGAAGTATGTAGGTAGGTAGGTAGGAACAGGCTCGCGGAGGTATGCAAATAGTGGCAATTGATAAGTACGTAAGAGAATCGGATCTGGGATCCTGAGCATGTATAGACATATACAGTCCTCTTCAGCTTGACGAGAAGTATCATGGGATTAACTACCTTCATCTCTATCCGTATTATCTGATATTGGGGGCGAGTGAATCCTGCTGGCAGTTGTATACCATTTCGACATGAGTTGAATATGTGCGATGCTCGTCGAAGAGGGGTGGTTAGAGGTCTGGCGGTGTAGAGATAGCGTGAATGATCGTGCTTCCGCACACCATGGTAAGCAAATGAGCTATCTGAAGTACGTCGCCAGGTAAGACAATTCTGATCAGATAGCTAGGAGTGGGGAGACACTTGCTGTGTGGGTTGTTTTTTGTCTGCACAGTTAAAACCTGAGCTGCGTTATTCCAACTGGGAACCGAGCCGCGGGAAGGAGACCGGATTCTCAGTAGGAGCGAAGATGGAGTTCCTACGGCCGTCGGACGAGGTAATAGTGGTGTACTCATATTGCCGTGCTTCGAGGAGGTATCGACATTGGCCGCCGGCGGATGGCGTACGGAATCCGGACATTTGATGTAAGTGGGTTGGAAGAGTTCTCGGGGAGACTTGTATCGGCGACGGCCGGATGTGATCGGACAACGCAGGACATTTTGACATGAGTTGGGAATGTGCGGATCTCGAGGTGCGTAAAAGGCAGTGATGGAAGTTGGGGAGGAGATATACGGGGTATGGTTTCCCTTTTCGCACGCCACTGAAAACATCAAGTATCGTGAAGTATATCGCAAGGGTTAACAATGCTGATTTGGTAATCGGGACTCATGAGACACTTGCCGTGTGAGATCGTTTGTTGTCCGAGTACCATATAAACTGCGAGCTGCGTTATTCCGACTGAGAAGTGAGGCATAGGGACAAGACCGATGTTCAATAGAAACGAAGGGGGAGCACCTACGGCCGTCGGATGGGCCGAAAGCGGTGCCGGCATACCGTCGTGCTTCTTGAGGTATGGACAGTGGCGGCCACCGGTGTGCGGATATCGACATAGGTAGGTGGGGAGGGACCTCGAGGATGGCGGTAGGGGGATGCGTGTCCGCGGTGATTCGGTCTGGCCGAAAAATGTAAGACATTCCGAGTGTGGGGAAAGTGGATATGTGCGATTCTAGTAGAAGGGTGGATGGTAGTTCAGCCTCGCGATTTTTGGGTACGTACAGGCATAGTACATAGCAGATTTGATTGTCTGCTTACCCTACCCGCTACGGCAATGAACGTAGGTACATATACAGCAGCACGTAGACGGCATGCCCGGCTACTTGGTCCATGGGGGTACCCAGAGCATTTTACACCGGCTCGCAGGAAACATGACTCTAAGCTATCCTCCACTGCAGCGCCCGTTTGCATACCATCACTGCCGCCCTCACACCATCGGTTTGTACTCGCCCTGCCACCAGTCCTCCTATCTGTGGTCACCTCTTAACTTTGGTCTTCTCCTACCTCTGACCTCCAGCTTCGAAGCCTTTTCACATCACCCCACTCCTCCTTCTTCGCCACCCCCCTCCCTCTTCCTCCACCCCATCCACCATCTCCACCTCCTTCGCCTGCTTCATCCTCCTTCATCCTCCTCCCTCTTATTCACCTCTCTCCATATCCTTCCTCTAACTTCCTGTCCGCATCCTTCTATCTTCGCCCCCGTATCCCTACAGCCAGCACTGCATTTACGCATCCACCAACTCCCACGTCTCTTTCCTATCTTCTTTTCCGTCGGGCCTGTTGGCGACCGCTAATCCCGCTCCCAACGCTTTCGGTTCCAGCTACCACCAGATCCCAGGATTCGCGCACACCGGAAGCTGTCGTATGCCGACTCGACCGTGTTGTTTCGTGTCCATGGAGAAGGATGCAGTAGCGATTTCAGGGAGAATGAACAGGGGGTGAGGAGAGGAGCGGAACGGAAGTCGTAGATACTAGGGGGAGGAAAACACTGGCGTGAGATAAGATTATGCTTCATGTGTTGAGATACGCCTTCCTGCTGAAGCGTAAGCTACACCCTATTCCCAGCTCATGACAGAAGACTCACCTCAAGGGCAGACAGGATCTGGAAGGTGGAAGCCAGAAGGGATTTCACGCTCGACGAACTGGAGTTCTGCAACTGCTACCGCTTCGAGCGGATAATGGGTTTGCCGTCTGAGGGTGAGGGGGCCTGCGGTTGCGCATTGGTGGTGGTGGTAGGGAACGTCTAAACATAGGCATAGCCTGGAGTGAAGTAAGTACCATCCTGACATGAACGTGTTATTCTCCTTGGGATAGCCCTAACTCTCGAATCGCTATAGATCGCTGCCTCAAACGAACGGCGCAGTATTCAGAAGCCACCCGCCGGATACGGCGATTATTGGGTCGGGAGAGATGTGAGTGATCAGGGGGTAGCTGGTAGCGGGTGGGGTATGTCATCGGCTGCTGGGGGAGAGGTGTGCTAGCTGCCGTTTCGAGGGGGAGCGGAATAATATTGTGAATGGTACACCGTACACTCGAGGGACAAATCGTTTAAATTGAATGATCCACAAGTACGGAATGCGAGCGGTACCCCATCTCACCGGCGACATCTCCCTGTCAAGTATGAGCCATCTGCCACCGAGCTACCAGAAGCCTTCCAGGAGTGCTTTGTATCCACATATGACCTAACGTTGATTATCATGTGAGAGCACTCGGCGAATGATCTGACATGACTCCTCACTGGCACTGGTAATTATAACCTGACAACGGCACACTTCTCCGTGCTCACATGTGCTTGCGATTGGAGCTTGGCAGGTCTTGAATGGCTGATAGAGGAACTCCTCCGCCTCAAACGACCCTCTTCACTACGAGCCCTTATAGCTTACATACCAGATCTTTCAACAATGCTTCTTCTCTTTCTCCAAGGTGAGCACCAACGAACAATTCCTCTGGTTTGAAGCCGGATGGTGATTTCACCTTCACTCTTTGTTGCACTTCGTTTCTCCTGCACTATGTTTTCTCCTTTCCTTGCAATTTCCCTTCAGACCAATTCTCACTTTCATTCTTCAGCTCTAAGGAGCCCACTTCAATCTCCACTCCCGTCTCCTTACGGTTATTTCGGCTCCAATGAGCCCATATTGATCCCCCTTCCCGTCTCCGGGCGGTGGCTTCAGCTCTAAGGGGCTTATTACTACTTCCGTTCCCGTCTCCGCGAGGGTACGCACATACTTTCTATCCGAGCATCCAGCAATAGAGTTCGCCCACCGCCCCAACGAACAAGATAAGCCTTTAGGTTCTCTTGGCCAATTCCTCCGGTTTCGCCAAAACCTCCGGACCAGCAGCTTACTCGGCAGACGTCATGCAGATCCCGAAGGGATAACTCTCTGGATGAGCTTGGTACAGAGTGTACAAGGGCGATGCATCTCCGCCAACAGACCGTCACCGGAGACGGAACCGGAGAGCCTAGTGCATTGGGCTTGACTCTCTCCTCCGAGGATGCACTGAGTTCAGTTCCCTCCGTGGCGTCGGGCTACTCTCCCCCTTCGGTTTTGGGATACGCCGACACCAACCCGGCAATCAAGTGCCGCGGGCCATGGGGAGCGTGGTTCTCAAGTGGAGCTCATGTTTGCAACTCTACACTCTCGACAACGTCTAGATGGTAGCTGGGGCGACTTGAGCACGCCTCCAAGGCCGAGGCCTCAAGTGTACGGCAGTGGTAATGATGAATCCCATTCCCTGCAATTAAGCTCTTATCAAAGTCTGTTCTGACTATCATAGGGAGAACTGCTTCCATGTGCCAGAATTCGCTTCCGGAGGCGACTACCAGAAGCCCCAATCCCGAACTGGAAGCTGCCAGGCAGTTCCCTTTCCCCTCGCCCAACCACCACTCGCGTGCGACCTATCTACATCATGGCGAGACTACGTGCAGTCCGTTTCCTGTCCGCTGTTCGCGCGGTGGCGGCACGTTGCAAGCCCCCCTTTGCTCTCTACCCAGGCCTGTCCCAAGAAGGTGTGATTCGCACCAAGGAAATTACAAAGGAAAAGGAGCCGAGCAGGCGTGAAGAACAGAGGAGAGATAATGAAAACGCGGCCCCCTATCCCTCTCCAGCAGGCGCCATGAAGTCAGGCATGGGCAGGAATAGTGGTGATTCCCCCCCGGCGCCCAGCTCCCCAGCCTCCGCCCCCTCCCCCCACTCCCGCAGCTCCGCCTGAAACCTCGCTCACTGTGTCCTCCTCCTCGGCCGGCGCCCACTTCCCCACGTCTGTAGAGGTGAGGAAGTCCAGCACCGCCCGGCTGCACCTCTCGTCTGCCAGGAGGTCCCGGATCTTCCAACGGTCTTTCCACCTCCCAGTTTTCTTCCGCACCTCCGCGCACAGGATTTTCTGCCGCGGCTTCCACCAGGGCACACCTTGAAGAGGTGCTCCCGAGTCTGGGTCTGGTACCGGCACCACCAGCACTGGGGGCGGGGCGGTTCTCCGTCCAGCGGAGGCACTGCCCTTCCGGGAACTGCCCCGCCTACACCCGGCAGAACCGTGAGGCGAGCCTTTCGGTGCTCCCGGCAGCCGTGCCACCAGGCCTCTGGCTTTTGGGCACTCTATATTTGGTCTTGGAGGTCCGGACCCCAGCCCACTGGCGCGCCTCCACCCACTTCTTTTCAGAGATCCCCCGCTTGAGGTCCGCAAGAGACCTTGGCCGAGGCACCGCACGGGCCTCGACGCCTCGTTCCGGTCCGAGTAGCTCAGCCATTCCACCCCGCGGGCGTCTGGCTCCTCCGCCGCAATCTTCGCCCACTCATCGGCCTTCTTGTTGCCGGCAACTCCCTTGTGGGCTGGGCACCACCGGATCTCGATGACGACGCCTAGCCGAGCCCTCCGCAGTGCGGCGATGTGCTTCCTTGCCTGGAGCGCATACAGCTAGTCAGGGCCCGGCTTCTCTGAAGCCATCCGTCTAAACTGCCGGGCGGCGCGATCGATTGCATCGCGAATACAGCACCGACCTGGCCGGGGCCCGCATCAGCGAGCGAGGAGACGTTAGTGTAATGGGTTGACCTGACGTAGATCAAATCCGGGCGGCGACTAACATGCTAAGATGAGTGATTGTGGCCCTTAGTGGAGCCTCAGAACGTCGTGCAAACGTAAGTTGATACTGTTTGTGGGGAAGAGATACGTGGCTGATGAGTGGATTTTAGGAAGTGGGAAAGCATGCCGTTTGGTGACCTCCACGGAGGCATTTTGAACACTGCTATCTGGTATTGATCCCAGGTTGGAGCCGAGCCGCCTGGGATACCCAGTGCGGGTACATTACGAATGGGCCAGTTGGGTTTGCTGTAGACATTTCAGGTTGTCAACACTGAGACGCGAGGAGTTCCCGTTGGTTGGGAGAGCATGTGGAAAGCAAGTGGATAGATGGGGCTGCGGGGTAGATGCGGAGACATCGCGGAGGTGGATCTCCACGCTTAGCCCAGTACGGCGTTGATGCTGCAAGTGGACGCTGACACAGTGCGACTACTTTGTTTGGGCCGCGCATGGTGTTTGGGGAAGACGGACTATTAGGTGTTTTTGTCCTTTTTCATTCCTAGGGCGGGGGAAAAGCATCACATTGATGGCCTTTATGGACGCATCACACTACCAACCGCCCGCTACCAACCGCCCACTACCAAACCCGAATTCTGGCTCGACTATTGCATGGGGTGCGAGGGCGTCACGACGCTCCAGCGGAGATTTCCCAGTTGCCTTCAGCCCAGGACGGCGCTGATTTTTTGTTCTTTTTTTTTTGTTCAATCATTACTCGCATGCGACCTATCTAGATCATGGCGAGATTATGTACAGTCCGTTTCCTGTCCGCTGTCCGCTCGGTGGCGGCACGTTGCAAGGACGGCGCTGATGCTACTGGCGGACCCTGACACTATGTAGCTACTTGGATTGGGTGGCACATGGTGTTTGAAGACGGCGGACTATTGACTGTTTTGTCTTTTCCTTTATTCATTCGATGAGTTATTAATGTACCCTTTGAGGTAGCAGATATAGAGAAACGAAGGATTGGTATCCAACAATGGTTCCCATTAATTTCAGCACCGCTAGCCTCCACGGTTTATGCTCCTCGTGCGAGTAAAAACATGTTGGTCGTTAAGTCCAGACGTAGATTCGGCACGACGGCTACAGCTCTCCACCGCTACCTACAATTGGCTATTCCATCGTGAAATTTCCAACAGCTACTATCCTCACCATCGATAGTCATTATCGTATCAAATTAACTCAATAGCAATACACCTAGGGCTCCGATTTCTGGCGGTGGGTCTAACAGTAGATCGTGCAGCTCGTGCGGGCTTTTGTTCGGCTCGTCCCAGAGCTATGGGAAACGGCAAAAGAAGTGCTCATCCCCAAGCCGGGGAAGCCTGGCTGCACTGGTCTGGGCAATCTTCATCGTAACCTGAGTAGATAGATTAGAGTTAGTGCGACTTAGGCCCAAGGCCCTGTTTGGGTGGGCGCGTCCGTTTTGGTTTTTTTGGTGGGAGATGTCCGTTCGCTTCCGTTTACACGACTAGCGTCCGTTCCCAAAAAAAGGCAGTGTTTTTTGGACAGTCGCAGTCCGTCTTCCGTTTCCGTTCCTCTACACCAAAAAGTCTTCCGTTCCCAAATTGGCCTCGCGAGGTCTTTTTCGCTTCCGTTCGTACAACAACCCGCCCCATGCCTCCCAATATAGCAAAATTTCACCCGATAGGATACGTCGTAAGAAACAGCGCCCACACTACATTTGTCTTATTCTGAAATTCTATAATCAACGATCTCTATTGCGAAATCCTAAATATTTGCACTTCCATGCTTTCTATGCGTCATCGGTCACAACAGTAGTAACCGTGAAGCTCAAGAGCACTTCTAAAACAGTGGGGAAACGATCTCTCGACATTTCCAATCAGTCCTCCGTGGAATGTGAAAAAAAATTTCCTGTACAAACTTTTCCGCATAACTTAAGACCCTGAAGCGAGGTCTATGGAATTTAACTCTGATATATGTGTTCAGTCGCGATGTGTTGAACCTTTTTTGATGGGGTGACGGGGATCTTTACGTGGCAACCAACAACGGATGGTGTGTGCCAAACTGTGCCGATGCTTTTGTCCGTTCGAGTGTGCCGTCCGTTCGCGGCTTGCGAACGGACACACCTAGGGAACGGAACGACGGACGTCCGTTTCACCCAAACAGGGCCTTAACCACCTAGATAAGTGGGGGGGGGAGAATAAGATAGAATGGTCAAAAACAGAGGGGGCTACAACAGGGGAGGAGAGGTGGCGGGAGAAACGATGGGTATTGCTGCAAGGGAGTGAATAAGTTAGAAGTGTTGGAAGTGCTTCCCGTTGCGTACTATGTACTGCGGTGTTCGCGGAGAGATTGTATACCGGTGCGGTTTTGGATTTTGTGCATGAGCCTTTGAGTTTTTTGAGGACTTGATTGCGTGAGGCGTGGTGGAGAATATTTTATTTCTTTTTGTTCTCTATACCCTAGAAAAACAAAAATAAAATAACAATACCACAACACGATCGCTCGCAATACACAAAGCTCTGATCTCCGAACTCCAGTTGACTCGTTCCACTTGACAAATCCGTATTGATTTCCACAGAAAGGTGAAGGGGAGAGACCGCCGAATAAGCGGACCCGCGGGTGCTATCTTCTTCACGAAAACCTATTGCTCGTCGAACTTGGTTGTGACCACGCCGTAGCTGGTTCCCTGGTAGAGCAGCTCAAATTTGATGACCTCGTCGACGATGGTCATGGTCATGTCGAAAACGATCTTGTAGTACTGCTTGCCGTTCGAGTTCCTCTGGCAGCCGAACTTACTGGTCGGGACTGTGGAGAGGTCGGAGTGAACGGTGCAGACGGTTTCGATGGCCGACGGGTTCTTGAACTTGTAATCCGGCGGGTATTCGAGGTCACACGAGACCAGCGAGTCGGTGAACCTGAGCTCGGGCGGGCCGTAGGTGGGGACCTCGACCATGCGCACGAACGGGTAGGTGACGACGGCGGTCTGGGCGATAACTTCGTTGCGTTTGATGTACCACTGCAGCTTGTCGTCGACGAGGTAGGCGTCATACAAGGGACTCCACCTCTTGCGGCTCTTGAGGTCCGCAGACATGCTCTCGGAGAACCAGCTACTAGACAGGTACCCATAATTGCGCCGCGACCTGCGCTTGTGCACCATCGATCCTTCTAGTCCGCGTTGGAGCGCTCCGCGCGCTATCGCCGAGCGTGCGTTTACGGGCTGTAGCACGGGAATCTTGCCCCTGTTCTCAAATCGCGCTTCCGATAGTTTGAGCAGCAGGTATTGCGAGGATCCGAATCCGCCGACAAGAAGGATGGCCTTTTGTGTCTCGTCAGATGATTACCCCGGCCCAGTCCGTCAGTGGAAGAGAGATAATGGACGACATACCGCAACGCGCTCCCCCTGTCTCTGGACGCCTCGAACCTGCTGTTCCACCAAGCGTACTATGCGGTCGACGATCGGGTCGAAGATCTCCTGAACTGCGGAGCTGGAGGTAGCAGGTGTCAGTTGGTTTCCACAATATGCTACCGGTAGTGGGGAGTTATCCGTACACGGTCATGTAGTGGAAGCCGTCCTCGATGCTGAGGTCGGGGTCGTCTGGTACTCCCGGTACAGTGACTTCGAGCAAGTCGTCGTTGCCGTCGCAGCCAAACTTGAACTTCACCTTCTCTTCCCATGTGCGCATCATTTCGGCTTTCGAGCGGGGCTGTGACGGAAGGGGCGGAGTGTGTCAGTAAGTGTGTGGGGCGGGGGAAATAAAAATACCACCCACCCTCATCCCGTTGATAACGTCTTCGCCTAGTAGACGACGCATGTATTGCTCGAACCTCTCGTTCAGGAAGACAGATCCACAGAGATCGCCAGTACCACAGACGCTCTCCTCGGTGCGTAGTGGGTTTAACCCCGTAATCTTGTACGAGATCAAGTCGACTAGTGACAATCGTCAGCTATATCTCGAGTGTGTAGCCACGAGTTTCCTACCAGTTCCTCCACCAGCATCACAGATGATGAACGTATCACCCAGATTGAGATTATTCGGCTGGACGACCTTAAGGGTGTAAGCGGCGGCAGCCTCAGGCTCTGAGATAAAGTTGAAATTGACACGATGGGTTCCGTAACCGGCAGCTTCGGCGGCTTGAACCATGAGGTTCTTAGCGCTATCGCTCCAGATGGCGGGAATGGTGAGGATGTAGTTAATCTTGCTGCTCTCGACCCACTGGAACTCGTATGACCGCTTGATCGAGGCCTGAGCAAGTTCGCGGACAGCCTGCAGGAAGTCGCTGACGACCTGCACGGGTGTGATACCGATGTCGTGGAGGTAGCCTGCCGTCTCCTGGGCGGGCGTGATCGTGGGCGGTGAGAATCCCCCGCTACTGCTGGCTTCAGTGGCAGACCGCATCCCCGTCGAACGGAAGCCCCCCACGTTTAGCTGACGGAACATGGTGTCCAGCCCGGGGCCGTCGGCGCGACGCGGGGCCGAGTTGTTCATTTGCAGCAACAGCTTGAACCACTGCAGTGGCTGCGGTGCGGGTAGCAGACGCGTCGGGGGCGTCTCATAGCCCCAGCATTTGGCGCGAGTAGCCGGGTTGGTGTAGTATACCACGCTGGGGACTTGGTCGGCGCTGCTGCTGCCCGCACTGCCGTTCGGCCACGTCTGCACGAGTTTCACTTCGTCCGGCGACGACGAATGCGCGAAGGCCACCGAAGTAAATCTACATAGCACGAGGAAAGGAGACGATCAGCAACGCCGAGAGGTTGACGCACGCGAGGCAGCTATCCGAGGTGTGGGAAGGACGTACGTGGTGCCGAAGTCCACTCCGACGCAGAAGCCGCTGTTCCGGTAGGACATGGCGGCCGGCAATTAACGCTGATGGTACCGATAGTTTTCTCCTGACGAACGCGAGGATTGAGAGTAAAGGGGAGTATTTTAGTTGTTGGGGCGATGTGTGGTGTCGAAGAGACAGAGGCGAGAGCAGTGGGGGGAGTTAGTATCTATTACGCCTCCAAGGCTGTCTCAGTTCCTCTATCTCAAATGTGCGCTGCTTCCCCGCCCGTAACCACCTGCTTCCCCGCAGTCCGACTCCATTGACACGACCGCGTCACCTCGTTCGTGCAGCTGTCTCGACAGCTATCATACTTAGTCCGTACGCTGGTTGACAAGGCTTCGGCTCCTAGTGGTCGATGGACACCGCGCATGAAGAATCTCGTGTTCGGTCCAATCACATCTGCAGGGTGTCCAGCGAATTGGGGGCGACCAGCAGTGCGACACTGCAGATCCAGCGGGAACACTATCTACGGATCTCTTCAGTCACTTTAGGCAGCGAGCGAATTAGTGTGCTTGGCAATGCTGATCGACGTGGTCAGATTCACGCCAAAGGGCACAAACTTTGGATTGAATTTCGTCTGTTCGACATTTCGTCTGTTTGACAGGAGAAGTCTGCGACGCCTCAGATTTCGGAACCTTATCGCAGGCTAATTATCCACCATTAAGGCGTTATGCTTAAATGGTCTACTCGCTGTTCCTCGTTACGCACTATATGCGTGAAGAATTGTACCCCCGTGTTTCCATGTCCCCGGCTGCAGGCCCTTGGAGGTGAAGAGCAATCAAATTTGAGTTACGAGAGTGATCGGAACGAATGCCGGTGACCGGCGACTACAAAGCTGGACGACGCGATATTTGAGTGAGTACAGTATTTCATTATTCGTGTGCAACCTATATAGATCATGGCAAGATGCACATCCGTTTCCTAGCCGCTGTCCGCGTGGAGGCGGCACGTTGCAAGCTCCCCTTTGCCCTCCGCCCAGGCCTGTCCCCAGAAGATAAAGAGTACACCAAAGAAGTGGCGGGGGAAGGGCTGCCCCCAGTCTCCTACTCCTCTTCCGCAGAGGCCATGAAGGAGTGCGTGGGGAGAAGGAGAGGTCGATCCTCCTCCCCAGCACCCGGCTCCTCAGCCTCCAGCCTCCTCTCCTCTCCTCTCCCCTCCCTCCCCTCCCCGAGTTCTCACTCTGACGCCTCGCTTTATAGGTCCTGTTCCACAGCCGGATTCGGGGCCCTCCGTCCGTAGTGGAGAGGAGGTCAAGCACCGCTCGGCTGCACCTCGTGTCAACGAGGAGATCCCCGATTTCGAACTAGTCTCTTCCCACACCTGTTTCCTCCCGTACCTCCGCCCAAAGGTCCTTCTGCTGCGGCCTCCACTCGGGGGAGTTCTTGGAGACATGCTCCCGAGCCTGCGTCTTGTACCCACACCACCCGCACTGTGTGGTAGCCCGGCTCTTCGTCCAGTCAGGTACTTCCCGGTGAGGCAGTGCCCTGTCTTCAGCTGGTATAACCTCGAGGCGAGCCTCTTGGTGCTTCTGGCCACTGTCTTGTGACTTGTCTGGCTGCTGCTCGCGCGACATCCTGATCTTCTTAGTAGAGATTCGACCTACAGACCAGCGGGTGGCCTCGTCTCACTTCTTCTAAGTTCTCCGAGATCTCACTGGATCTTGATGGCGATGTCCGATCTGGCCCTCCTCAGTACCGCGATATGTTTCCGCGCCGGATCGCGTACACTTGGCCGGGGCCCGGCTCCCCCGATGTCATGCGTCTGATGGCGGCTTGGGCGTCGGTGAAGATGGAGACCCTCTCCGGTGTCATCTGTCGCCTTGCAGCGCATTCCAGTGCCCTGGCGAAAGCGGCGCACTCCGGATCGTAGGGCTCCTGGTTGTACCCCATGTGGTTTTGATGCCCATCCAATGCCGGCCATTCTTCCATGCGATCGCATACCCGGCTACTCCACTGTCGAGTCGTGAGCCATCGGTGAACTTGGTGAGGCCCGGCCTTGACCGCCCCGCTTCTGTCTTAGCCGCCGCATCGTCCTCTTGTAACATGTTGGCGTCGAACGTCTCCGGCTCCTCAAGCAAGACTGTGGTCCCCGTCCTTCCCGGGTACCCAAACGCCCGCTCCAACCTCTTTCCAATCGCTGGTGCTGCCCCTACCACTTCCTCGGCCTGATCGCCCTGTGGTAGGCTGAGCAGCCTTAGCCCAAACCGCCTGCTCTCCAGCTGGGCCGCCGCCGCCTGATTCCTGACTCCATTGCAGCGCCACCAGGTTGGTTGTCCGGAAGCAGCCGCGTAAACACCTGGGCTTCCTGGTTAACCAGCAGCTGCAGTTCCTCTGCTTGGCTAATCGTGCCCCACCCTCTATCGCCCCTCCACCAGTGTCCCGAGCCGAACATGGCGACCGGCTGGGTGCAGGCCGTTATGACCTTCCGGTGTCTGGCCAGCTAGAGACCCATCTGTCCCGTGAGTCGGCGGAGTCGACCCTTCCCTCCTTCACCCTGACCTCGTGGTGCTGTTTCAGGGTGAGTTGGCTGTCGAACCACACGCCCAACAAGCGGGTGGCTTCACTGCCTCACCAGGCAGTACCTACACTGGACGGAGAGCCGGCCCCCCGCTCAGTGTTGGTGGTGTCGGTACCGGACGCAGGCCCGCAATCACCTCTTCAAGGTGTGTCCCAAGTGAAAAGCCCAGCAGAAGATCCTGTGGGCAGAGGTGCGGGAAGAAAGCGGGAGGGAGAAGAGCCGGTTCAAGATCCGGGACCTCCCTGCCGACAGGATGTGCAGTCAGGTGGTGCTAGACTTCCTCTCTACTACGGATGTAGGAAGGCGGGTACCAGCTGAGGAAGACGCGGGAGTTCTGGGAGCGGTAGGAGGAGCGGAGGGTGGAGGCTGAGGGGTTGAGTGCCGGGGAGGACTACTGCTGTTCCTACCCACGCCCTCCTTCATGGCGGCTGCAGACGAGGAGTAGAGGACGGTCCTTTTTGTTCCTTCTTTTTTGATGCTCTTTCCTTTGTTCTCTCGATTACTCCTTTTTTTGCTCTCTGTTGCGGTTTCCTTGGTGCGATTTTATTCTCTGCGGACAGGCCTGGGCGGAGGACAAAGGGGAGCTTGCAGCGTGCCGCCATTGAGCGGACAGCGGACGGGAAACCTGGATAAAGTTGTGTGCCGCCACAGCCTTCATAGGCCGAATGCGAGTATGATTAAACAAAAAAAAATAGTAGGTGACTTCCTTTTTTTTTGTTCAATGATACTCGCATTCAGCCTATGTAGGCTATGGCGGCGTACAGTTTGTCCAGTTCCCCCGCGGGTGGATTCCTTGTTGAAGAGGACTTCCTTGTCTCCGACTCTGATGCTTGCTGACGGGTGGGCCTCTTCTCCTGAATACCTAGGGCAGGGCAGCCTCCGTCTTTCCCTGATCAAACGCGGTGCCGTTGTTCCTCGCCCATCCAATGGACACCTCTGCCACTTCCGATCGAACGCGGTGCCGTTGTTCCTCGCCCATCCAATGGACACCTCTGCCACTTCCGATCGAACGCGGTGCCGTTGTTCCTCGCCCATCCAATGGACACCTCTGCCACTTCCGCCAACCTGTCTGCCACCTCTTGCTCCCCCTCCCCATTCCGCCCACCACGCGATGTCGTCCGGGAAGGACAGCCCTCTGCTGCCTGGCACCTCCCTTTCCACCTCGCCGAAGATACCCGAGAGGTAGGTGATGAAGAGAATCGGCGCCGCCGGAGAGCCCTGAGGGATTCAAGTGTTCACCTGCCTGGCCCTCTTCTCCGTCCAAAACGAGTTTGACCTACCGGTCCGTCATTAAGCGTACAATAGTAGGCGCGTATGTATGCACTTCGGCCCTCAGGGAATCAAATTATGTGCCCGGTTCTGACTTCTGTTTCGGGACCTGTCTCGTCAAGTGATGCTGTCCGACTCCTCCATGCAATTTCTATCCCTTGTCGATATTCACACCCCTCCAACATGTCGCAAATCTGCCAAAACCCAGACTATCATGACCCTCCACGCTGCTGCATTTGTCCGCCGCCCGTACGCTCCTCCCATCCGCCACGTTATATATAATCCATTGGTTGATCGCCAGAGCGCGCAGGTACCGGTTGGAAGGCGTGCGCTCGTTGAAATGCGCCACCACCGGCGGAATCTGCACGGGGAGGGCGATTGTACGGCGACGGAGGTGTGCGGGGCGTTTGCGAGAACTTCAGTGGCCAGTCATGATGTCGGCGATCCGTGCTGCTCCTCCCCCCCCCTTCCTTCCGGATTCGTCTGCCGTAATACATGCATCCACACGGGAACGAGCACTCCTGCCTCCTCGTTCGACACCTCCGATGACGATAAAGGAACACGTGCCCGTACATAGTGGGGGGGCGAAACCGGATTATCGCGACGACTCAACGGATGGTCGGAACGGGCGGAGGTTCTCGCAAGTTGTGGCCAAGAAAGCACCAAAAGACTGTCGAGCTCGTTCGGGCAGAAGAGAGGGCTGCGGTGCGTTAGTCGTGAGCAAGGAGATCTCATGGGTGCGGTTTACCTTCTGGTGGAAACGATTGCGGGCAGCCGTCCGCCATGCTTGATGGCTAACATGCCAAGCTTGACATCATTCTTTGAATCTATGCAGGTGCGGGGTAAGTTTTCGTGACGTTAAGGAGCCGGAGTTCCATTGCTGTCTATGGTGTTGACGGCGATGTCCATGATTGCGTAGGGAGCTAGCGGTTGTTGCGGGAAGGTGCGGTCGACCGAAGGATGTTCGGGTTGCGGGGGACGTGGGTCTCTCGAGATGGTTTGGTGGGCTGTCTTGCCTGGCGACATCCAGACGAAGTGGGAGTGATATGACGGACGGGAAGGTGGTGGAGTAAGATTTGTCGCATTCCGATCCATTGCTGCGAACTGGTCAGACGATGGTAACGCGATCTCCTCGTCTGTTGCGGCGGGGGTGCGCGAAAAGTGTAGTTGGCTCTGGTGCTGAAACCTTGGAGGTCAGGAGTCGGTGCACACTTCGTCCCCGATCGTAAGCGTGAATATTCCGACCACGGATGTGTGCGGGGAAGGTCCTGTTTGTGGCGGCGGTGCAGGGAGTGCGTTTCCGGGTCTGTCGGGGTGCACACTCACCATTCACGCATATCTATCCGCGATCGATGGACAAACATGTGTGTAACCTGACCTAGCCATTAACTAGTGGCGTCGTATGTGGCTGCTGATGGCTCATTTGTCAGCGCACTAGCCACTCCATCTTTCTTGCTCCCTTTCTTCCCATCCATTCCCAGAGCGAGGAGCCAGAATGGGAACTCCAGGCGAAAGGGAAGAGGTGAGGAGGCTGGGGTTCGGGGGGGCGGGGCTGAGGTTGAGGAACGACTTCAGTTCTTCCCTCCCCTCTTTCATGGCCTCGAGAAGCGACCCACCCCGCAGTGCTGGTGGTGCCGGTACAGGACTCAGAGTGCCCCGAGTGGAAGCCACAGCAGAAGATCCTGTGGGCGGAGGTGAGGAAGGAGACCGGGAGGTGGAAGGATTGGTGGAAGATCCGGGACCTTCTGGCGGACGGGAGGTGCAGACGGGCGGTACTAGACTTCCTCTCCAACACGGACGTGGGAAGACGGGTGCCGGCCGAGTGGAGGACGACGCGGTGAGCGCGGTGTCTGGGCTGGAGGTGCGGGAGTGGCTGGAGGAGCAGGGAGCGGGGGCCGAGGAACCGGGCGATGGGGGGGAACCGCCGCTGTTCCTACCCACTCCTGACTTCGTGGCGTCCGTGGGAACGATGAGAAACTGCTTTCCTTTTTCTTTTTCTTTCTTTTGTCTTTCACGCTCGTTTGACTTTCCTTTGTGATTTCCTTAGTGCGCATCACACTTCCGCGGGACAGGCCTGGGCGGAGGGCAAAGGGGTGCTAGCAACGTGCCGCCAGCGGACAGGAACCGGAATGTACATAATCTCGCCATGATCTCCATTGGTCGCACGCGAGTAATGAATAAACAAAATAAAATAAAAAATCTTTCATGGCCTCGGCGGAGGGGTAACGAGCAGGGAGGTGGGTTTTGTTTGTCCTTTCTTTTGTCTTTTTTTGTTATTTTCTTCCTTAGTTATTTCCTTGACGCGCTCTATCTTTTTGGGACAAACCTCGGCGGAGGGCAAAGTAGAGACAATGAGCCGCCTGCAGGCTGATCGAGGTCAGGTCAGACAGCAGACGGGAACCGGGCTCTGTGTATATCGCCATGGTCTAGATAGATCGCATGCGAGTAATCATTAAACGAAAACAAAAGTGATGAGGAGACGGAAAAGGGCTCACTCTCAGCACTGTTATGCATCAGTTGTTCGATGACTACACCTGTGGTACCTGCTGAACTGACACCCGGGTTCCCGACTGCGATCCCTTCCTTGCGATGCGTGGAGCCAAATTTTTCTCACGTGCGCAGACGGCGCTACCAGCGAACGATCTGTGCGAGGTTGGTGAGAGGGCCGGTATACGGGTGTTGAAGACTCTGGTTAGAAGTCCTGAAGTTGAAGCAATGGTGTCGGCGAGAGTCGTGACGGCGGTAGCGGATGAGCATGCAACTAGTAGCAGTCGTCGCTACAAAAGATATAAATCGGCACGTGTGGCGTCTGTCATCGTTTGCGGTTGACATTGTCGACACTATCTCCTACCACCCCACTGAAACCCTTGATGCCGTAAACCGTATCAATGCAATGCAGTGCCAGTCGGTGGCAGGAGATGGTAGCGACGGTGTCTGGCCATCTTTGCAATTAGATGACACCGACAACAATGCAATGGGTACGTATGATCGTACTGTTCTTCCTGTTCGTCTACCTCAAATATGTACATGATGCTCCTTTTGCTAACCAACTCGAACTGCAGCTTCCATCAAACCGGCTCCTTGGTAGGATCCCAACAGACAGGACGGTATTCTCCAGTCTGGAGGCTTTTGACTTCATCCTCCGTCAGATCAAAATTGAACACATCCGCGTTTTCCCTGATCCTCTCCTCATGCACGGTTTTCGGCAGCGGCGTCCATCCCATCTGCAAACTCCACCGAATCAACACCTGAGCCGGCGTCTTCCCATATTTCTCAGCCACAGGCTTCAACAACGGATCGTCCATACGCGTCGCCTGAACAACCGGCGAGTACGCCTGCACCGCCACCCCCTCCCTTGTGCACCAGTCGATGATGTCCGACCGATCCAACCAGGGATGGAGTTCCCACTGGCCAACACTCAGGACACCCCTCTCCTCCTCGTGCTGGCTCTCCCGCCACTTCCTCAGCTCTTCTAGGTGCTGCACGCCATAGTTCGACACGCCCAGGCTCCTAATCTTGCCGGCCCGTTGTGCGGCGACCATCGCACGCCACTGTCCGATCCTATCCTCGGGGGACCCGTACGGCGCGTGGATGAGATAGAGATCGATGTAGCCCTCCAATTCGGGATTCTGGGCGATGACGCCGTCGATAGATGCGGCGGTGTTCGCGAAGCCGCGAACGCGCGGCGGCAGCTTGGTCGTGAAGAAGACGTCACTGCGCGAGAGGCCGGACGCGCCGATCGCGAGCGCGCAGGGACGCTCGTTGCGGTACGCGGTCGCGGAGTCGATGTGACGGTATCCGGTCCGCAGCGCGCAGGCGACGATGGATCGGCACGAACTCGCGGGACTGCTGGTGCGTTTAGTGGGTCTCTGCGCAGCGGCGGAGGGGGCCCGACGTTTGGAACACGCCGAAGCCTAGGCGGGGCATCGTGTGCCCACTGAGGAGACGAATGGTGGATGTGATGGAGAGCGTGGACGGCATCATTGTCGGTGTCGCGGTTGCTGGGCCTGACATGGTGGATAGAACTGCAATGTTGTGGTGAGGGGCGACTTTCGGGAGATGGAATCATGCGGCTCCAATGCTGCCACGACGCTATGTTAACTCCATTAGGTAAGCGAGGAAAGACCAAATACATACATAGACTTCCATACTGGCAGACTATCTAGCCGTACGATCGAACTGACTCTCCAAGAGCAGTACAGAACATGAGAGCACCAAGGGCGGCGTTGGGAGGGACTGCCATCACTTGCGAAAACGAAACACTGTTGCAACTCTATACCTTTTTCACCGCCTCCCGCAGGGTGACCAACCAGGGAGGTGGTGGACGCCTTAACCGCCATGGGGAGGCGGCTCGTAAACGCCCTCAGGTACTCAGGGAGGATCGAGAGCACAGTTTTGCTAGAGGGACCAGACATCCTCGACGCGGAACTGCTACAGGAAAGGAGGCCGAACTCAAGGCAGAGACAGAAAAAGCGCGGCCCGGGCTAACCATGCTCATGGACGGGTCACGACTGGGTGATAGAGCCGCCAGTTAGTTACTCGGTTGTATGGAAGAACAGATAATCCTGGGTGGCATCAAGACCCACACGGGCTACAACTAGGAGGCCTGTGACGCGGAAGTGCGCCGCTCTCGCCGGTCACTGGAAACGGCATCGAGGAGAGAAACGCCCCCGGAAAGGGTCACGATCTTTACGGACACTCAGGCCGCAATCAATCAGATAGCCGCGGAAGAGCTTGGCCCTGGCCAGATATACAAGCTCCAGGCAAGAAAGCACATCGCAGTGCTGTGGAGGGCCAGGCCATACATCACCACCGAGATGTGGTGTCCAGCCTATAAAGGGGTCCCAGGAAACGAGAAGGCCGACGAGTGAGTAAGCTCGCAGTGGAGGAGATAGAAGTCCGCGGGGTGGAATGGCTGCGATCTCAGACCAGGCGGAGGCGCGGGCGATGCCGCTGCCAAGATCCCTCGCGCACCTCAAGCGAGAGATCTCCGAGAAGAAGTGGGTGGAAGCTCGCCAATGGGCAGGAGGCTGGATCTCCAGGAAGTACAGGAAGCCGGGCAGGCAGAAGCCAGACGGCACGGTTGCAGGTAGTTCCAAGAGGCTTGCCCCGAGGTTTTACCAACCGAAGACAGGGCACTTCCTCACCGGGCAGTACCTTCACTGGACGAAGAATCGGCTCACCGCTCAGTGCTAGTAGTGTCGGTGCCAGACGCAGGCTCGGGATTACCTCTTCAGGGTGTGCCCTGAGTGGAAGGCCCAGCAGAAGATCCAGTGGGCAGAGGGGTGGAGGAGGCGGGAAGGGGGAAGAGCCGGTTCAAGATCCAGGACCTTCGACGCGAGGTGCAGCCAGACGGTACTAGAACCTTCCTTCATGACATCCGCAGATAAGAAGTGAGGTATGGGCTCGCTTTCCTTTGTTATTTCCTTGATGCGTGATATATCTTATTGGGACAGGCTTGGGTGCGGGGCAAAGGGGAGCTCACAACGTGCCGCCATCGTGCGGACAGTGGACAGAAACTTCTCAAAATGTGCGCTGCAATATTCTACATAGGCTGATTGCGAGTACGATTAAAAAATATATATACCATCCTCACCTCCACTACCGCCCACCATACACACACACCCAAACCACACATATACCTTTCCACATCATGTATTTAGCTACAACGATGTCAGCCAGTAACAACAAGCAGAGCTAATCTGACACGGGCCAGATTCTGGGCAAGCGGAACGCCGCGTCGAGACCCACGGTCCTGCAAACTGTGACCTACCCCATCCTCCCCTCTCTATCTTTAGTCAGATAGCAAAAACTTTCCTCAGACTTTGTATTTGTCTGACTAAATCTACAGTTCAGTTGGTACACTTATCAAACAAACAAGCTGAGCAGTTTGTCGGCGAAATTTTCTGCCAAGGTATTTCTGTTGGAAATACTTCTCGCTGCTGCGTTCGGAATGGATGAGGAGACTGGAATGGATGAGGAGACTGGAATGGATGACGAGGCCGGAATGGATGACGAGGACGGAATGGATGACGAGGACGGAATGGATGACGAGGACGGAATGGATGACGAGGACGGAATGGATGACGAGGTATAGGGGAGGTCGACATCGGCGGGCCAGTGTATATAATGTCTCTATTTCTCCTTGTCTCTCGTTCTCTTAATTATCGCTTCAACAAACTCAACTTACTCATTACTGTTCTATCTTGCTCACCGCGCTCACTAACTCCTCTCCTGTGCTCACCCCGTCTTCGTGACCAATCAGTCTCAGGTTAAGAATATTCCTCTTCACTCTCCCGCTCACTATTCTCTCACTATAAGATCTGACAGTAATCTGGAATTCTTACAGTTTCTGGAGTGTTAGATCTGACGTGAGCTAATTCTCACTACTTTTTAGCTTCTGAATGGCTTCGGCATTCTGAAGAATGTAAGGCATCGCTGTTTCTCAGGCCCTCTCAGATCCGGCAGTGCCTTTGCCTTTTCTCCTCTCAATCCAGATTCTCCGAGTTTAGCTCAAAAACTGGTCGGATAAGAGTTATGAATAAAAAAAACCCCCCCCTTCCCCTCTCAGTTTACCACTAGGCCAATCCCACCGCCCAGCGGACGAGAAAAACGGACAAAATGCACGCCGCCATAGTCTAGATAGGCTAAATGCGAGTATGATCAAACAAACAAGCCCCACTGATGCCGCAAGAATTCTCTGCGGTCATGAAGAAGGACATCGCCTCGGAGACCACGGCGATCACGGGCGGCCCCGTTGCAGTCAATCCGGAACTGCATGTTTCCTGTTTCCCTAAGGGAGTCCATCGGCGTCAAAGCCCGAACACCCGGAAGGCTACAACTGAGAAGTTCAACGACATCATGGCTGACGACGGCGTTTCCGTTTAAACCAGGGTTGGAAAATATTACAAGGATGACGACAGTCTGCTTAATCCAGGATCCAAAGTGTACGCCCCCTGGTTTCTTGGCTGGAGCTGATGATATCGCGTGTAGATAGGACTAGGCGGAGACAGCGACATTTGAATCTAATCTGTTCATGTTCTTCAATGGATAGAACAGCTTTGGTCGTGGGGATATAGGAGACGATATGACTTGCTTGGAAACGTCAAGCATTACTTTGACAAACTAGGATCAATTAACACGACGGCGCATGGTGGCCTCGCCAGATACTGCTCGTCGTCTTCGTTCTGCGATCTCACTTCCATAATCCTGGCGGCCCTTAGTATATCCCCACGGTCCTTGTATTCCGCTTTTGCTCGTTCCGGTACAGAAGCTCCCAGGAGAAAATGAAGCTGATCGAGATTGAGGCGCACTGTGCACGCCCGCGCGCTCCAAGCGTTGGTGGAGAAAGGCTGACAAGATGCGCGGGCACAGAAGAGCTATATATCACCGCCGCTAGTAATATTGCTGCAAACCTTTGGAATTCACAGGATTTGACCCGTTCCGGTCGGATGCAACTGAATAATACGTCCGCGCGCACAACACACTCAATCCCTCGGGCAAATGGGGAGCTTGCAACGTGCCGCCACTGCGCGGACTGCGGACAGGAAACTGGGCAAAATGTACGCCGCCATGATCTATATAGGTCGCATGCGAGTATGAATAAACAAAAACACTCAATCCCTCGTCGCCCTCGCTCACAGCGCAAAGCGTAGCACCTTGTTCTCCAGTGTAATTGTAAGTATACTAGCCGCGGCAGCTCTGGCGGTTACTTCTCCGCCACGCGCTTCCCTATTTCGCAACCGTTTCTCTGTCATCTAAAATCGGTTGAACGACAGCCTACGCTAACACGAAGGCCAAATCAGTGATTTGTATGGCCTGGTAGAGGATGCTGTGGGCATGGCCAGACAGTCTCTTCTCTTGGTGCGACAACTGGTTTTCATAGCAGCTGTCTCCCATTTGCTTGATGTCACGAGCCCCTGCAGGCATTAAGGAGCTCTGTGTACCATTGGGGGCATAATCACACCCCACCAGAACCCAAACGGTCCCACCATCGGGCGGGGGGCAAGAGCGCTTGGTAGCTCCTTGAAGCCTCCCAGGCAACTCCATCCAGCCCCTCACACGACGAACACACCAGGGGCGGGAATAGCTGGTAGCACCTCAGTGCCTACCGAGTCACTCCCCACCCCACCCCCTTCCACAAGAACGGGATGAACGGGAACGGGAAAATTGGATTGGTGGTCGGTAACTACCTGCGGGGAGGGCACGACAAGTCACCCTGGGGATTGGGAGAGAGTCGTTCCATCGTGGAATTCCGCAGCAGGGAGTAGCACGCAGTGAAGACATCATAGGTCCTCACTGGATCAGCACAGAACACTCGACGCATCTGGCCCACTGGGACACCTATTAGCCTACGATGAACAAGGGCTTGGTAAGAGGTTAAATACGCCATAGCGGCGCCAGGGAGTTCCGGAGCGCATCTGTGTCGGCGCTGGAAACGGTGCTGTCTGGACATCGAGATCTCCGGTTCTTTCTCTCGTCTTGCTGTACGGGGAACCTTCGGGACTTGGGAGGTGAAAATTGGTATATATTAAGAGCATGGGATATAAGATAATCCCCGAACTTGCTGTACGGATCTACAAGAAAAAAAGATAAAATAGTCTCGTCCGAGAACACTGCAGAGAGAGGTAGAGGAGGTTTCTTGAAGGATAGAAGGAACTCAGCTCGCAGACTGAGGCACACTAGCTCGCCGAGACATCTCGTATCTGGAAGCCCCAGAGTGATCCGTACTTCTGACCAGTGTTCACCACCCTCACCACCGACAATAG
>Ga0307516_10001393_pt1 | contig 33401 bp, 34 predicted proteins | sample 19_EM_MG_FD_203310 | JGI IMG/M metagenome (GOLD analysis project Ga0307516, IMG submission 203310) | Populus trichocarpa ectomycorrhiza microbial communities from riparian zone in the Pacific Northwest, United States - 19_EM | ecosystem: Host-associated > Plants > Roots > Unclassified | place...
TCCCCCCCCCAACCCCCGCCCTCATTGGCCTCAGTGCAGGCACCCACTACACCACTACAATAGATATATTCCAAAGGCAGCCATCCCCAGGAACTATCCCCATAGATAGGTATGTATCTATCTATCTCTATCTGCACACATATATTCTGGGGTCGTGACTTTCTCCGGTTGCCGCAGCCACACACAAAAAGTCATCCCGAAGAGCGATCCCAAGCGCGTTGCGAAATCCCTCAAAGTAGGTAGGTACATAGCTAAACCCGACACCCCATCGTAGAGCCTACATCATGTATGTAGTCTACTTCAGTACATAGCCTTCCCCCTAGTTTCTACGGTCACAGCAGATCACACCCGACGACACCGACATTGTACAAGGGCCGGAAGGCAGAAGTCGCCTCCAAGTCGTTGCGCTATCCCCCCTCCCCCCAACACACACTTGCGGCTCCATCTCTCCCTCTTCCTCCCAACCCAACTCGACTCCCCATCCCGTCCGCAGGAAAACAACCACCAGTCAAAAGAAAAAGAAAAAAAGAAAAAAAAATTAAAGAAAGAAAAAGAAAATAATAATAATAATAATAAGTAATAATAATAACAGTAGTAATAGTAGTAGTAATGATAACGAAAATGAAAATCCGGCATAGATGGAGAGAAAGCATGTAAGTAAGTAAGTAGTACTTAAGTAAGGGGGAGGGAGAAAAACGAATCCAGCGGATTTTCTCCCAACAAACTTACTTACCCACCCCGCCTCCGGCAGAAACCGAAAGGAACCAACGTCGACCGAAATTGACAAACCCCCCCCCCCCCCCACCCCCAATTGTACATTAACCACAGAGCCACCCCCCTCCCAAAAAAAAAACGGTACGAAACAGAGATAAAACGATAAACAGTAGAAAAACAAAATAAGAAACAAACACAAAAAGATGCCCCCATTGATAGAATAGAACAGAAATGCATCGAGACAGAGATGGAACCGGAAAAGGACCCACGACCACCAAAAAAAAAAAAAAAAAAAAAACAGCTCAATTAACCTTCCCGCCATCACACCAACACACCACAACCCCCCGCGCCCACTTAGGGTATATATCGTATCGCATCCGGCACCGGAAAAGAAAATTTGCAAAAAAAAACCCCCCAAATCACAAGACTCCCCCATGTAAGCAAGCACGAAAAGTAGAAAACCGCAAAACCCCAACCCAATCCATGCTACCAGTTCTTCTTCCGTGCGAACCGCTTATTAAGGAGGGCCAGTACTTTCGGCACATTGAATTGCACGTATTCAAGGTCCAGCTCGTCGTGGTTGTTCTGCTGCATCTCGAGAAGATCGTCCAGCTTGAGGTCCAGTTCTAGCAGTCCTCGGTTGCGACCTGTCACGTTCCACCCATGTCCGGTCAGCAATGCATGTCTCACATCGGAGGAAGGCGGAATGGGCAGGGTCCCCAGCGCCGTACCTTTGTAGTGCAGCGAAATGACGAACGTCCCCGGCATCGGGGAGGTAATGTTGAAGAATATATTGGCACGCCTGCTGAACGTTAGCGGCAAGGCAGGGAGGGGGGGGGGGGCGGGGGGGGCGCCTCTGCGCGTACCGGTTGTCAGGGACGTTGCTCTTCTGGATCACGCCCTCCTTCTCGAGCTGCTGGTGCGTGAACTTGTACGGGCCCAGCACCTGCTGCTTCTGCTGTTTGCCCGCGTGCCGCTGTTTGCCTTCCGACTGGCTCCGCACGTTGTGCAGGTACGACTTGTACGTCTCCAGCTGCGAGACGAGATAGGCGTTGTGGTCCCGGATCGTCTTGTACACTTCGTCGAGCTTCTTGGTCTCCTCCATTACCTTGTCCTTCAGGGACCCCAGGTGCACGAGCTCCTGCTCGATCTCCTCCCGCAGGATCTGAAAGTTGTCCTGGTCGGTGATCACCCCCATCTCCTGCAGCTGGTTCAGGAGCTCTAGTCCCCGCATGCCCTTGCGGAACATGCCCATGTCCTTCATGGTCGTGGCCGTGTCTCCGATCTTGCGCAGGTTCAGCGGCCGTCTGGCCGCTGCGGATGTCGGCGGCAGCGTCCGCAGGAGTTGCACGAATATCGACTTGGCCTCCATGAAGTACACGTCCTCCTGGGTGATGTCGAGCGCCGCCGAGAGATCGTCGATGTTTCCCTCCCACCGACTGAACAGCGGCAGGTCGATGGCCCTGTTCTCTTTCCGGGGGACTTGCGGTGGGGCTGAGCCCAGCTCGTCCAAGAGTATCCGTAGATGCGAGGTATCGCGTCCTTGGAGCTGCAATGCGGACACCACCCCGCAGTTTCAGCCCCTAGCTGCACGGGGAAGGTTTCACGGAGGAGGATGAGGAGGAGGGGAAAGGGGGGGGGGGAGGGCACTACTAACCAGCTCGGCCGAGTTCTTTTCCAGCAGTGCGTGCGTCGCGTACACCTCGTTGAGGGTGATGTTCAGTTCGAGGTCCTTCTTGGACAGCGCTACGTAGTTGTCCATCTCCAGCGACTCGTAGAAGTCGCCAACCTCGCAGAGGTCGTTCAGGAACCGGTTGATCCGCGTCTTGTTGTTCGCGACGAAGGGTGCGAGCCGGGCCATGTAGGGCTCCTTCGCGTACGAGGGCTTGTTCGCTAGGTTCTGCAGCATCTTCGCGATCAGGGTCAGCGTCCTCCGCGGATGTTCCGAGGGAACACTGTCGATCAGCATGTACGACCTGGGCGTCACGATCGCCGGGTTCAGGAAGCGCAGGAAGAAAAACCCGCCGATCAGAGTGCAGATGATGTGGTCCTTCGCGTCCGGGTACTTTCGCCGCGTCAGGCTCCGAATCTGCTTGCAGATCCACCGGATGCCGTAAGGCGTCTCGTCCAGGTTCTCGATGATGGTGGCCAGAAAGGTGTTGGCGATCTCCATCAGCATCGTCAGCCGCGGCTCGATGATGGCCTGCACCTGGGGGTTTTCCGCGGCCTGTTCCGCCGAGATGCTGCGAGGCAGGTTCGCGGGCAGCGCGCCCGTGTCCTCCTCCACGTTCCTGATCATCTGTTCGTACACCTTGAGCGGGTTGATCTCGAGATTGAGGTCCTTATGCTCGATCAGGTTGTTGATCTGCTTCGCGAGCACCTGTTTCAGGTAGCTCTGACCGGGCCCACGCCGGGTGTAGGTGGTCATCATGCGCGACACCGGAGTGTTCGCTCGCAGCAGCGACGAATACTCGGGCGTCGTCTCGAACTGGGCCGACAGCACTGATTGGAACATGGTCAGCAGGAGGTGCTCCTCGCGGCTCTCGTACTGGTTGCCGTAGATAGTGAACATGACGGTCTGCAGCAACGAATCGATCTCGGCCATGGACACGCATCGGCAGAGTGCGGCGATGTGGCGCGGCTCGGACTGCAGCAGGTAGAAGAGGTTACCGTAGGCCTGCGTCTTCTGGTCGTTTGGAAAGGTGCCGCCCTCGATCTCGCTCGATTCGTCGAAATGGCTGGCGACCTCGTTTTGCTGTTTTCCCCACCCCCCTGCCCGTCAGCATCCCAAACACAGCTGCCCACCACCGCCTCCTTGCAGTTGCACTTCCGGGGGAAGGGGGGTGGGGGGATGGAGAGCGCGCTTACCTCTTCCAATGCCATGCGGTTCTGAATCAGCAATGCGATGCGAGAATCCAAGTACCGCACGTCCTTCTCCAGCACGAAGTTCTTCTTTGACTGCGACGAGATCTTGGACTTGAGATCGCGCAACGTCTTCTGGACTGTGTCGGCACCGGCGTCAGCTCCCGCAACCCTCGCCCTGAAACGGAAACGTTTGCGCCAACCTCGAGCCAGCTCGTCTTCGATCTCCAGGTCTCTGTCCTGGGCCGACATCGACAGGTACAGGGCCGTGACGCTGTACCGCTTCGACGCCCTGGTCGACCTTGCGGCGCCCTCGCTCGAGCCGACGGTGTTCTGTCTCGACACCGGCACGAAGCCGGACGACGTCGACGACGCGGCCGAGTTCCTGGTCGAAGGGGCGAGCATGGTGGTGACGGACATGGCGACGGGGGCGCTACAGCTGCGGGCGCTGTCCTTCAGGGCGAGCGCGGAGCGTTGCGGAGTGGTGGGCGATTGGATGGCGGTGTGGGTTTGCCGCAGAAGAGGCAGCAGGACTGGTTGGGGTTGAGTGGGGAGAGGGGGATAATCGGCGCAAGGGCCCGACACCCGAGATCAACGAGACCGGTTGCCGCGACGTGACGAGAGCGATGTACGGTCAGCGTTTAGGAGTGGAGCAGCGCACTTTCGAACTCGGGTTGCTAGGGAGCGAGGAGTTTTGGTGGGGAGTGGAGCGAAAAGATTGGAGAAGTTGATTGCGAGCGGGTGTCTCTTTTTTTTTTTTTTTTTTTTTCCTTTTTCCTTATTACTTTTTTCTTTTTCTCTATTTTTTCCCTTTCTTTTTTTTTTTCCCTGAGGGGGGAATCCGGTTTGTCGGGGAGGGGGGAGGTGGTGGTGGGAGGTATGTAGTGAGTGAGTGGGTCGTGTAGAATATGATGTGGGCTAGTTTGGGTGGTGGTGGTGGTGGTGGTGGTGGTGGTGGGATCCGAGGAAGGGGTTCGTCCAGGACTGGGTAGTTTTGCAGCGGTCGTGATTGCGAGGAGTGTTAGTCGGGGAGGGTCGCCGGGTTCGGTAGCGGAGGAGGAACTCGGTCACCAACGTGGCTCCGCCCGGCAGCCGGCGAGCGCGATGCGGAGGAGCAGGAGATGTGCGACGGATCGAACGCGCAAGAAGAGCGGCGCGGGACAGAACACAAGCAAAAGCGCAGCGCGAGCAGAAGCAGAACGGTTCGGACCGCGCAAGGGACGGTGCGAGCGTCGAAGGACGGGAGGAGTCCGAATGGACGAGGGGACAGCAGCAGCAGGGACGGGGAGGGAGACGTCCGGGGGAGCGTCGATTGGTCGATCGACGAGCGGTATCAGTGCTCGGCTATTGTGCTGAGGAAGGGAGAAGGGAGGAAGGTGGGCGCTACGCCGCGAACGGAGGCAGGCAGAGCTGTTCGGGGGGGGAGGCGAGTGGAGGGGAGGAGAGGCCGAGCGGAGCAGGCAGGAGCATCGAGCAGCGGGCAGGATTGGCGCGGTCGCTGGAGAGGTGGTCGCGAGGAGTGCGACGTGGCTGCCGAGGCAGTCGTGGGCGGCGGGGGCTTTGGCGGCGGCGAAACAGCCGGAAGAAGCGCGTGCGGGCAGACGGGCGTGTCGGCGCGTGGGAGCAGGGAGGGCGGCGGTGCAGGCGTGCGGCTAGGAGGCTAGTCTCGCGGGCGGCGGGGCCGAAGGGGCAGCAGCACGGCGGGCGGGCGGGCGGGCGGGCGGACACGTGACGGCGCCGGCAGCGAGCGAAGAAACGCGCGATGCGTGCTGCAGCATGCGATGCGTGCGCCAAGGACGGATGTGCGCTAGCTCGGGCAGGCCGAAAGAAATGGGCGGAGCACGCGTGGCCGCGGTGGGGCGGGCTGGACGGCGGCGGGATGGGAGCGAGACGGGCGAGGAGCGGAAGGAAGGACTGATCGAAGCCGCCAGGACGGCGACGGTCGAGAGAGAGAGAGAGCAGCGCGACCCGCCGCGAGCACGTCACGCGACTGCGCACCCGCCGAGCGGCTCAACTCCGGCCGGACAGGCCGCTCTGCTCTGCGCGTCCGGCATGTGCGACTTCCCCTTGTCGCACTATTGCGGTCGCTGGGCGCCGGGTGCGGTCAGCAGAACGGCCCTTGCATCGGTCAGCGCTGGGGGCGTCTACACGTGCGAGCGCGTGTGCGGACCGCCCTGACCGGCCAATGCGAGGCCTGAGGCCGCGTTGTCTCTGGTCCTCCGCTTGTCCGCCTCGGCTCGGCTCGGTCTGCCCCCCCCCCCCCGTCCGGCGCTTCGGGAAAACGCGGAGCAAGCCGGCTTCTCTCCGCGGCGATCCGCCCGGACATCGTGACACTCGTGCCCTCCGCTCGCCGCGATCCACACGCCCTCTGGCTTCTCCCCCGGAGAGCAAGGAGAGCCTCCCCGTCCAGAGGCTACTGCCCCGCGTGCCGGACCTGCCCCATTGCGGAACTGCGCATGTTGCCCGTTCGATCGGGAAGGCAGCCAGCCAGCCAGCCAGCCAGCCATGGCAACGTGTAAAATAGCCAGCCGCTTGCGGCGCGCCACGGGGGGGCTGGGCTGGGCTGGGCTGGCCGGGCGGGTCTGTTGGTTGGTTGGTTGGTTGGTTGGTTCATCCCCCGCCACCGTGTCGTGAGCGGATCCTGGCGAAACCCGCAAGGATCGGAAGATAACGAAGGGAAAGAAAGAAGGAAAGAAAGAAAGAAAGAAGGAAAGAAAGAAAGAGAGAAGAAAGACGTGCACGTGTAAGCCGCACACATCTAACGCAGGTACTCGTCGCACGCGCTGCGTGGGAACCGCACCGCATGAACGTCATGTGCCCCCCCCCCCCCTTCCGCCCGCCGTCTCGAACATCCTCCGACGCACGGCAGCGGCCTGTCCGCGGCCACGAGATCCGATCCGCCCGGTCCCTCCATTCCCCGTCCGCTCTCGCCCAGGCGAGGAATGGAGAAAGCCGGCCAGATCTGATAAGATCCAGTTGATCACGTAACCATCGGCCGACGGGGCGTCAACACCTATGTAGAGAACATACATAACAGCTCCGTCGGTGTTCCATCCCACCCGCCCAGCGAGTGACTGTCTGCACAGCAGTCAGCCACCGATCACGGCGTGTCTCGGGTGGACGGGGGGGGAGGTTAGGCGAGACCGACGCGCACGGGCTCCGAATCGACGTGCGTGTGCACGGAGTGCTGTGCAATGCGAGGCGACAGCCGCGGGAATCGTAGACACCTACATATAGTTACATAGATAGATAGCTGCTGCTTCGACCAGGCAGGGGCGGCGGGCTGGCGGGAAGCGAGAGCGTCGGCCCGGCCAGACAGCCAGCCCGGCGTGCACGCAGCTATGTGCACTTGCCGTGGAGTGAGACCGTGTGTGATGGAAGAAAAGAAAAAGAAGAAGAAAAAAAACCACAGAGTCCGAATAATAGTTACATAAGAGACAGCCAGAAAATGAGTGGCGTCTCCGCCCGGGGGACGCCTCCAAACGCTGCGGACATCGAGCAGCGCCCGTGTCGGTACAAGCGCGCGGACAGTCCCCCGTCGGCGAGGTGCACCCAGCCGCACCGCTGCCGCCCCAGCCCGCGTTTTGTGGTGGCATGTCTTCCGTATGCTTAGTCAGTGCTCGTGGCCGCCTCACTCCACATCTATGGGTGGTGGCGTCACATCTTCACAAGACAACGATCGCATTGCACACCACCTCGACTGACACCGCGGGCAGAGTACCCGCCCGAGTGATAGGCGTGCTTCGCTCTCTGCTCTCGCCGTGCTCGCTTCCTACCTCCTACTTGCCGCTACTGGCTGCACTCGGAGTAGACAGCCGCCACGGTTGCCTGTGTGGGCAGTGCTGCGCAGACGTACGATCGCGAGACAGGCGTCCGGCGCAGCATCACTGGTTCGTCGTGTTCCATTTCGTTCGTATCGCTGTGTATCTATAATCCAACCGTCTCCCCCCGCCTTCTCTCCCTCTCTCTTTTCCCGGGTGAGTGAGTGTGATCGTTGCCATAAGTGATAGACAAGTGCAAGCAAGGCAGCACAAAAAAAAAACAAAAAAAAAAAAACAACAGTGTTCCTTTGCACCGACATTCCAGAAACCAACCCGCCCTGGGCGTAGGTCCCTATCCCAGGAGGTCCCCCTCGCCCTCGCTCTCGCTGATGACCTCGTCGATGGCCTCGCTGCGCTCCGCGGTCGCCTTGTTGTCTGGCTCCTTCTCGCCAACGGTGATGACGGAGCGCCCCTTCGCCGCCCCGACGGCCGCCTTCCACTCCGTCCAGTCCTGCTCGCTGCGGATGAGGAAGGCGAACATCATGCTGGGGTCGACCTCGCGCAGGTGCAGCCGCCGCAGCCGCACCGTGTGGCAGCTCTCGACGTCCGCGTTGGTCGTGCCCGTCAGGCGTGGGCGCACAACGTGTGGGTCCAAGTAGAAGAGGTGCTCGCCCTGCACGCCGACAAAGTAGTGCGAGCTCGAGGGGCGGCCGCTGCGGGACGGATGTCAGCGGGGGCGGCGGAAGCGGGGAGGGATGTGGCACGCACCCGGCGATGCCGATCGACTGCTTCATCCGCAGCGTGGCCTTGAGGGACTCCCAGTACAGCGGGTTGATCGAGTCGACGCCGAGACGCGTGACGATGAGCAGCAGGGTCGGCTGGAACACGCCGTCCGCCGCCGCCGTCGCGCGGAACGTGTCTCCGTACACGTTGCCGCCCTCGAACGTCATGTGCACCCGTAGTCCGGCATCCGGATACGCCTCCGTCAGGGCTCTGCGGACAGCCGTCAGCGGGCGCGGGCCGGGGGAGGAGGGGGCGGACACGCACTTTATGCACTGCGCTGTCGGCGTCGGGCCGAACCACTGGCCGCTGTGTATATCGCGCAGCTCGCCCTGGCGCACGAACCTGTGGATCGAGAAGGGGGCGGACGGGTCATCGGCGAAGAGCGCCAGCAGCTTCTTCTCCTCATCGGTGCGCTGGCCTTTCCTCCATTCTGCCGCCCGGATGACGTCAACACTGGCCCGTCCCTTGGCCGGAGGAGTTGCGGCGCGCGGAGGGAATACAAACCTCGGCCGAAGCGGAACACGAGCAGCGCGTTGGCGAGAACACACTGTCCCGACCGCACCATGCACCCCCAGCCTTGGTCGCTGGTGAAGCCCTGCGAGTGCGCCGGCAGATGGGCGCGCACGCTCGTCATGATCGACATCCCCTGCGTCCCCTGCGGCGAGCGCGGTATCGGCTCGAAGTCGCTGCGATACGTCATCCACACGCGGCTCTCGAAGTCATCCAAGAAGGCGCGCGGCCACGTCGACTGGATCTCGGCATCCGTGGCGGCGGCGGCGGCGGGCGGAGGTGTGGGCGAGGAGTAATCCTGCCCCAGAAGCCAGATCGCGGACATGGGCTCGGTGTTCTTGGGCTCGGGATCCCACAGGTAGTTGATCTGTTGGACGACGCGCTGGAAACTGGTGTTGAGCGTGGAGAAGGACATGTTATTCATGTTCGTGGGGGAGCGTTCCCGCACCTGCTGCCACTTTAGTTTTGCGGAGTCGCAGGCGTGTCCGTGTGTCCGTGAGAGTGTCTTGTGTGCCTGCGTGAAGGATGGCACGGGAGTGGAGTCGAGGCGGCCGGTTGGACGGCGCGGGCGCGTGGATCGGTCTGAGCCTAAGGTTCCGGCTTTTGGATGCTGCTGACGTATCGCGGAGGACCTGTGAGCTCCTACCTGCAGGCAAGGCTGGTACTCAGTATACGTCCTGCCCTTCCCCTAAGTACATAGCTACATCCGCACGAGCGCGGGCTATGTGGATGGGTATGTAGATATGTAGATGCTTTGGATAATGATAGGTAGATAGCTGCGGGGGAGCTCACTTCGCTTCGATCGCTCGGCAACAATAACGAGAATACGGATGGCGGGAACGGTTAGAAGCGTTGACTGCAGCTCGGACAAGAGCAGCGTGGAGAGGCTTTTCGGTGGAGACTCTGTTCTGTTCTCTCGTTCTGTCGTGGCGAGACGTGGTGGGAGCTGTTGGGGCAGCGGAGTGCTTGGGCAGCTGTTAGCCGCACAGCCACCTGCGCCACGCTAGTGCCACCCGCGCCACTCGCGCTAGCCCAGCCTCTAGCAAACTAACTCTTTCTTACTGACCTCCCTTGCTCACTGCTTACTAAAGCAATTCGCGTAACACACCACTCTAGCGCCACCCCCTCATGAAGCCATCATTACCTCCCCTCACAATAGATAAGCAGCTCTTGCTCTGATTCACTAAGTGCCGCACTAGCGAATAGTAACACGCTAGTCTGAACCCACGTATTCACGTCTCACAAATCTCTGAGGGCTTCATCCCCCCCTCAACATACCTACCTCACTACATACGACGACAGCAATAGCAGCAACCAACTATTGACACAACACATCGATCTCTCCTTCGTTCTCTCCGGCTTCGGGTTGGCCGAGACCTTCAACGACATGGCGCGAAACGGAGGCAAATTAAGAGGTGGTAATACCACCGGCGCAGGAACCTGGCGTGGCGGGGGTCGAGGAGGAAGACGCGGCCGTGGTGGTCGTGGCCGTGGCGACGGAGGTCCAGGTTTCGGCTGGAAGGACTGCCAATTCCAGTTGGAAGATTTTGAAGGCCCATCCAGTGGTCATGGTTTGTACTGTCGCTCGCCGCATCCGGCGACACCTGGCTGATGTTTCAACGTTAGGTTTTTCTATGCGAGACGAGGCTCGGAATACAGAACGACATACTCGCGCGCCGCAGCTTCGAACCTTGGGACCGATCGTCTTTGTTTCGGCCGGCACACTCGAACCTCTGGAACTATTGAAGCCTCTTCATGGGGAGCCTGCTGAAGAATTCATGGAAAAGGCGAATTCGAACGTCGAAGACAATATGGCAGGACTCGACGTTGGCAAGCTCAGCCTGGGCGGCGACTCGGCGCCCAAAGAACCAGGAGAGAGCCAAGGATTCGTTATGGATCTGACTGGCGATGCCGAGTGCGGTCCAAAGCTCAAGGCTCCTGTTGTGCGGGCTCCCTCGCCAACCCCTTCCGTCTCATCCAGCAGTAGTGAGAAGATTGTGTTCGTACCCAAGTCCCGACGTGGCGCGCCGCCACAGACGAAGACGAATGCCACCACCACCACCACCGCCGTCGTTGACAGCCCTGGTCCAGTCGCCAGCACTGAGCCTGTCATCATGACTACAACTGCAACGACCATTTTTTCATCTACATCTATCACCCTGCCGCAGCTTTCGGAGGCGAAGGCGCCGGAGCCTGAGGAAGACTTCGTCAAACTCGAGTCTAATGGGGAGTTCAAAGACAAGCGAGCCACGGAAGGAAACAAACGCCGCAAACCCAAAGGGGGTCACAAGAGTGCTCTTGACGAAGCAGCCAAGGACTATCTTGAGAATATAGTAGCTCAGATGCGGCAGGAACCCACTGGCAGCGGATTGCCCACCATGAGTGGCGACAATTCCAGATGGGTCGACGACTCATCGACCGATGAGGACGAAGAACTTTCGGACTTAGACGCGGTTCGTAGGTACAAGTGCAGCTGGACGGATGAACGGCTCGAAGAATTCGATGAAGTAGCCACTGACGATGCCACTTGGGTTCCTGCTGCGATCCTGGACTCGTCGGTTGCGGCTCATATTGAAAGCTTCGAAGCCTGCGTTGTCAAGTGGTCAGAGAGCAGCGGTTGCGAGAGCTCCGGCGGAAAAGACAAAAGAGAGGACATCGGAGAGGACATCGGAGAGGACGAAGGCGACGAAGAGCACAACGAAGATCTAGATATTCAGCTTGCGCGTGCTCTCCAGAAACAGGAGGAGGTGTTGGAAGCCATCATTGTCGACTCTGTTGAGATCGTGGAGCTCGATGACGACTTTTTACCAACAGGCCAACGTCACAAACAGAAAATCCGCAAATCGCGTAAAGGACTTCCTACTATTACGCCCAATCCAAGGTCTGGTCATTACCCCTCCGCATCTAAGATGGCTGAGGCCTACGATGGACTTGTCATGGAGTGGGAGAGGCCGTCGCTGGTCAACACGAAGAAAGGCAAAGGCAAGATCCCGCCAATATTCAACCTGTCAGACTCCGAGATGGAGGCACAAATCAGTACTTCCTGGCAGCGCGACAGACAGAAGAAGAAGTTGCGGAAGATTGAACGACAACAGCTGCGTGCCCAGGGAATTCTCAATAAGAAGGCACGGCACGCAGGACAGCCCTCGCTCGTCGGCAAGTACAAAGGGGGTATGACCGTGGCGCAGGCGAAAACCGAGATTAACTCCTTCCTATTTCGCGGGGATGACAGGTGTGGAACTCAATCCCTTTCCAATGGGCCTCCGCTTACTCTTCATAGTCTCTCTCTACCCCCAATGTCCAAACCGGACCGAAAGGCTGTACATGCCCTGGCCAGTAAGCACAAGCTTAAGAGCAAGAGTGACGGAAAAGGCGCTGAGCGGCATATCACTCTCATAAAACCCAGTCGTTCCGGACGCCACGATTACGACGAAGAGGGCGTCGGCCCTAATATCCACCATGACAAGCTTGGAGACCGTGGTGGGAAGAAGGGGCTCGGGGGCGGTGGCGGCAGCAGATTTCCCCGAGATGGCATGCGGGTCGGAGCCGAGGCTCCCGAGCTGAGCGCAGACAACCGCGGCCGCATCATGCTCGAAAAGATGGGATACCGTACGGGTATGACCCTGGGTGCCGTTGAGGGGCGTGGTATCAGCGAGCCGCTCATTGCTATCGTGAAGTGGTCGAAGGCCGGACTCGGCTAAGACGGGGAGGGGCAGACGACCGTGATCCTAGATTCGTGTGGATATGATAACACTATTTTTCCTCTAGTTTCTGGCATGTTGATTTTTGTTTTGTGGGGGTGTGTTTTCTTGCACGGTCAGACGAGTTGGGATTGTTTTCAATGTAGTCCGCCCGTGTTGGCGACTGCTGGCTGCGATGGGGTGAGGGTGTCGTGGAGGCTGTCTGCAGCCCTCCTTGCACATAGAAGAGAGTACCGGGTCTTTGGATTGGTAGATATCACTCGAGTCACTGCAGCCATGGATAAGAGCTGCTGTAGGGGAATAGACGCCGGGGGATGAGCTTTCAGCAGGAGTGGATGAGGTTGGAAGCGCGTTTAGGAGTGAGGAGGAACTTGGAACTGATATGTTGGGGGAGGTCAGGGCGGAGGGGGGGGGAGCCACAACGAGAGCAGACAGTGGACGGGAACTGGTTGTGCGCCTCGCCTTGATCTAGATAGGTCGCATGCAAGTAATGAAATAAAAGTGGGGAATATAGGGGAATAGACCGTGTTTGAGCCTCACCGTGCGCCATGGACGTCCACAGTGATCCGATCTTGCCATGTCCAGGGGGGGGGGGGATAACCCCAGAATTGTTGCACACAGTTTGGCCGTGCGGACAAAGTTGTAAACTCTTGCCACTGCGGCTCGCCATCCACGTGACTGCGGATAATGAGGACGGCGGAGGCAGGTGGCGAAGCGAGGGAAGGGGAAAGTAAGTAAGGACTCGAGTGGAAAGAGGAGGCCACCTCCAGAGATGGAGAAGAGGGGGGAATCCTTTTGAAGAACCTGTTCGCTAGATAAGGAAGATGCCAAACTCATAGGCCGACCGCCCCCGTGATGTAGCTGCTGCGTTCACAAAGGCGACGAAAATCTGGCTTCAAGGTACGTATCTAAATAGTGCTCTGCTGCTGTTCAGCGGAACGTCCAAAGACTGATGAATTGAATCGAAGTGCCCTCGAGTGCGCGGCAATTATTGTGGGGGGTAGATAGAGTGCGTCGGTATGTAAGTATCTGGGTAGAACATGTCCCACTAACGCACTATGTGGGCACTAGTTAGTCCACTAGCGTGCTCTAGGCCGCAGGCGATATCTATTATGTCCAGGCAACACATCGCCATCGCGACGCCCGAAAGCTCAGCGCCGCAGCGCCCAACAGAAACAAAAAAAATTTATCGTTGCATAGAGAGTTTTCTCCAATTGATTAAAAAAAAAACGATCCTAAACTTGAGCTATAGTTATACTAGTATCCCCCCCCCGCTGGTTGAACCTTATGTGAAATCTCATGGCACGCATCACTTAGGAAACGCCAAAGTTAATTAGCTACCAACAATGCCGAGTGATATCAAAAACATTCCCCTCACAAATTCATCAAGCATCCTCTTTCTCGTGCCACCTCTTCCAGCACTCACTTTCCTACATATGGCCCACACAGCCCCCCGCTGCGGGGGTGCATGTTGTAACTACTGCTAGCCACCTCCCTTGCGTACTTCCACTCGTACTTCCAGTACTTTGAAAACAGAATCCGGTGGGTCTAAGGGTTGCTTCGTGTCGATAGAAATTATGAGCGCTTCGTGGAAGGCGAGGTCGTGAAGGAGATGGGAATTGATAGCATTGGCCGGCAAGAAGAAGAACAGACAGAGCCAATTGCGCCGGGTACGTTGCTGAGTCGTGTAGGCCAGCATGACGCTAGTCAGCGAGGTCCACGCCGTTCATATGGCTGACACCGTCGGATGGTGGTTTGGTGGAAATCGATTCGCACGCCGAGAAAGAACTTGATGTCGAGGAGTAGGTAGGAGGGGCGGTTGTTAGTTACAAAGTCCAAATAGAAATTTGGTCGCCGGTTGGTACCACACTAATTTCGTGACCCTGATCGCAATCCACAGCCAGTGACACAAACCCAATAGAGTAGTGATGGTGGTGGTGGTGGTGGTGGTAGTGGATCATCATCTACCCAAGTACTCAAAACCCGGAAATTCACTCACAACCCCAAGAAATGCCCACTGGATTTCGCTTACAGCTCCACTGTCACTCCTCTGATGGATAGGATTTTTTAGATAGTCTTGTTCCTCTTTCTTGTCGGTGCTCTTCTCTGTGTGTACGATTTGCTGTCTTTTGTTGTGGGGATGACCGAAAGCTCCCAGTAAGAGCTTAGTTGTATGGCCCAAAAATGCCCACATAATTCGCTTATATCTGCACCACATCTGCTCCAATCCTCTCACACGTGAGTGCAATTCTCTTTATCTCTGTTGTGATGGCGGCCGATCGCTCCCTGCAAAGGCAACAGGATGCCGTCGTGGGATCTCACTCGACTTGGATGTACCGTATTGTTAGCAGTTATCAATAGTGGACTCAAGATCTACCTAGATAGGTCGCACGCGAATAATAGATGAATAAATTTTTAAAAAAAGTGGCGTTAGGACTCTCCACTGTTCGAACCGTGGTTTCGCATTAGCCAATAACATCGTTTCAGAACCTCGATCAGATTGGCGAATGTGGTCGTGTGGATATGTTTTGAAACTAACCCATTACCACTCTTCTGTGAATACCTCAACAACCAACGCTCCAATCGATAATCTGACAGCAGGAGGTGGTCTGCTACGATGTTTCTATGTATCATCTGTGACCAGTATTAAAAAAAACTTAATTGGTTTTGTGTTGCTGGCTGTGGATTGTGATTGGGGTCAGAAATTAGTGTGGTACCAACCGACGACCAAATTTTCTACATACAGTATTTGGGCTTTTGTAACTAACAACCGCCGTCTTGCCCTCTTGGTCCGGTGCCGATTGCACGCGCAATGGCTCTAAATACTAGTACATAAGCGGCGGCACAGTCACGTGCTCTGACTAAGCATGCAGTATGACAACAACATCATGTACACGTGTGTCATAGTATGTACCGTTGACATCCCTACCACCAGCCGATGCAGCAAAACAACCATGGCGTTTGTACGTGATAGACATCGCAGGCTCATCCTCATCTGCGTCGCGACTCTGCTCCTCGTGCTGCATCTGCGCGCGCCCGCCACTCCCTCACCACCCGCACCAGAACCTTCACAGTCGCAGCCGTACGGCCGGATCCTGATCGCATCGAACCACTGGAACTCGGCCAAGATCCTGCCGGTGTGGTCGGCGGCGGTGCTCGCGCTGGTTGAGCAGCTGGGCGTGACGAACGTGCACGTCAGCGTGTACGAGTCGGGGTCGTGGGACGACACGAAGGCACATCTACGGCGTCTGGACGCGGAGCTGGAGAGGCGCGGGGTAGCGCGGACGATGGTGCTCGACGTGACGACGCACGCGGACGAGCTGGCGCGGGGACGCGGCGGGGACGCCTCGGTGGGCTGGCTGCGGAGCCGGGCGACGGGCAAGTGGGAGCTGCGACGGATCCCGTACCTGGCGCGGCTGCGCAACGAGGTGCTGCGGCCGCTGGCGACGGCGAACGCGACACACGGCTTCGACCGCATCCTGTTCGTGAACGACGTCGTGTTCAGCGCGCGCGACGCGCTGGCGCTGCTGGCAACGCGCGCGGGAGCGTACGCGGCCGCCTGCGCGCTCGACTTCCGCTTCGCCGGCGAGTTCTACGACACGTTCGCGCTGCGCGACGCCGACGGCCGTCCCGCCGCGTCCCAGCGCTGGCCGTTCTTCGGCGCCGGCCGCTCGCGCCGCGCCCTCGGCGTCGGCGACTCTGTCGTCCCCGTGCGCGCGTGCTGGAACGGAATGGTTGCCTTCGACGCCGCCCCCTTCGTCCGCGCCTCGTTGCCGCTCAGGTTCAGGGCCATCGACGACGCACTCGCCGACGCCCATGTCGAGGCCAGCGAGTGCTGTCTCGTCCACTACGACAACCCGCTCTCGCGCGAGCCCGGCAAGGGCGTCTGGGTCAACACCGACGTCCGGGTCGCCTACTCTGTCGAGGCGTACGAGGCGTCGCGCGTCTGGCCGACCGTGCGCGAGCGCGCGTATGGCTGGGCTGCGTCGCTCGTCGCGGGCCTGCTCGGCCTGCCCTGGAGGAACGCCAAGGTCGCCAGGAGACTGCGCAGCTGGGGCGGCGTCGAGGCCGGCGCTGACTGCTTGATCGACGAGATGCAGGTGCTCCGCGGCAACGGGTGGAAACACTTGTGAGGGGGCAGGGGATAGACAAGTGATATGGAACCGTGCATAGCCTTAGCATGAATAATATCGCTCGCATAGATGACTGTCGTCGAGTGATATTTGCCGCACCGAGTGACTCGAACTTGATTCTCCCGACACTTCACAATGGATGTATGTACGCGTACTGCTAGATCCACACATGCGAAAGAAGAAAAGGTTATGTACAACGAACCCAACCCTATAGCAGAAAAAATAAACAGGAAAAAAAAACCCCTACGTGATCTTCTCCTCGACTCGTTGTTCGTCATTTCCCACCACGTATAGCTATCACAGAAGTAAAAGACCGATTGCTGGCTTGCTTGCTAGAGTGTAGTAGTATCCTCGGCGACAAAGATCTCAGCCGTCAGCTGCGGTAGTGGCACTGTGAGCCGGAGTGCGGAAGGACTGCTATTGGAGAAAGAAGACGACGGAAAAAAAGGGGAAGAAAAAGTCTGTTCCTGCTTCCAGCAGCTGCTGTCGTCGCAGGTGCCCCAAAATGTGGACGTGGCTGCTCGCAGCGCCCTCGCCTGGTCGAGCGGAACCGCAAAGACGTCGACGCCGGCGCCGGGCTCGCTCTTAGCGGTGGTGGTGGCCGTGCCGTCGTCGGTCTCCATGGGTTGGGGCGCTGCTGCGACGGGGGCCCGGAACTCTTCCAGCGACCTCTGCCACTGGCGGACTTCCGGCACGTCCTTCGCCTTGTGGACGACGACGACGAGCTCGCTGACCCGGCTCCGGACCGCGGACGACGTGCGCGGACAGCACGCCAGCACGCCGGCGACGTCGACGGGCATCCTGCGCGCGAGGTTGAACAACTGGTGCTTGGGCATGATGTAGTGGACGCTCTCATCCTCGGTGCGCGCGATGGTATCGCGCCACTGGTGCACAGCCTTGAGGACGGCGACCTGCATCGGGTTCAGTGCCTCCTGAGCACGATTGAGCAGGTTCTGCCAGCCGAGCAGCCCTGCACCCGAGACGGCGTCGTACGCATCCTTCTCGTACACGCGCAGCGCGACCTTCTTCGAGTTCTCCAGCACGCTCGCCATCTTGTTCTTCGGGTCGTCCGGGTCAAACATCTCGAGCAGCTCGTTCCGCAGACAGTCGAAGATGTACAGCAGGAAGTGCGTGTCCGACCGTGCGTAGCTGAGCATCTCCTCCGGCAGCGGCCGCAGCCTCCAGTCGGCGAGTTGGTACTGCTTGTCGGCGTCGAAGTCGGCGTACTTCTTGAGTAGGAACGCCAGTCCCAGGCTCTCGAACCCGAGCACCCGCGAGCCCCAGTAGGTGTCGAAGAGACCGACGACGTACAGCCCAAAATCTCGCTGCAGCCAGATGATGTCCGCCGAGGCGCCGTGAAAAACCTGCCATACACCGCGATCAACCATCTGGAAGCGAAAACAGGCACGAAGGAACCGCGGAGCGCCCACCTTGACGATGTTGGGGTCCGCAAACACCTGATTCAGCACCTGCAGCTCTCCCCGCAATTGGAGGGTGTCCACGATCCAGTCCTTTTCGCGTGTACTGATCTGCATGAGGCACACGATGCCGACGTACGACCGCTGATTGTGGTGCTCCAGATCCACCGCGATCTCCTCAGCCGCCTTCAGGTCCTCGAGCATCTCGGCCAGCGCTTCGGGCGTTTCGACGCACACCGCCGTCGTCTCGTCGAAGGGGAGGTACATCTGCGGCTCTCGGATCTCGAACATCCTCTCAGGATATGTCATTGACTTGATCTCCTCGGCGTAGGGGTGCATGTACCTAGCCGAGTCAGCAACACCCTTCTCGCCCCGCATCCAGGAAGAGGACCCACTGTTTCTGCCCCAGCTCATTGGTAAACATCTCGAAGCTGTCCTGGAGCGGGATCTTGGCGTGCGGCTTCCGCGTGAGCAGCGGTCTGAACGGCGAGTTGTCAAAGTTGTCGGGCTTGACGTCGAAGCGCAGCTGCGGTTTGGGCAGGCTGTGGGACGGCGGCGAGCTGGTGGCGGCCCTGAAGCCGGCTGTCTTCTGGTGGTGACGGACAGGCGGGCGGCGGGGATTCGCACTGCCAGCGGCTGGAAGCGGCTCGGGATTCTTCTGCTTGATGGCGCCGGTGTACTCGTCGAGGCAGGTGTCCTTCACGCACTTCCCGTCAGCCACTGTTCTCCCCAAGGGAGCGAGCGGAAACGCACAGCGCGCTCGAGCAGGAAATCGACGACGTCGACGACGTCGGCCCAGCGCGAGTCGATGTCGTCGGGCTCGGTCGGCGCGAGCGCTGGCGCGGCGACGTCGGCGACGCCCGCGGCCGCGTTGCGCAGCAGCGCGTTGACCAGCGTCAGAACGCACGCGCCCGTCGCGTCCGCCGCGCGCGCGAATGTGCCGTCCGACGACCGCTGGAAGTCGATGTCGCTGGCCGCTAGCGCGTTGACCGCCCGCACCGTCGTCATCACCGCGCGCTGCACGTCGTCCTGCAGCTGCGGGAAGTCGGAGCTCATCGTTTGCGGTTTTCCGTTTTTTTCCGTTTTTTTTTTTCGGGCGTCGGCCAGTACTTATCTGGCTGCGGTGGAGACGGGTGGTGGGGAGTTCAGCTCAAAATTCTCGATATTAGCTTATGCAGCCGTTTCCCGGGAAAGATAATTCGTGTCGCAGACGCTAACTTACCGTTGCGCCATGTGATCTGCTGCAGCGAGTGAGCTGCCGTGACAGAGTGAGCGACGGTGAAATGCTAGCCGTCCCAGCATGTGTTGTGAAAGTAAGCTCACGCGTTCTCCCGACGGCTTATTCTACCACTGGAATAGGGGCGTTTGGTGACGAGGTGCCAAAATTTTCGGCAAACCTCAATCGTCAGGATCGTAGACAAGCCGTATCCAGGCTTTCCGGTCCATTTTTGAACGCAAGTGAGTAGGGCGTTGCGTATGTGGTGAAAACAGAATAATGCTTCACATTGTGGGGTTAGTGGTGTGTTACCCGGCCGTCTCGCTTCTGACGTTACCAGTTACCGTGATACCACCTCAAAAACCACTACCATCACACCAAGAGTTGCAGGAATGGTACTGCACCTTGTCAACCAGTTATTACAAGGAAGTAAAACGTCTATGTAGCCGCCGGGGCAGTCCTGCTAGGACGACAGGACGCAGCTGCTGCCCCGCCGTACGTGATCGAGCCCGGACGGCCCACTACCACTGCACGTAGTGAGTGTGAGTTAGCGGACATGCACAGCATCGTACTAACCCTAACGGAGGGTCCACCTAGGTCCAAACATGCGGTTTGCAAAGTTTTGTCACTTTTCAATCTGTGGTTGTTGAGTATTGTTATTTTTTTTTATATCTCGAAAAAGGGGTTGTAGCCGGGTAACCCTTATGGCTCTGGGTGTAGATATCAAGCGATAACGTTAGCCAGTAGAAGCGAGATATCAGGTAGAAGCGAGACGGCCGGGTAACTTTACAATATTTTTGCCTCACCACAACTGATTATGTAAGGAGTCACTCAAACAACTAAAGAAGAGGTGTAATTACTAATGAGGGGTGTTAGGTGGTGTGTGGGTGTCGTCTGAGGCTCGGGTTGCCGGTGCAGGTGCACTCGGGGTCGTGGGTGGTTGGGGACGGGGGTGCGGTATGGGTGTGGTACGGAGTCCGCTCGAGGAAGAGTAGAAACCACAAATCTGCTCCTACTTATATAAATCTGTGTCCAAATGTCAATTAGGGACTGTATATGAGTTCGGACTTGGCTGGTGTTAAACTGTGTGGATGATTGTTACGTGGTTCACAGGCTAGTCCTGCTGGTATTTGTTACCACCTGCAGTGGAATGCAAGTCTGTTCAAAACTTCGTGTTAGAGAAGATATGCAAGTATAGGATCGAAGCCACATTGGATCCACTAGTATGTAGACATTTCTAATAATCCGCGGGGTATAGGTGACTGAATAGGTAGTCTCAAGATGCCAGGCAAAGACAAACACTTGATTACCTGGAAGCCGACTGAAGGTGGGGCAGGCACGACAAAAGAAACGACAGCTATACACCGCAATGGCAGAAGCAGCAGTACGAGAGCCTCTGGATGCATATACATTGCATCCAGCCTGACCATACAGCGGGTTGAAGACCCTTAAGCGGCGTCGGGAGTCTAGTACTGTACGGAACCGACAGCCGGAATAACATATAAGCTCACCAGTGAAAAGGAAGAGACGCAATGATGTTGGAAAGTCATCCAAGCCATGAGAACAGCTGTAGTAATGCTTCATACAGCCGATATTTAGTTCTCTTCTTCGCCAATGACTTATGTGATTCGGCATACTGACGAGCAAGGTTGTTGAAGGGAAGGTTTGAAGTTTCCCGATTTGTGCTTTTGATTATTTTGGGTTCTTGTCACTGCCTACTGTTGATGGCACAACGACGACGAGTGCACTTCCAGCTTCATTTTATATCAATCGAATAAAAATTGATGGAGTTGTGGGCGGTTGAAAGAGGGGCATGGGTTGTGATGACAGTGTCCACGAGATAGCGATGGTGGGCGGGAATGGCACCCATGCCATAGCTATGTAATACCAAAAGCTGGCCTGTGATGGCGTTAGGGACTTTTTGGCCTGTCTTCTAACAATGTAGACCCTTCCCCAATAGAAAATCGGTGGGTAGGACTGCCAATATCGTGGAAAAGGAACACCGTCGTTTTTGCTCTATTACATGCATCTCAGTCATCTATCCCAGCTTGTAGCGGTGCAACAGTGTTTGTGATTTAATTATTTCAGTCCAGACTTGGACTGATAGGGTGCTAGAGGCGTTAGGATGTCGACAATGTCCGACTTCTTGATCTCAGGTGTATGTCCAAATGTAGGTAAGTTGAATGGACAACCATAAGTATCGAACTTCTATGAAGAGTCACTGTACCTTCTATGATAAACACCACTATACTCTATTGTCTATATCAGCCTTCCAGAGGTTTTTTTTCGCTACTCCTGATGACTCTGAGTGTTGTATTCCTGTCTGGGTCCGAGGGTGCTCATCGGTGATTCTTCTAAGCCCCTTCTGACCCCTCTGTGCGGTCTACAATAGCTCTACGGTTAGGGGCCGATACCTTGTGAGCTCCACCATCGCTGTAGTGGGGTGGTAGGCCATTGCACATGCCGTGGGAAAAAACAATGCTTCACATGGTGGGGTTAGCGGTGTGTTACCCGGCCGTCTCGCTTCTACCTGATATCTCGCTTCTACTGGCTAACGTTAATACGAAGCGCCTGCCGGAAGTACTTGCGCTCACAACACGTACCACAATTTTGCGTTAGAATTCGACGATTGATTGACCTTAAGCTTGCTCAAGATGGAATACCTCAGAAGTCAGGCGAACCAGATACACGACGGGCCGCCAGAGCATCGGCCCCAAGACCAGCAACCGAATCGACACGGCAACGCGCAAGAAACAGTAGACGATCTTCACGGAGGTGGTAGGCTAAGTGCGCCACGCGATGGGCCGCCGGGTGAGCTGGCGGACCGTCGATCGGTCTCGTCAGAAAACGAGCAAGTCATCGATGGCCGAGCAGGTGCCATGGTTAGCATCATTGCGTGGAAACTATCGAGTTACTGCTAACCTTACTTTTTAGCTGGCAACCGAACAACAATGCCCCACTAACAGCAACAAACCGCCGGCCGCACACGGTTTCTCCGTTGCCGAAAGCTCCAGTCGCGCACGCAGCACGAGAGACATCGGCAACACAACAACTGCGATCGGCAAGAATGCCGCTGGCGAGCCTCACCCCTACACGGATCCAAATTCAAACAGCGGATTAAGCGTTCCACAGATTCTTCGCAATCCAGAAACTGATGGCGGCATTACCATCAGCGCGGAAGCTTCTCGTACCTATGTGCACTCGAGGCACAACGAATTTCAGAGCTCGTATTTCGAAGGGACCACAGTATTTGGTTCGCCAATCTGTTTCGTGCCACCACGGGCAACACTTTGCTAATAAAAATGGTCTTCATCTAGGAGATGCGATAATAAACAATCACCACCATCATGCTGAACCGGGAAAGATCGGTGGGTGTGCATTATTTTCCTGAAGTTTCAACGCCGAAGCTTCCGCACAGCAGTGCTGACCAGCATGCACAGCTTCCAACCAGGGCACGGAACCCATATCGATGGTGCCGTCGTGGCCAAATCCGGCTTTTGTCGGAAGAGAGGAGGTACTCGTCCAATTGGAATCCCTGCTGCGGCGCGACGATGACAACCAAAAGCAACCAAGGGCAGCAATATACGGACTCGGAGGGATTGGGTACGTCCAAAATTCAAGAACAAATATTTCTGGTGGTGAATGCTGTAGTATCTAATTCTGCCTAGGAAAACGGCGATTGCAATTGAGTTCTGTTGCCGGAGAAAGGAATCACTGCCGACTGAACACATCTTCTGGCTGTACGGCGACTCTCACGACGCCTTCAACAATAGCTATCTCGACCTAGGACGACAAGCTGGGATTCTTGATGACGGCGTGCAAGACGAAAGATGGCGGACCGTTGTCAAGAGCTGGCTAGACGGTTCGGCCAGCGGAAACTGGATTATGGTAATCGACAACTTCGACGAGGTCGACTCGTACCTAGAGCGATATCTTCCGGTGCAGCGTGGCGCGGTCTTATACACAACACGCGACGACAGTATTCGCGGAAATTCTGCGTATGTGGATCCGGGCGCCTGCGTGACCATCGATTCGATGACCGAGGAAGAAGGAATGGACATGTTTCAAAGGCTTCTACCTACCAGCGATGGAGCCGTCGTATCGCTCTCCCCAGCAGATACTCTCGACCTTCTGAAACATCTGGGGAACCTGCCGCTAGCGATAGCACAGGCGGCGGCATATATACGAGAAACGGGAGTAGAGGTGTCGAGCTACGTGAAGATGTTCAAAGAATGTGAACGGAACCAACAGGAGCTCTTGGAAGACCCTCTGCCGTCATCTAGTCAGGAATGCAAAAGGCCCGGTTCGCGTGCGGTGATGACGACTTGGACGATAACCCTATCCAACATCCAGCGGAAATACCCAGACTCGGTACGGCTACTGGAGTTCATGAGCTACATCAACCCCGACGACATAGCGAAGGGATTACTCAGAGGGTTACCATTTCTCAAAGACGAAAGCGACGTCAAATTCAACAAGGCTTTTGCGCCGCTTCTCAGGTTTTCATTGATCTATCAGCTTAAATCTGCAAATTTTCGCCTCCACCGTCTCGTTGGACTATACATCCGCAGGCGGATGGAGTCAGAAGACCAACTACAGAGAGATGCGCTACTGGAGACAATTTTTGGCTTGTTATACAATGCGTTTCCGGAGGATATGGCATTTGTGACACAGTATCTGCACTTGGCAGCGCATGCTTCCGCCGCTTTGGCCCATACCCTAGATGGCTACCAGTACCGTTCATCCTGCATAGGGTTACTGCAAAAGTTCGGAAAATTCATGGTACTGAGCGGGGATTATGATGGTGGCTTAGTGTGGTTACAGCGCGCGCTAGACAACAAAGAGAAGGCGCTTGGGAAAGACCACCCCGACACTCTCGCCACTGTCAACATCATGGCCAGCACATACAACAGCCAAGGCGAGTATGGCAAGGCCTTGGTCTGGTACCAGCGCGCACTTGACGGTAGGGAGAAGGTCCTCGGGAAACATCACGCCGACACTCTCGCCACCGTCAACAACATGGCCAACCCATATGCCAGCCAAGGCGAGTATGTCAAGGCCTTCGTTTGGTACCAGCGCGCACTTGACGGCTATGAGAAGGCCCTTGGTAGAGATCACCCCAAAACTCTTGCCACCGTCCACAACATGGCCAACATCTATAAAAGCCAAGGAGAATATGGCAAGGCCTTGGACTGGTACCAGCGCGCACTTGACGGCAGAGAGAAGGCCCTTGGAAAAGATCACCCCGACACTCTCACCACTGTCAACAACATGGCCAACACATATAACAGCCAAGGCGAGTATTGCAAGGCCTTGATCTGGTACCAGCGCGCACTTGACGGCTGGGAGAAGGCCCTCGGGAAAGATCACACTAACACACTCACCACAGTTAATAACATGGCCATCACGTATAATAGCCAAGGCGAGTACGGCAAGGCCTTGGTCTGGTACCAGTACGCGCTTGACGGCAGAGAGAAGGCCCTTGGGAAAGATCACCCTGACACTCTCGCCATCGTCAACAACATGGCAATCACATATAACAGCCTAGGAGAGTATGGCAAGGCCTTGGTCTGGTTCCAGTGCGCACTTGACGGCTGGGAGAAGGCCTTTGGGAATGACCACCCCGACACTCTCACCACCGTCAACAACATGGCCAGCTCATACGACAGCCAAGGCGAGTATTGCAAGGCCTTGATCTGGTATCAGCGCGCACTTGACGGCAGAGAGAAGGCCCTCGGGATAGATCACCCCGACACTCTCGCCACCGTCAACAACATGGCCAACACATATGTTAGCCAAGGCGAGTATGGCAAGGCCTTCGTTTGGTACCAGCGCGCACTTGATGGCTGTGAGAAGGCCCTTGGAAAAGATCACCCCGACACTCTCGCCACCGTCCACAACATGGCCAACACATATGACAGCCAAGGCGAGTATGGCAGGGCCGTGATCTGGTACCAGCGCGCACTTGACGGCAGGGAGAAGGCCCTCGGTAACGACCACCCCGACACTCTCGCCACCGTCAACAACATGGCCAACACATATGACAGCCAAGGCGAGTATGGCAAGGCCTTGGCCTGGTACCAGCGCGCACTTGACGGCAGAGAGAAGGCCCTCGGTAGCGATCACCCCGACACTCTCGCCACCGTCAACAACATGGCCAACACATATGACAGCCAAGGTGATTATGGCAAGGCCTTGGTCTGGTGCCAACGCGCACTTGACGGCTGGGAGAAGGCCCTCGGTAAAGATCACCCCAATACTTTCGCCACCGTCAACAACATGGCCAACACATATAACAGCCAAGGTGAGTACGGCAAGGCCTTGGTCTGGTACCGACGCGCACTTGACGGCTGGGAGAAGGCCCTTGGAAAAGATCACCCCGACACTCTCGCCTCCGTTAGCAACATGGCCAGCACATATGACAGCCAAGGCGAGTATGGCACGGCCTTGGTCTGGTACCAGCGCGCACTTGACGGCAGAGAGAAGGCCCTTGGAAAAGATCACCCCGACACTCTCGCCACCGTCAACAACATGGCAGGCACGTATTGTCGTCTAGGGGAGTATGGCAAGGCCTCGGACTGGTACCAGCGCGCGCTTGACGGCAGGGAGAAGGCCCTTGGAAAAGATCACCCCGACACTCTCGCCACCGTCAACAACATGGCAGGCACGTATTGTCGTCTAGGGGAGTATGGCAAGGCCTCGGACTGGTACCAGCGCGCATTTGACGGCAGAGAGAAGGCCCTTGGAAAAGATCACCCCGACACTCTCGCCACCGTCAACAACATGGCAGGCACGTATTGTCGTCTAGGGGAGTATGGCAAGGCCTCGGACTGGTACCAGCGTGCGCTTGACGGCAGGGAGAAGGCCCTTGGGAAATATCACCCCGACACTCTCACCACGGTCAACAACATGGCCAGCTCATACGACAGCCAAGGCGAGTACGGTAAGGCCTCGGCCTGGTACCAGCGCGCACTTGACGGTCGAGAGAAGGCGCTTGGAAAAGATCACCCTGACACTCTCGACACAGCCAAAAACATGTCCGACTCATATATCAGACAAGGCTGTAGGAAAGGGTTGTTTGGCGTTAGCTCACTAGCTGTCGGGGTTCCGTGGGACTTCGGCAAGGCGGGTCCTGCTGTTTTAGTCTTTCTTTTTTCCATTCTCCTCTGGCGCTGGTATTTGTAGCTATGTAGGTACACTCGAATAACTATCCCTGTGGCTTATCCCCATCGCTCAGGCTATTGCTCCCATTTAGTCATTGCACTTTCCTTCCTACGGAGAGGAGCATGGCTAGGCCTTGGACTAGTGCTAACGCGCATTCGACGGCAGACGACTGAGGAAGCCGCCCAGACCGAGGTGTCGGAGTGGGAGTTGCGTGAGCGGGACGAGAAGACGGAGGAGAAGTGGCAGGAGTCGGAGGAGCAAGGATAGGAGTGGAGGGCGGTGCGCGGGCTTGAGTGGGGAGGGCAGGGCGCAGGGCAGCGGGAGCCACAACGGGCTGACTGTGGGCTGGTTGAGATCGGGTTTGGACAGTGGACGGATACCGGTTGTATTTATATCACCATAGTCTAGAAAGGTTATATTGCGAACTTGGTAGGGTTGGCCTACATGATGGCTAGTTCCGTTGCCAGAAGCGACGGTCGTGCATCGATGCAGTGGAGGTTCTCATGAACCATACCCAGCAGTCGTGGGAGGCGAAGAAGGTCGCAGGTGCACTATTTATGGATGTCAAGTTGGCATTCAATAATGTCAGCAAGATGCATCTCGGCAAACGTATGGAAGCGCTTGAGCTGGAGCCAGACGTCATCCGGTGGACTGGCAGCTTTATGTCGAGCCGACAGGTCAAGCTCGTCCTGGACGGACAGCTGGGGTAGGCGAATCGGGTGGATACTGGAATACCACAAGGCTCACCAGCGGCAGAATTGTCTTCATCACCTATCTGTCGGGCATCCTTGATGAAGTGGAGAAGCTGTACTAGGCGTCAATGGATTGTCTTTTGCTGACGACATTGGCTGGTTTTTTTTTGGTTTTTTCATACTCGCGTTCGACCTGTATAGATCATGGCGGCGTACATTTTGCCCAGTTTTTCTGTCCGCAGTCCGCGCGGTGGCGGCACGTTGCAAGCTCCCCTTCGCCCTCCGCCCAGGCCTGTCCCGAAAATAGATACGCACCAAAGAGACCACACAGGAAAGTGACAAAGGAAAAGCGAGCCTCCCCTACTCCTCGTCTGCCGATGCCATGAAGGAGGGTGTGGGCAAGAACAGCGGCAGTTCCTCCCCAGCGCCCGCTCCTCCCGCAGCACCCAGCTCCTCCGCCTCCGCCTCCTGTTCCTCTTCCCGCTCCCGGAGCTCCCGGAGCTCCCATTCTGACGTCTGGCTCCCGGCGCCGTCCTCTTCCACAGGTGGCACCAGCCTTCCCACAACGACATTGCCTGGTGGGCAGAGGGAAGGGACGACCGGTCGGTGGCAGGCAAGCTGTCAGTAGCAGCAGCTGCATCCCTTGAGCGAACAACCAAAAACGGTTTCGCCATTGACAATGGAAAGACTGAGGCGGCCCTCTTCCATAAGAAGAGAACCGCACCAACGGCCAAGATCGAGGTGGGTGACAAGGAAATACCCTTCAGCACGGAGGCGACATGCTGGCTCGGAGTCTGGTTGGATTCCCAACTCACCGTAAAGGAGCATCACACTATTAGGTTGAAGAAGGGAAGGTATACCATGAGCCTGCTTCGACGGCTTTTAGGGCGAATGGATTTCTCCGTGGCTAACTGCCGGAAAGTCATGACGGCCTGTGTTCAGTCAGTTGCGATATTTGGTGCAGAGCTCTGGTGCGGGGTTAGCCAAGTCTACGGTTCCATTGGGCGGGCAGCAGATTTTGGTCAATCGGGGAGCTAGGGCGTCTTTGGGGGCATTCCAGACAACCAATCAAGATTCAAGGGTGCCTCTCATTGGAGCTAGGAATCAGAGGTACTTCAACGCAGCTTGCCAACCGGAGACGGCGGTTTGGACCACGGCTTTGCAGGCTCCCAGAGGGTGACTAGGTAGGCCAGAGAGCTAAAGAGTGCGGGGTCGGCTCTAGTCTTCTCGGGTGGAGGGGTTCAACAGTCCCGCCATGTGAGGTGACACCACTCCGGGCAACCATCATCATCGAGGAGGAAACTGCGAAGAGAACAGCAGAGGGACCTCAGGCCCCAGGGCTGTCCATCTTTGCAGATGGCTCCAGGACGGGCTCGGGCGCATTCGGCTACGCTGTTGCCTGGAAGAGGGGACATCTATGGAGGGGTCACAAGGTACATAAAGGCTTCCAGCAGGATGCCTATGATGCCGGTGTGCAGCCATTGCCCGAGCATTGGAAACCGCTGCACTCCGGCCCTTCGCCCACGAGCGCATTACCATCTACACAGATGCCCAAGCAGCCCTCCGAAGGATTGGCTCGGATGAGCCTGGCCCCGGCCAGAAGCACGCACTTGAGGCAAGGAAGCACATCGCAACCGCCCGTCGAAGAAGGCCAGGCGCTGTAATCGAACTCAGCTCGTGTGCTCTCCACAAGGGGGTACCAGGAAAATGAGAAGGCGGATGAATGGGCAAAGATGGCTGCGGACGAGCCGGGAACTCACGGCATGGAATATCCGCGACCTGCGCAGTACTGCGACCAGCCGGGACAAAGACGGCAACCCCCCAAGATGGCCGGCACACTTGTAGCGCAAGGTTCGGGCGGAATTCAAGGTTGCCGGTAAGAAATACCGATACAGCCGACTTCTGGAACCTCGCCAGAAGCCCGAGTCCGACCCAGCAACCAAAAAGCGGCTCGCTGAGAGGAACTACTAATTGAAGATGGGTCACTGTCTTACTGGCCAATACCTCATCTGGACGAAGAAGCAGCCCACGGCTAAGTGCTGGTGGTGCGATTACAATTTACAGGGACCCAGTCACGGAAGTACCCCATCAAGTGCTGCCCACACTGGAAACGTCAACAGAGACCCTGTGGGCAGAGGTGCGGAGGGAGACAGGGAGAAGTAGCGGCTGCTTCAAGAACCAGGACCTCTTCGCCGATGAGCAATGCAGTCAGGCGATCTTGGACTGAAAAAATTGACTGTGTGTATCGCCATTACCTAGATAGGTCGCACGCGAGTAATGAAAAAACAAAAACAAAAAGCGGACACGGGTTTGGTAACTTATGTGTATCTTTTCTCCACTGGGAGCAACAATACCGACAGCTAGCTTGTGAACCACATAGTAATCATCCGCACAGTTTAACCGTAGCCAAGTCCAAACTCATATTCAGTCCCTAATCGACCTTTGGACACAGTTTAATATAAGTAACAGGTAGATGCAGATTTATGGTTTCTACTCTTCCTCGAGTGGACTCCGCACCGCACCCAAACTGCAACCCCGTCCCCTACCACTCACGACCCCGAGTGCACCTGCATGAAGGCAGCCCGAGCTTCAGACAACATCCACCCACCATCTAACACCCCCTTAGTAATCACACCTCTTGGTTGTTTGGGCGACTCTCTACATACAGTATCAGGAGCTGCCAAAAAGTGGTGCCTCACCACCACTTCGCATCATACGTGCAGATAAGCACTAGTATGCAGCCATTTCCCGGGAAAGAAAGTTCGTGTCGCTGACGCTAACTTACTCACCGCTGCATCATGTGACCTGCTGCAGCGGGTGAGCTGCCGTGACAGTGGAGTGACAGGGAATGCTAGCCGCCTAGCATGTGTTGTGAAAACTCACGGCAGCTCCTTCTACGACTGAAATAGGGACGTTTGGTGACGAGGTGCCAAAATACGCCAGTTAGTCGGGGAGGAAGTTGGAGAAAGTTGGGAGTTTTGGGAAGCAGTCCGAATTCACCGCACGACAAAATCTTCGGTAAACCTCAATCGTCGGGATCGTAGGCAGGCCGTATCCGGGCTTTCTGGACTATCTTCGAGCGCAAGTTGGTCTGAAAATCAGCAGCTTACGTGGCTGCATCCAGGGCTGGTCGGTTTAGAGTTCATATATGCTGGTGGCAAAAAAATAGATGTTCCCGGGGTCAATTTAGGTATATTCCCTTGGCAAGTGAAAGCGAGAGTGCCGTCGAGATGCGTAAGTGCCCTGAGATATCCCAAAACCTTTGAGGATATTTTCCATAATCCTTAGCCGTGTAGAGCTCACCAAATGTTGTCTAGTCATAGGAGTCAAAAATGTACGTATGAAAATTATTGGATATTACCCGAGTTGTCTCTTCGGAAAAACAGCACGAGAATTCCGAGTTGTCCTGTCCGAAGAGTGTTCTGATGGCCTCGATCCTCTCTTGACGTGACCTCCTGTCCTGGTCCTTGGGTCGGACTCTTCTGCTCAACCAGAGAGTTCGCAAAACTGTTGCCCAGATCTGCTTGGCAGACACTTCAGTTTTCAAAAAACTTTTTTTCGACCAAAAAAGTACGGCGCTGAGGGAGCTGTGACCTCTCACAGTAAGGGCCAACTTCCGAACATTTGCAGAGAGCCCCTCAGTACGCCAAGGTGGCGATAATCTGAAGTTCTCTAGACTTCAAATGAATGGTTGAATTCTCAATGGGGGCCAAACGTCGCTTGGATCGTAGTTATATATCGTCCGGAGAGTTCGCCACCACACGCTTACCAGAGGATAATGCCGAGGCTTGGGAGAGCGAATTATTAAGGGAAAGAAGATGGCGGAGAAGAAACCCATCCGATTAATTGCGGGGTGGTTGGCGCATCGGAGTGGGCATCATAATCGCAGGTCTCAGGTTTTGTGGATACATGACTGGAAACGAGCTACGTCATCGTTATTGTTTTTCTCCACCGCGGATTTCCGGGTTTCCGCTGAGACGCCATCGGCGGGGCGAACGTCGGCGGCTAAGTATGTAGGAACGACAGCGTCTATGTAGGAGCACAGTAGCAGCACCAGCCGCCACCATCGACTCGTCCCCGCTGCTCCGCCTCGTCGCAATCGCAGCCACCACGGCCACAGGGCCACGTCTACGGATCAAACCAGCGTCGAAGCTGTAGGACCGGAACCTAGGGTGAGTGATACAGCAAACAAAGTCTAATGACTTTTCCCCCCCTCCCCAACTTACTCACTAACCGCATGCGATCTACCCAGGAGAGAGTGAGAGAGAACACCAATTATTTCGCATGCAGCCTAACTATGTGACCTATCTAGGCCACGGCGGTGTTCACACTTCTTGGGTTCCTCGAGTGAGTATCAATGCACCGTCGCGCTAGTCACAATTCCAGAATGCTATTCCGTACAGGACTCTAGGGAAAAGCACTACGAGATTCCGAGCGTGGTATTGGGGTTTTTTGACAGCCCGTATCGTAAGAAGTAGCATACTTAAGGGCTTGTGACCGAATCGATACATTGGAGACGAAATTTCCCACTCATGTGAATGCGGGTGCGTGTGTACGCATTTGTCGAGGCGCCTTTCGTTGAGTATCATGGTGGCGGCGATCGTGATTATGGTGTTGGAGATCCAAGTCCGTGCGCCGCTGTGCCCCTGGCTTCTGCCGCTGTCCTACCGCTTCCCTACCGGGTGACTTCATCTGCACAACGCAGTATGACTCTGCGAAAAAAACGCCAGATACACACCGTTGTGAGGGATTCGTGAATACAGTGAAACCACGGATGTAACAGTGCGAGGGGTTTGCGATAACGAGACAGCACTGTGATGGGTTTGTGCAGGGGTTTGTCGCCACCGTTACACTGCAGTGTGATGCTTTTGTGAGGGGTTTATGAGCCACCATCTTATCACAGAGACACCACAGCGTGGTGGGTTTGTGCGGGGTTTATGTCCACCGTCATATCAGGGACGCCCGCGGTGCGAGTTGTTTGTGAGGATTGTGAGTTTATATAATCGGATCTCGAACTCATCACGCCGCACTGCAAACCCTCTACAAACCCTTCACAACCGAACTCCTCCCCATAGCCTCACTACCCGACGCTGCAACGATCTCCCTACGGTTTTTGTGCGGCACGGTCGAGTGAGATCTCATGCAACGCAACCCACGCGGTCGACTAACATGGGAGCGCGAACGAAAAGACACCATGCGCATAGCGACGGGCGGAGGAGCTTGCAGAGCTGTGGGTAGTGCGATGGTATTGGCCGCAATCGGCCATACTCGTATGTAGAGAGGTCGTGCGGAGGGCCCCCGTTTGACCATCGGCACCGCCACAGTCCGCAGCGCTCCAAGCAACAGGCACCGCAGCCGAAGTCTCGGAATAACTTTAAACTTGCCCTAAGGTACATGAGGACGAAATTCTGCGTCGGGGCTGGATTCAGGGTTTTGTCCTTGTCCAGAGGCAGATTTTAATCTACTTTCACTGCCATGGTCTGTATAGGTCGCACGCAGTTGATGGACAGATGGAAAAAAAAATACGGCAAACGTCTGGATATGCCGCGGTTTTTGGCCATGGGTCTAAAATGCCATCGTTTCGGAAAAAAGTCTAAAAATGCCATAGTTTTTTCCAGTGGGTCATTGGGTGGCACCTCAATTCAACTCAGCCGCAGTAGTAAGGTAGACAGCAGCCAACTGGGAGAGTGAATCAATCCGTTTGGAATTGCCCTCTATTCCACCGAGTATAATTGGAAGCTGGCAGCATTCATCGCAAGTGGTTCTCTTGTGGACCCACATTACCACACTGGGGTACAGCGCTGGGGGGGCATTGTCCGGCACATTATCCAACGCGCCGGCCATTTTGCACGCCTCTCCGCAAGTCCCTCGCTTTCTGCTTCTGATTCCTCCTTTCCTTGGGCCTGCAACGTGTGCGCCTAAAAAAGAGGGGGGTAGCACTCGTCTTTCCCGCAGTTATGTATCTAAAGCAACCGGGTGCATGTCCCTCATGTTGGTCCACCTATAGGTTCCCAAGGTGAAAAAACTTTGGCATGTAGTTTCGTGGTTGCTTACAAAGACGTAAAATCGGAGCAACTGCATGGCTGCAAGGGGAGTCATCGATCTCTACCTACCACAGGCGCAGGTTCTTGTGGTGATGGGTAGATGCTTAGATTCTGTAGCTGTCTGTGCTGCGGAAGTCTATCTATCCAGCCGCACTAACACTGAGGCTAGTCTCCTGGCTAGTGCGCCGAGTCCTCCCTCATGAGTACACCTGTAGATATCCCTACAGTTCTCACCGTTTCTTACGTACGCTCACACTTCCCCACTTGCGCCTTACGCACACACACCTTGCGGACGAAACTCAACGCCAAAAATCGCCAAGCCTTTCGCTCGACACACCGGAACTTTGCGCAAATCAGGCCTCACGGACATCACGATGTCTGGCGGAGCGACTGAATCGACCGA
>Ga0307516_10001394_pt1 | contig 33400 bp, 31 predicted proteins | sample 19_EM_MG_FD_203310 | JGI IMG/M metagenome (GOLD analysis project Ga0307516, IMG submission 203310) | Populus trichocarpa ectomycorrhiza microbial communities from riparian zone in the Pacific Northwest, United States - 19_EM | ecosystem: Host-associated > Plants > Roots > Unclassified | place...
TAAAAATAAAAAATAAAAAAGGGAGCGACACCAAATTCGACCAGCTGGCAGCCACACCCAGTCATTGCGCCACACGCTAAAATTTAGCGTCATGGCCGCTTGAAAAGGACCCCTGCGATCGCTCCTCCACCACCTTGCTTACGCCAGCCATGCCAAGTAGCAAGCGCATGTCCCCTGCTGTGCCCGGGGGGGGGGGGGGGGACGAATAAAAGGTGCGCCGCCATAGTTTAGATAGGCTACATGCGAGTGTGAATAAACAACCCCCCCTTTGCAGCGACCGTGAAAGCAGCCTCATTTCTGGTAATATTTTTCTTTTAACTGTTCCCTACTTTTGCAGTTTTGCTTCCCCATGTGTTGCGTTTTTTTCTTCTTCTTTTGTTTATTCACACCCGCATCCAGCCTATCTAGACTATGGCAGCGTACATTTTGGTCCACTACTCCCGTCCGCTGCCCCGCACAGTGGCGGCACGTTGCAAGCTCCCCATTACCCTCCGTCCCGGCTGTCCCAAGACGTAGAGTGTACCAAGGAAAAAAACAAAGGAAAAGAATACTACGCACGGATACATTGGGAGCAACCTCGTTGGTCAACTCGCGAAGTGGCAGTCGTCTAGCTTTCTTTGACTCTGACAAGGCGTCTTTGTGGGCGGGCGGTGATCAGTCGAGGCCCGCAGAAGGATTGTTTCCGCGGGAGTCGCGATTCTCGCAGCGACCAAGAAAAGTCTGTATCATGGACTTGGGGCGCTTCATCTCCTCGGCTATTTGAGATAGAGATAAAATTTTGCCTACTAAAAGCAATTATCTGACATTTGTCGAAGTCGGACATACGTCTTTGGAAGTTGTTCAGCATTGTGGTTATGGCGAGTAGTGTTTGAAAAATATGGTGTTGCTGCGGGCGACGTGTCAATGAGGCTAAGCGTACGGAAGCTTTTGTCCCCGTACTTTATCTGTGCCACAGGATGTCATCAAACAATTAGAAATATTCGCTGTTCAAGAATAACAATTTTAGCAATCAGTGGAAGAGTATGGGTTTCAGAATATTTAAGAGAAGAGCAGTTGGAGATTCGGTGATACGTATTGTGCGACAAGGGCTCATAACCCGTCAACAGGAGTGATGTGTAGAGATGGTTATCTCTTCTACCGCTCGAGATGTATGTGAGGCCCGTCACGTGCTCTGACTAAGCATAGACGACAACACCTTGCCATCACTCGCCGCAGCTGCCAGCCGACGAGTGGTCACGCACCAGTGAAAGGAGGACTGAACACATGCCGAGGCTGGAGCTGCGGCATAACTCCTAAGCTAAACACGTGGCGTCTTGCAATACCGAGGAAGATGGCGTAAGGGGTTCGTGGTTCCAGAGCTTGTCCAGCCTGCAGATATGACGCCGACGTGTCTGGGCGGGGAAACGAGGCTGGGGAAAGTCGGGCACGCCACTACTCAGCGCCTTTCTGCTACGCTCGCCGATGGTAGGTACCTCGCCCCGCTTCGACCGGCCCCTGCCGCCCCCTCCCACGCCAGCGCTCCGCTTCCGCAGTGCCCAACATCGACGGTATACTGGCGCTACCCAAAGTAGAACAGGTGAGCGTATCGCTAGCTACCCACCACGCTGTGCACCGTGCCGTTTCGTAGCATGGGATATGTTTCATCACAGCATGTCACTCGACATCTTCCACAGTTGTTTTTTGGTTTATTCATTAATCACTTGCAATCCTCATGCGATGAATGAATCATCATCACAACCACTTACGGTGTCCAGGCCCGGCTAGAGAAGACACTCAAATCGAGGTGTCCGAGGTGGGGATCAGGGAACGGGACGGGAAGGCGGAGGCACAAAGCCAGCAGGCGGAGGTACAGTGACAGCAGGCGGAGGCGCAGATGCGTGAGGGGAGATCTCAGCAAGGAGAGGATAAGGTTAGAGGGAGGGGTGTGCAGTACATCTTATCGTTGTGTCGGAGTTGGGTGCAACTGGGCGGAAGGTAGGGGAACCACAACGAGCCGCTCGCAGACTGATCGAAGTCGGGGCTGGACAGTGTAAGAGAACCGCTGTGTGTATATCGCCATGATCAAGACTGGGATTACTGATTAGATATAAAAACATCACATGACACTGCCGGATCACCGCCAAAAAGTACAAGATACCGGTCAAGGTGATGGCTGAGAGCGCGAGGAGGGTGGCTGGCCGGCTGTAGCAGCTAAAGACGGGACAGGACCGGTTTAAAATCCGGGATGTCCTGTTGGACGACCGATGCGCGAAGGCAGTCTTGGGCTTCCTCAACTCCCCAGACGTGGGGCGGAGGGTAGTCCCGGATAGGGCGGACGCACAGAGCGGGGACTTAGAGTAGGAAGAGGCGGCGAGTAGCAGCCTGGCTTCCTTCTTCCCTTTTAGTCGGGATAGGCCGGGGCGGGGGCAGGGGAAACCGCCACGACCCGCCAGTGGACTGACCGAAGTCTGGGCTGGACGTTGGACGGGAATATAGCGTTTAGAATATCGCTATGATCGGGTAGGGTCGCGTGCGGTTAGTGGGACATCTTCTTGATGTTGAGTGCGACCTATCTAGGTAGACCATGGGAATGTGCAACGTCTTCCTCTGCAGTTAGCCGAGACTGGCGACACTGCGCAAGCGAGTGCTCCTCATGGACTAGTGAGGTCGCCTGCGATTAATGAATCAAGGAAACAATAGCTGTGAACAACGAGGAGGGATTTTGTCACCAGCCACGATCTATAGAGGTCGAATGCTAAGATGATGAATCAAAGCCCGCGTACACTCATCCCGCCCCGTAGCTACCCCCGACCCCTACCCAGCTCAGCACGATGCGCAAACACGACCACGGCGTCCTCGTCAGGCGTCTGTCGTAGCCACGCGCCGAGGGTGTACGACGCCGTCATCGCAAATGCAACCCCGGCAGGCTCGGCTTGACCTGGCCCTGGCGAGCGTCAGTTGATGGACGCTGGAGAGCGGGTGAGACTTACCGATATCGGCGGACGCGGGCTGCCGCGGGAGGACGGCGGAGGCGGGAAGGGGCTGCGAAGCCAACACCATCCTCGCACCTGCGGCGGGAGCGACGTGGCCTAGCTCAGGCAGACGTCAGTGGGTGTGCAAAGGAGGGAGGCGAGACTTGCTGCTGCGGGTGGGCGAAGCGGGGCTGGCGAGAGCGGGAGCGGTGGGGACGTGCCGAGAATTCATCGTTGTGTTGTGGACTGGTAAGATGAGAGGATGTGACGGACGGATGGGATGGACGGCTGGGATGGGATGGATGGATGGAATGGAAGAGATACTTGTACTCCATCGTGTTGTTTGTTGCTTTTTTTTGTGCTTCCGCACTGATGGTTCCAAATCAGATCAGAGTGAGTGTGTTGTATTGTCTATGGAGTCTTAATCCGTCCGCTCGCCGCTATACCACTGTCATGCTTGGCGCCCGGAGTGCGCTACATACCGTATTATCTCGCATAAGAGTCCTCCCCCCCTAAGCGGTTAGCGCCATTCTTGGCGATCTTGGCGCGCACTTAGAGCGCTTGGCGCTTAGTCAATATCAGATTTACTAGCGCGAAAACCTGTGACATCGTCTTGTATGGTACAGATGGACTCATGCCTCGTCTCTCCAACAGAATTTCATGCCATCATCATCTCCAGTATCGCTGATACTAGGGGACAGCTCTGCAACCACATACTGCCTACGTACTCCTTCCAGTCTCTGACTTCTTCTAGCTAGACTTACTGGTTCGACAGGAAGTTTTCCCTTGCTGGTATACGCCGAGCCCACCGAGAAGGTCCACCGAGCCTCCTGAGGGCGTGCCCACCGAGCCTGTTGAGGGCGCACCTGCTGTGCCCGCTGTGCCCGCTGTGCTTGCCGAGCCCGCCGGGACGCGCGCTGAGGTTGCTGAGGAAGAGTGGGCAGCTGTGAGGTGTTGAATATTAGTAATTAGGTAGAGGCCTAGGGAAGAGGGGATTATTACCAGATATACCTCTGGATCTTTGAGACCCTCGCCCACGGCCCCTAGGGCGTCCACGCCGGTTCCCTTGTCGCTGTCTTTAGAGGTGCATCATCATCACTATTGGGTGACGCCAGGAGGGTGGATCCGTTTGATTGGCTCCGTCGCTCTCCGTTATTGCCTCTTGACTTGATCTTTCTGGGTTGGTTGTAAAGGACTCGCGACGCTGCTCAGGACTTGCGATGCAGTTCAGCCCAGCGGGCCTCAAAAGCTTCAACCTCCCAACTTCCTAATTAGGTGACGTTCTATAGCCGCGCCCACGCTAACCAGAAGCGCAATAGCGCGCGTTACACCGCGCTAAACCCATTTCAAAGGGAGGACTCTTATGCGAGATAATACGGTAGTTGCTGACTCCCAGCTCTGTGCGACGTCGAATGGTTTGTTGGAATATTCGGCGAATGTCTTAAACAATCGACCACACCACTGGTCGGCAGAAAAACTCATGTATGATGCAGGGCTTTTTTTTGTTTTTGTAAACCAAAAGCCAATTTTTTTTTTTAATTTTACTCTCCTATCACCCCCCCCCACACTTGTTCGTGTGGGGACTAAAGGGGGGGTAGATAAACAAGATAAACAAGATAAACAAGATAAACAAGATAAACAAGATAAACAAGATAAACAAGATAAACAAGATAAACAAGATAAACAAGATAAACAAGATAAACAAGATAAACAAGATAAACAAGATAAACAAGATAAATAAGATAAACAAGATAAACAAGATAAATAAGATAAATAAGATAAACAAGATAAACAAGATAAACAAGATAAACAAGATACACAAGATAAATAGGGGGGGGGATCCGTATCTATTAATATTTCTACATTGTTAGCTGTAACAGCAAAACAATCATGTATTGTATAAATTGAATTGTTAGATCCTTCTTAAAAGAAGCGCGTTGTTTATCTCGAGGTGAGATAAATCTCACCACGTTTTATTTTTAAGACGCTTAGTGACCACCCCAAATTTTGCAGTTTTTGTCACATCGCTCGGCTGTGAACGGCAGCTGAAAGATAGGAATTGTCGCAAGGCTGTACGCGCGTATGTAGAATGACGTAAAGATTTTGGTATGTACATAGGGCGCTGCGTCGGTTTTTAGTGGGTGGGACTTGGCGACTGACAAGGTTCAGCAGCCAGATTGCCTATCTAGCCCTACGTAGCGAGCAGCGACACTTGCCGTGGTACGAGGCTCGAAATCACGTGGGAGGAATGGGACAACTAGCAAGGCTGTATGCGGGTATGAATGAACAAAAAAAAAGCTGCGGCCGGCGCCGGACAATATGCTCTCCCGACACGGTCACTAGATATCGCTCGTCTCGCGTGAGGCAGAAGCAAGATCAGGGGGGGGGGGATATCTTGGGCGCCAGAAGAAGAAGAAAAAGAAGAAAAAGAAAAGAAAAAGAAAAGACCTTTCTCTTCTTTTCTTTTTCTTCTCTTCTTCAAAGTCATTTCTTTTCTTTTTCCCCTTCTTTTCTTTTCATTTTCTCCTCCTTCTTCTTCTTCAGAACCATAACTCCGTGCGTCCTCCCCTCCCCGAATAGGTGGTCTGGCTCGGGCGGTTCCCCGGTAGGGCTCGGCTTGCATCGTTCTTCGCTGCCTTGGGGTGTTGTGATCGAGGTGGGTGTCGGTGGCAGTCGATGTGGGGCGACGAAAGAATGCGTCGACATCACGGCGTATCCCAAAAGGAAAAAAAAGAAAAGACTGGAATATATACGGGAAAAAAAGAAAACCCGCGACTTGCAGCCTGCAAGTTGTTGTCACAAATCTGTGCGGAGTGCCAGCACCTTGGCATATTCCAAAAAGAAAAAAGAAAGGGAGGAAAGGAATAGATAATGTAGCCTGCAAGTCGTTTTCGCAAATCCGGGTGGCGTGCCCGCACCTTGGCATATTCCAAAAAGAAAAGAAAGAAAAGAAGGGAATACATATCTACAAGTAAAAAAGAAAATCCGCGACGGCAGCCCACCTTTCCAGAGCTTGAGACACCTTTCCATACGATTGTTCTTTTCACCTTCGCGCTCCACACCGTGCCAACACGGTTGCGACGCGCCAATTGCTGCTCTAGAATTCGCAGCTGCAACATCCGTGTGCGATGCCGATGACGCACATGTGTGTATACCTTCGATGCAGAGTTACGTGCTGACTATCTATCCCGGCGGCGCAGTGTCCCGCTCCGCCTCGTTCGCAACATCTCCGGTCGTCGCGCCTTTCCTCTTCTGGTCGACGGTTGCGCGCGCGCATGAGCACGAACCCACGCCGAGGGGGAGGGGAATCGGTGAAACAACCAGCCACGTGGAAAAAGTAACGAGCAGAGCACACGTTCCTCCGTCGCAGCCGCATGTCCAATCGCTTTTGTTTTTCTTTTGTCTGTGGGACGCATTGCGATTTTTCTGTTTTGCTGTTTCCTGTGGGACGCAACGGGATCGGAACGCGTGCGGGGATTTATGTTCTGCACTGATGTAGTTCATAAAAAGTAAGAGAAAAGGTCTACAATCGGCAAAAAAGTCCACAATGCCACAAGGGTTCCTCCGTCGCAGCCGCATGTCCAATCGATTTTATTTTGCTTTTTTCTGGGGGCCGCATTGCGATTTTTCTGTTTTGCTGTTTCCTGTGGGACGCAACGGGATGGGGACGCGTGCGGGGATTTATGTTCTGCACTAATGCAGTGCATAAGAAGTAAGAGAATAGGTCTACATTCGGCAAAAATGTCCACAATGCCACAAGGGTTCCTCCGTTTGTCGGACGCAGACCCGGGAGCACCTCTTCAAGGAGTACCCCGAGTGGAAGCCGCAGCAGAAGATCCTGTGGGCGGAGGTGAGGTGGGAGACAGGGAGGGGCAAAGCCGGTGGGAGATCCGGGACCTCTTGGCCGACGAGAGGTGCAAGTGGGCGGTGTTAGACTTCCTTACCACTACGGACGTGAGGAGGCGAGTGCCGACCGAGGAGGGGGACACAGTGAGCGAGGTGTCAGGGGCGGAGCGGCGGGAGTGAGTGAGGAGCAGGGAGCGGGGGCCGAGTGGCCGGGCGCTGGGGGGGAACCGCCGTTGTTCTTGCCTACGCCTGACTTCGTGGCGATGCAGAAGAGGAGTAGGGATTAGGCGGCGTCTCTTCCTTTGTTCATTTCCTCTGTCCTTCACGCTCGCTTTCCTTTCATTTGCCGGTCCCTTAGTTCGGTTTACATCTTCTTGGGATAGGCCTGGCCGCCTGGTCGGAGCCTCCGCGGAGGGCAAAGGGGAGCTTGTAATGTGCCGCCACCGCGCGGACAGCGGACAGGAAACGGACTGTACATAATCTCGCCATGATCTAGATAGGTCGCATGCGAGTAATGAATAAAGCAAAAAAAAAACCGAGTTTCCAATGCTAGTACATACGAATCTTCGGAGGAGGCCTCGCCAACAGCAGAGACCCTATCGTGGATTCCGATCGTCAGCTCTGCTGTTACTGTCTCGCCGCCCCCTCCGTATGCGAGGAGGATTTGGCTTAGTCTACATGAGATTGAATCTGTTGCCTTACTTTTTTCTACAGTTTCTACAACCGCCGTGATGTGCCAACTACTACCCCACCCCGCACATTAGGCCTCGACTGATATTCACCCCATTGGATCGCCTCCATAGGCTGTGCAGCTCCTGCGTAACTCCCGCTAGAAAGAACTCACTAGGGGTTCCAGAAATATCACCATTTTGGTGGCGCCTTGGCAGTCGGCCAACGCCGACTACAGTCCGTTTCGTCCTAGGACTCTTCAGACGGGATCAGTCGTAGTCCAGAGGTTGGACGGACGGCTTGGATTTCATGTAGGCACGCCCGAGTCCCAGGACGGACGGACTGGACTATGCAGAACACTAAGGGGAACAAGATCATCTAAAAACTCTGTTAATTGGAGAAGGGATGGCGGAACAGTAAGCGAAATCCGGTCGGCATTTCTTGGCCACCAGTTTTGGGTGAGCGGAATCGGGCGGTGCATACGGATCACAGATGGTATCGCTGTTTGGCATCACGGGTACTTAGTTGACTGCTTGGCACTTGTTGTGTGTAAGCGCGCTCGATGGTTGACCACTGTGCGAGCGGTTAACTTGCGCTCCTTGGCGGTCGCTCGATGAGATTTCATTCCACTAGTACTAGCATTGGCCCGCGGGCGCCCGCCGGCCGACCGGGGTCCACGCAGTCCAGCCACTGACGGTGACTGGGCCTACCCGGCCGGACTGGGTCATCAGAAAGCCAGGCCTGGACTGGACCGTTCCAAAAGCACACGGGCCGGCAGGACTATTGAGTCCCCTGCTGCAAACACGAAGTTTCTCTTTCGCACGATAGGATTCCATCCCATTCATCAGTTTTGACCGGCAGCCAGTATGTCGAGAAACTTCAATCTTCTAGAGAAAATAAGAGAAATAGACACCCTTCTACTCTGAATTAACACTTTCCTTAATTAATTGAAAGTTTGCCCAGGGAGCTGCCAGCTGAGAATTGTATACGTGGTCACAGTGGATGGGGAAACCGCCCGCTGCACGATTTCTTCTTGCCAGTAATGGTTCACCTGCGCTAGTTCCACTTCAACTATGTACTCTTACCGGCTGAAACTTCTAGTAAGCAGCAGCAGTAGTAGGTGTGGCGTTGCGGTGACTGTCCAGAGGTTGGGGCACTAAATTATACGTGCCAGGAAGCGTATGTTGTGAAATAGGCTTGGCATATCCGCTGCGGGACACACGCCCGAAAAGAACAGGCCCTTACTGTAGACGTTTAACCTTATGGCTAGGACTTTTTTTTAGTAATTATTCGCATGCAGCCTAGCTAGATTATGGGAAAAATATGTACAGTCCGTTTCCTCTCCGCAGTCCACGCATGGCGGCTCGTTGCAAGCTCCCCTTCTTATGGCTAGGATTGGAAGGGAAAGTATCTTCTTACATGCTTACATACATACAAAATGTCCGAAACCCCGATATTTACCCGACGCCAAATTCAATTACACGCAACCCCCAAGCCATCGTATAATTAATCAAGGCAGTACCCAACAGTTGCCAGCCGACGGGTGGTCTCGAGTGAATGGAGAACAGACCGACGCAGGTAACTAGAGCATAAGTCCAGGCTGAAGCTACGGTAAAACTATGCAGAGCCGGCTTAGCCGCTAACCCAGTGATACATACCCCACAACACCGAGGGCGATGGCGTCCAAGGGGTCTTTTCTGCAGTCATTGTCAAGATATTGATGGAAGTTTTATGGAACGATGAAGTCTTGCATGAGTTGTATTATCTTAGGGAGAAAGGTTGAAAAAGTGAAAAGTCTGAATACATGAGTATGACGTGATTCTATACATGACAAAGCAGAACAAGTGAGATATTGCAACAGTAGTAGTAAGAGATAGAATAGGCCGGGGCTAAGAGCAAAGGGAAGGTTGCAATGGGCCGCGTGTGGACTGGCCGAGGTCGCGGTCGGACAGCACGGCGGACGGGAGCCGGAAAGTTTGTACATCGCCATGATCTATATAGGTCGCATGCAAATAATGGCAAAATAAGAAACAAAAATGAATGAATGTCGTGGTTAGCCACGATCTACAAGATCGAGTGCCGAGATGATGAGAACTCGGATGGTGGGGTAGTGCTGCACGACGTTAGCCCCGGGGCTTCAACGCCGGCCATGGTTCACTATGTCCGTCCCGCGCCGCCAGAATTTCTACCCCGTAGCTACCTCTGATCCCTAAAACCAGCCAGCAAGGTGCGTAAACACGACCACTGCATCCTCGTCCGGCGTCTGTCGCAGCCACATTCCGATCGTGTACGATGTCGTCCCCGTACCTGCGGCGGGCGCGGCTTGGTCTGGACCTAGCGGAAGTTAGTGGATGGGCGCTGGGAAGTGGGCAAGACTTACCGTTATGGACGGGCGCAAGCGGTGGCGGGAGGGCGGTAGTGGCGGTGGCGGGAACGTGCTGCGAAGCCATTGCCGCCCTCGTACCTGCGGCGTGGCCTTGTCCTGTCGGACGTTAGTGGGCTTGCGGCGGAGGTGGGGGGGTACTTGCCGTTGTGAATGGGTGAAGGGGGGCGGGTGGGAGCGGGAGCAGCGGAGACGTGCGGCGGAGCCATTAATATTGTGCTGTGGGCTGGTGAGATGAAAGGATGGGGCGGCGGAAGGATGGGATAGAAGCGATATTTGTACTCCACAGAGTTGTTTCTATTTCTTTGCTTTGGTCCCACGGGGATAAATGTGTTAATGCGCGGCCGGACGTACGCGTGTCTTCGCCGGGAGACGTGTTGGCGCTGGATGGTGCAAATGGCGCGGTCTCGAAACCGACAAATTAGAGCTCGTCATTCGGCTAACTGACACATTCATGAAGGATACAGACACTCTGCGGAAACGGAAATCGTTTTCGACGCATACGGCATTTACCGTGCGACGTCGGGCTGGAAATATTGAAGTGTCCCTAAATGTACTCCGCCAAGACTCGGAATAGGATTGTACCCGGGGCCGGCACCAGTATGCATGGATTAACCTGACTGGACCTGATGTCTGCCATTGCGAAGCGAATCGCTCCGGCGATCTTGCCTGACACATACAGTATCTAGACTAGACAGGTACATATTAGGATTTCGCAGCCGAGTATGTGTGTATGTAAACCGCCAGAAAAAGAAAAAATAATACGGCTGTTATCCGCATGACACGTCCCACGCCAGACATCCTGCATTACCCCTTCCTTGCAATTCTGCCGACAACAGCCCACGTCGGCAAGTGCACGTCGCGTGGCGACCAGGAACCAGAATTTGCCATAAGGGTCGAAGATAGTGGTGTTGAATTTATCGCGGAAATACATAACCACGCAGGCGATTGTGCACCATCGATCGACTGCTACTCTACCTCTGCGTGCTATCCTAGGTGTGTGCTCTGCGGCATGTCGAAGTGTAGTGGCCCAATCCTTCACATTTGGCGCACTGTGATGATTTGCGTTCTGCCTTCCTTCGCAGCACCATTAGTCATGCGTTGCTTTGCACGTCGACGCATGGTCCTGTGGTGAGTGGACACAGTAGGCCCACAGTCCTTGGTTGGTGGGTCATGCTTGTCATTACCACCTCCGATCGCCGACTTTCCTTTTGAGCCCAAGTCCTCTTCATCCGCCATCAGAAGTGCCGCTGCCTCATTCTATGCCTTTTCCTCAGCATGGCGTAATTATTCGACGCACGCCAACTTCGATCTTCCCAGAGTGAAGATGGCGAAGTGGTGGAATAGCTAATGAGGCGCTCATATCGGAGGATTAGTGCATCAGTTGGTTCATGGTTGTGTCAGATAACCGTTGTGAAGATGTAGGCCCGTAGAGGAATATTCCAAGTAGAGATGGGGCGTGTGGAGTACATTGTTGGTGGTTGTACAGCCCGGCACCGGAGAGTAGAGAGGGGAGGGGGGGACATCAATTTCTTTCGTATTTATAAGCATGTTAAGACTACGGCGAGCGCCAGCAACACCAACCCGTATCCGTCCGCGAGTTTAGCTATGCGGCTCTCCCTTTGGCCCTGAAAGAGGCAGGTTTTGTTTTCCAGCTTGCAGCCCCCGTGACCCTCATTTCCACCCCAAATATCCTGCATAAACCCTACCGTGTAGTTCTGTCTAGAATAGCCCACGTCAGACGGCAAGCAAGCGATGTGAGAGAATATTCCCTGTGCATCCACCTCTACACTCGGCCAGCCGCGCTTTCCTACCCACGCCTTTCTGACTATGAAACCTCCAGCGAATCGCGGTTGGCCATCCAGCTGACTGGTCGGGTGAGAAGAGCTCACGTGCGAAGGCGGGGGAAAGGAATTCACTTCCGTTGGCAGTCCCCGGCTGCTGATGGCTTCGCTGCAGGGCGGCCAGGGCCCCCTTCAGCTCCCTGGCGCTTCAGCTGTCGAGTGGACAAGTGCCATGTGTCGAGAGGAATAGATAGCAGTTGACCGGACCGCAGCCTTCAACGCGTGTGCTGGCTGCAAACCCACCTAAGACAGCAGTCTTTTATTTTTGTCATTAACCGCATATGACCTATACAGATCATGGCGATAGAAGATGACAGCAGTCTGCGTTGTTTTATTCTATCTTTTAATTTATCCACTAATCGCATGTGACCTATCTAGATAATGGCCACATACATTATATTGGTTCCCGTCCACTGTCCAACCCCGACCTCGATCAGCCAGCGGGCGGCTCGTTGTGGCTCCCCCTTTCCCCCACCCTAATCTTCCTCAACGTTAAGAGATACCACTACTTTTCCCTTTGCTTATTCATTACTTGCATACGACCCTTGGGATCATGACGAGTGCTGAAGGCTGGTGCCCTGCCACCCTCCGAGGCCAAAAAAGGGCAATTGGTAGAATGCGCACGCACCGAGGCCTGCGTTCCGCCGAAGGAGGGGCAAAAGAATCCGCCAACATCTACCTCCGGACACCAGAGCCGTTGTGAGGATCATTCCTACCGAGATACCAGGAAGGTGGTTGCTCAAACATTACCATTTCCCAACCCGAGTCCGATAGTTTCTCTCTAACTCGAGCTAAGGACTGGCATGACACAGTATATCCACCAGAAAAGTCCCTCCCCGGGGTGATTATAGTCTCCCAAATAATTGAGGCTGACCCTTCCGAGTCGAAATTATCGATACTTTCAAAATAGGAACCAACCCCCGGGCCCCGGGGTGAGTTGTTGTCTTCCCAGGACAACTCAGTTTTCGTGTGCCCGGGGCTCGGTGTCGATGGTTTTAGGGACTTTACAGGTACCAGTGGTCTGGGGCGGATGGTGATGATGATGCGTTGTTAATCGCGTGCGACCCTATTGGATCATGGCGATATTATATACGGCCCTTTCCCGTTCAACGTTCACCTCGACCTCGTTCAGTCCGCCAGTGGCGCGCGGTAACTCCCTGCCCCGGCTTCGCCTATCTCCGCTTTTGAGATATTAAGAGAGGACGAAGGAGAAATAAAAGGAAAGACAACAGAAATCGTCCCGGCTCTGTGCCTCTCTGCTCACTCCCCCGACCTCCCTGCGTCCCATCCCAGTACGACTCAGGAAGCCCAAGATTGGCCGGGTGCACGGCTCATCCGCAAAGAGGTCCCGGACCTTGAAACGGATCTTCTCCCTTCCTGTTTCCCTTTGCACCTCTGCCCACATGTCTGTTGCGGCTTCCAGCGCTGGAGGTTCTTGGCCAGATCGCCACGCATGAGGTTACCGCCCAAATTTCGCGCTGCTCCGATTTCCCATCCATTGCAAGTATCGACCGGTGAGGAAGTGCCCCGTTTTTAGCTAGTGGAACCGGGCCTCCAGCCTCTTCGAACACCCAGCTGCAGCTCTAGTCGAGCACTGCTTCTCCGGCATCCTGTACTTCTTCGCGGTGATGCCACCGTCTGGGGCAGGGGGACTACCAGTCTCGACAGGAAGAAGAGAGCGAGTGAGTCCCGGTGAGATGGTGACGTATGTCGGCAGATGAGACTGCGGCCGACAGGCCAGCCACCCAGTACCGACAGTCGGGAGCGGCCGGCTTCCGTAGCTGTGGGTTATGTGTGGTGGCATGCGCATCGCGATGGCCATCTGCCTAGCTCAGGCCCAAGCACATACCCAACTGGGCCCAAGTCCGCGGCGGGGCGCGCAGACTAAAGACTCGAATCTAAACTGCCGATACATCCAGACTTACTCAGCGACGCGGGCCTTCTCCTTGGATGAATCCCTCAGAAAAGCAATATGTCATCACGCCGGCCCAGACGTAAAGCTACACATCTGCGCCTGACGAGTGCTCGCAGCCAATCCCACTCTGCCACCGCTCGTCGCCTACATCCCCTCGAGGCGGCCCGTGTCGGCGGCGGTCTTCGGGCCAACAATGACATAACGGAGCCTCGCGTCGCGTCGGCGCACTATGTAGGTTTTTTTTCTTTTTTGTTCTGTCTGCTGGTGAGACATGCATGTGCTTTTGCCACCAACGGCACGGCAGATGCGTCGTCGCCCACACCCTCAGTCACGGCAGTTGGCGGGGCTGCAAGGCCATAGAGCACTTACATAGTCTGGACGGAGAAAAAGAAGAAAAGGAAAGAAGGCGTCGCCTGCGCGTAGGGCACGGGAGCCATGACGAGCCGCAAGTACAGGACAGGAAAGGAAAAGTGCGTACAACGCTATGATTTAGATAGGTCACATACGATCAATGGATAAACCAAAAAAAGAATGAAAATTTTGCATGGTTTACGTTAGGTACCGCAGGTCACCGGCAAATACGGGGGCGAAAGAAACAGAAGAGCGCCTGGTGCTGCCGGTATTTCTCGGGGCCTTCGCCAACCACATTTCCAACCCCAGGGGCTGTCAGCACCCGCTTGGTGACCCTTACTAAAACTCGCCCCGACCTCACTGCGCCGCGCGCGCCTCAACAGCCCCGAAACCCCGCAATTACTTGAAAACCCTGGCACGAGGAGCAGATCAGTGAAGGCATCCAGGACACACAGTCTTACATTTTCACCACTCTGTCCCGCCCTAGTCGCCATGCAAAACTACATCTGAGCGTGCGACTGATGCTGCGCGTTCCACCAGTCCACAACATCGGCTATTCCCGCAATTTTTAGCACGACGCACCTTTTTCTTGTTGCCTAGGATAATCCAAGGGAGTGACAGCCGCATAACGCCTCGCAGCGCGGCACATGAAAGCTTCCTCTCAAATGAACCAATGAAAATTACCAGATCAGTACCGAATGAGAGAGGGAAAGTTCACCAGGGGGGGGGGGATGTCAGCGTTTAGAGATGTATTCAATCGAGGTGATGGCGAGACGAGTCGATACGAGGAAACGGCTCTCGATTACTATCTGATGCGTATGTATGAAAAGGAGAAGTAGAAGGAGACGAACGGAATGCAGAACAACACTCCGTCCCCCGCTGCTGCACGGCGCTATCTCTGTTCAGGCGCTCACCCAACCTTTGTCTCGCCCAGCGCTCGCATTGCTCGCCTCCTCTCCGGCGCCATGCCCTGCACAACAATGCTGTACTAAGATACATAACAAGCCAGCAGCGAAAAGCGTTTCCAACACATACCTCCTTCCACCCTGTACATACCCCCGACCCCTACTCCAGTCCCGCAAGATGGGTGAACACGACCACTGCGTCCTCGTCCGGCGTTTGTCTCATCCACGCGCCGAGGGTGTACGACGCCGTCCTCGCGGTGGGAACGTGCCTCAAAGCCACCGCCGCGCCCATAACTGCGATGGGAACGGCCTGTCCTGGCCCTGGCGGACGTCAGCGGATGGGTGCCGGAGAGCGGGAGATTCTTACCGATATGGCCGGGGGTGGGGAGGGCAGTAGTGGCGGGGATGGCAACGTGCTGCCGATCTGCTGCCGTCCTCTCACCTGCGGCGAGAGCGGCGGGACCTGGCCCTAGTGGGCGTCAGTGGGCGTGCACCTGAGGAGGGAGAGACTTGCCGTTGTGGGTGGGTGGAGGGAAGCGGGTGGGAGCGGGAGCGGGAGCGATGGGGACGTGCTGCGAAGCCATCGTTGTGCTGTCGGCTAGAGAGATGAAAAGGATGTGACGGCGGAAGGATGGAATGGCCGCCGGATGGGGTGGAAGCGATACTTGTACTCCATGGAGTTGCTTATTGCTTTTCTTTTGCTTTACCTCTGTGGTGTTACATGATGCTGAGAGTGGTCGGGTATGCGTGACTCTACCTTGCTGACCTGTCCACATATCTGATTCGGCAACGGCTTTGTTGGCGCTGGTAACGTAAGGTGAATGGTTCTAGACTGCTATGAATCCTGACTATAGGTTTCTAAACACAACGCCAATCAGATCGTCGGTCGGGTTGGTCTTATTCCGTCGGCCAGTTCACTCCGGCCTAACTAGGCTGTATTGTAATAGCGAGATCTCAATGGAAGTAGAGAGTTGTTGGCGGGGCGAGCGAATCAAGAGTGAGAGCAATGTGAGAGAAATCGCGGTGGAGTTGTAATAGAGCAACCCGTTTTTCTCTCTAGGTTGTGAAGTGTAAAGAAGAAAGAGAACAAACAAGAAAGAGAAAGCTATTACAGTATCCCGTTACACAGAAAAGCTTGTGTGACGGCCACCTCATGCAGTACGCTCTGCGCCCCATACCGAGCGGCGAGAAGCCTTTCTCAAAAGGCTGCATGCGGAATAAATCCGTTTCATCTTCACGCCTCACGTCCCGCAGTTTCTTTTCTCACTCAGTCGGGGCGAGCGCTAGTGAGCACGCACGGGAGGGGCGTTGGAGCTAGCCAGCCAGGTAGGGAAAGAGAAGAGCGGTGATTCTATATGTAACGCAAAACCATATGCATGCACACGTCCATAACCCATTGTTATTAACTATTCCATCCCACCCCAACTAAAAATCCCCAACACGCCCCCCGCCAATCCCACCATTGCCCCCCCTCCATTACCTCGACGCAGCCTGCTTTGTTTTTTTTGTTTGTGTATCACTCGCATGCGACGTAGAGAACTCGAGGCAGGCCCTGGTGGTGAGGCCATCGCGCCAATAGAGAGTCGAACCTGCCAGTTAGTCGAACCATATTCTTTTTTTGGGGCACCAAGGCGCCGCTAGTGCACTAGCGTACTATAGGGAGGTCCCAAGAGCCCGAGTATCTTCGTCGCACGAGCTTTCCATGCCGGACCGGGACAAAATCCATGATTGTTCAGCCAGTTTTCCCCCAAGAACAGGAAAGTCTCGCTGCAATTGTCCCGAGGTGGCGCACACGCAGGGTGGAAGATGGGGGGGGCGTTCAGCGATGGCAGATATCTTCACTCTCCATGCCCAAACTCGGACAAAATCCATCGTTGCTCAGCCAGGGCCCAGTTTTCGTCGGATCGACTCAAGTCAAGGCGAATACATTTCCCAAACAGAGTAGAACCCAACTGCATGAACTTTGTACGTCAACGCTGGCTGAACGCATTGAGGCCACACCTGATTATGAGGGGTGAAGGCAAACAGCTCCTTTCTCTTCTAACTTTCTACACCAAATCTGTTCGTGTAGTAGAGTAATGTGTGTCTATTCTTCGTAGGAGTGGTGAGAAGAAGTCTGGTTACAGGAGACGACATAACGAGAACTAGAAGCACTAGCCCCCGAATATCCCTCGTCCCTCACTCACTCAAAGGTAGCGGGAGCAAGCCCTAAGCCTCACTCCCTAGCACTCCCCATGCTACCGTACCGTCCATCTTTCCTCCTACCATACCACCGTTCACGCCAAGGACCTGCAGAAACTCTTGGTGCTTGGTTCCTCCCAAGGGTTTGGTTAACCTATCTGCCCACATATCACCTGTAGATACATGCCGATCGACAACTGTTACTTTGCAACACAATCGACAGGGTGGTGGAACCTAACGCGCATGTGACGGTTGCCGGTCAAGAGATTGCTGGTGCTGAGGACCTTAACAACACTTTCGTAGCCATTGTCAACGACATCAATGACCGTCTCACTCGACTGCTCATGCATAATCACGTCGACTGGTTTTACGTCGCTCATCTGCACCTCATTTGGTATCTTTTCTCTCCGATCGATATTGGTTGGGCTCGCTTTGTTGAGTGTTGATTTTGCCCCGCCACCTCCATCGCTCGAGAAAGTTCTGCAGATACTGCTCCGCTGGATACTCCCACATGTAGGGCTGTCAATCGTCCGTCCAGTGCGTCCTGGCGGTCACCCGGGACGGGACGGCGTTAATCGGGAAGAGCGAAGCGAGGACCACAGTCTTGCGGGCTCGCGAGATCAGGGCGGATACCCTACAGGGCCCGGAATGGACGTCGACTCGGTGGCTGAGTGGCTTAGTGGCTGAGCGCAGTGGTTTCCCATTCCCGTACACCTTGGTCGCCTCACTTCGACCTCATCGATCTCCACCAGCCGTCGTCCAAACAGGATGTGAATAGGGCCAAGATGGTAGTGAGATATAGCTGGCTGCTGTGACAGTGACAAATGTACTGCCACTAACACCTCACGCTACAAACCTTCCAATATACAGGGGATTTTCGAAGGTTACTCTAGTACATATAGCTATATATAGGAATTACTCCACAAGATCGGAACCTACGAACTAACGAGGAGAGAAAACGCTGTGGGAACACCCAAACCGCCCAAACCCCCAATTCTGATTATCCCTTGCCTATACACTCTGACATTCCTCTCCAGCCTCGTTCCGCTCTGTATTCTGCTCATTCCTGGTTCCAACTCATGTCCGCCGTGGCAACAATACATTAGCGCAGCACGCTAATGTCGTCAAGTACCTATAGGTACCTGTAAGGTATCCGGGCTTTTCACTCTCCGGGCTGGACGGTCTAGTCTTACGAAAACCTCTCCGAGGACGGGACTAAACTGTTGGCACCTGTTGGGCAGGCGTCCGGACGGACGATTGACAGCCCTGCTTCCTACAGTAGGTCCAGATCAAGGGTCTTCGGTTCCTCTAGCAGAACGGTACTCTCCGTCTTGCCCGTATATGCCACGAGTCTTCGGCTGATGGCTGTTGGTGCACCCACTATATCCCTTGCCTGATCTCCCTGCGGCAGGCTTAGTAGCCGTAGCCCAAACCGCCTCTGTCTATTCTCCAGCTGCGCTGTCGCAGTGTCGCTGCTCTGAGCCCTGATTCCATCGACAGAGCTCCGAGGTGGTTGTCCGCAAGCAACCTGCCGCCACCCGTGCTTCCTGGTTGACCATGAGCGCCACGTCTATATGAAATTTCTGTACTAGTCTAACCTAAATTTCTTTTGTTGCCGCGCCTTATCTGTAGTTATGAAATTTGTGTACTATGGTTATGACACCTTGGGGCGTCAGGCCGCGACGTTCATTTTGGCTGACTAAGCTATCGAGTAAAGCGAATACTCTGCTCGCCGTCACCCAAACCCATCAAGCCATCACCTGAACCCATACAACAGCTATCTAACTAAAGATACATATCATCCACTATCGACTACATACATGATGGGCACTACCAGACCATCGTTTAGGAAGCTACTAGGCACAAGCCAGTTCCCGCCCAGCTGCCCAGGCTACTATTTGATTGCTCTCGTTGCGCTCGTCCAGGGCGTGCCCCAATCGAAGCCTCGCGACGCAATCGATTTTCTCGACTGGCATCGCTTCCACAGCGCCGCAAACACAACCGTACTTGTCCAGAAGTATGGCACCCGGAATTTACTGAGCGTGTATGTAAGGGGCACCGGCAGGCCCTGGATAAGAGCAAATGGTAATGCCATTTCTATTTATAGAGTTCAGCTTGTATTACACGATCCCAATATGGATCTTGGCTGCCTAATTTGGTACGCTAGTGTAGCTTGGTATTGCCGTATTAGGCGACTGCCGGAAACCCGCACGTACAAATTGGCCTTCACCCCGATTATATTAATTCACCACGCATCCATTTTTTTTTAAGTCTATTGCTGTCACTTCTCACATCTCCTCTATGGTGCAATAGTATTCGTTTTATTTAATTACTTGTGGTGGTGGAGAATATTCGGGTTGAAAGTGGGCGTTCTGACCTGTGGGCTCAAGGCGTCCCCAACCGTAACCTAAATTTCTTTTTTTGCCGCCCTGTGAGGAGGTGAGGAGGCTAAGCGGACCGCTCAGCCGGTAAGCTCAAAGTCTCCGGCAGCGGAGGCACGGGGAGAGGATCACGAGAAGCGCGGGGACGAACCGTCGAAGGAGGAAAGAAGTACGTGTTGATGTCTGCCGAAGAAGAAGAAAGAACGGCTGCTCCCGGCAGCAAACACCACCGTATGGCCAAGCCGCCAAATAGCCAAGGTGCCAAGTCTCTTCTCTTTGGCTTCCTTCACTGACACGCGCTGTGTGGAGAGGGTGAGGCATAGCGAACCGTTACGGTCGATAGGCTCTGGATTCCCGGCACTGAGGGCGCGGGGAAGAGGACCACAGGAAACGTGGACGGACCGTCCGCGAATGAACGAGGGAAGATGGTTGTATTCTATGTAGGTTCAGAGCCCGAGCGAAGCTTCGCCGCTGGCAAACCTCAACCCTTAGTCGAGGTGCCAAGACGCCAAGCTCTCCGGCCTTGGCGTCCTAGTCACGCACTCGGCCTTGGCGTCCTAGGCACGCGCTCCGGCCTTGGCGTCCTAGTCACCACCGGCCTTGGCGTCATAGTCACGCACTCGGCCTTGGCGTTTAAACCTGCGCTCCGGCCTTGGCGTTCTCGACACGCCCAACCGGCCTTGGCGTCATAGACTCGCCCACCGGTCTTGGCGTCATAGTCACCCACTCGGCCTTGGCGTTTTAAACATGCACTCCGGCCTTGGCGTCTTAGGCACGCGCTCCGGCCTTGGCGTCCTAGACCTGCGCTTTAGCCTTGGTCCATGACACGCTCTCCGACCCCGGCGTCCTAGACCTGCGCTTTGGCCTTGGTCCTTGACACGCGCTCCGGCCTTGGCGTCCTAGTCTCGCCCGCTGGCCTTGGCGTTATAGTCACGCACTCGGCCTTGGCGTTTTAAACCTGCGCTCCGGCCTTGGCGTTCTAGACACGACCAACCGGCCTTGGCGTCATAGACTCGCCCACCGGCCTTGGCGTCGTAGACACGTCCCCTTGTACGAGATTTGTGGAACCTAAATTCCTTTGTTCCCCCATACATATGAAATTTGCGGTTGTGGGGGCCGCTGGGCCAACGGTGGCTCAACGGGTAGCTTCCTCTGCGTTCCTTCCTGCAGCTCCTCTGCAGACCGGTGTTTCTTTCTCCTTTCTGTTCCCACTATGAGCGAGGAAACTGCTTTTGTCACGCTTTTTTCTGCAGGTCCGGCAATCCCCACCCACCAAGTGCGGACGGTTGGCCGGTCGGCGGGGCGGTCGTTGGGGAGGGCGGTGCGGGCACCATGCGGCTCGGGTTCTGCACGGTGTGTGACTACGGATGACAGGCGGGTATTTGTGCGTATCTCAAGCAGATTGACAACCACCCCAGCAATCACTGCTGGTGGCGCGACCCCGACCGAAGGGAAGGCGTCTGCCAGCCAAGGGAAACACCCATTCATGGCCTGTAACCGGTGGTGGACTGTCTACCGGGTTTTCTTGGATGGAGTGCTGGTGCAGACTGTCCGAAGGAAACGGCCTACGGCTATTCACCAAATGTTCGCGTATGAGTGGTGGTCTGAGGCGATCCTGGTTTCCCTGAGGAGTACTGATGTTTGGATGGCTGGCACCACCAGCGGACTGGGAGGGGGACGAGGAGTGAGGCCGCGGGCGGTTCACGGTGGTCGGAGGGGTTACTTTGTTTTCATTCTGTCCTTCCCGGTCCGCGCTTTTTCTTCCTTTTCCAGGGAAGGAAGTGCGGCAGAATCGCAACTTACCGCAGGGGCATTCCCAAGGCGAGAAGCGAAGAAAGTACGTACTCAGCCATGATAAGAGGTCACACGCTCTGGGTGAAGAAACAAAGAAAAAACAGCGAAACGCGGGGAGGAATTTTGTTATCAGCCAGATCGATTAAGTCGAATGCTAAGGTGATGAAACAAAAAAACACGGTGAACACACTCGGACCCGCGAGGTGCTTCACGACGTCTGCTCCCGTGCTTCAAAACGGCCATGATATACTGCCCGTCCTCCCGCCGTCCCCGTATGCACTCCTCTACCCCGTAGCTGCGCCCGCCCCCTACTCTAGTCCAGCGACATGCGTAAACACGACCACGGCGTCCTCCTCCGGCGTCTGTTGCAGCCACATGTCGAGTGTGTACGACGTCACGATCGTCGTCGTAGCGGCGACGGGTTCGGCGTGGCCTGGTCCTGGCGGGTGTCAGTGGATGTGCGAGAGAGCGGGTGTGACTTACCGATATGTGCAGGCGCGGGCGGCGGCGGGAGGGCGGCGGCGGCGGAGGCGAGAACGTGCTGTGAAGCGACCATCGTCCCCGCTCCTGAGGCGAGAATGGTGTAACCTGGCCCTGGTAGACGTCAGCAGATGGATGCCGGAGAACGACCGAGTCCTACCGACATGGCCCGGGGTGGGCGCCGGCAGGAGGGCGGCAGCGGTGGAGGCGGGAGCCTGCTGCGAAGCCACCATCGTCCCCGCACCTGTGGCTGGAACGGTGTGGCTGAGCCCTGGCGGACGTCAGTGGGTGCGCACTGGAGGAGGGTGAGACCTGCCGTTCTGGGTGGGCGGAGGGGAGTGAGCGGGAGTGTTAGCGGCAGCGGTTGCGGTGTGGTGTGAAGCCATTGTTGAGCTGGGCACTGATGAGAGGAAAGAATGGGATGGCGGACGGAGGGGTGGATGCGATATTTTATAGGCAATTGCACAGGCTTCCTTTTTGCTTTTGCTTTCCTTCGCTCGGCGGCATCGAATAGTGCACGCTGACCACACATTTAAACTGCGTCTATACTTCAGTGATGGCGATATCCGAGGGGAGCGGAGTGGTTCCAGGGGGGGGGAGAACGATTGCTGGTTCAGCAGGTTGGGACCGGGACCTGTCAGGATGCGAAATGTAGCAACCACCATGAATGCTGCGGGCCGTTGCTGGTATGTATTTCTATTCCCCCCTTTCTACCTTCCTTCCCAGTAGTAGCTATGCCGCGCGTGCGCAATGGCAGGGTTCAAGCTCACGGTAGCGGTTATCAACTCCCTGTAAGGTCGCATGCGGAGTACTGGACGTGATTTCATTCGTTTCCAGTATGTGCTGGACTTGCTAATTCTGCTCAATGACAGGGTTGAAGTTGACGATAATTTTTGTTTCTGCCGTGATCTACTGAAGGATTCTTACGGTCTCGTCGCCGCCCCCCGAAAAAGAAAGAAGAAGCCGCGAACGACAGCTCCGTTTTATGGAAACTCGGTGATTGCTCGGCACCCACAACACGTCATATTGTGCGGCCTCGCCTTTTCGCCGTACGGTAGGACTTCGACGGGGTCAAGGCTTGGCAAAACTACTAATTGTCCGTTCTGGTGACTAATCCCCAGTGCTCGCCAATGACCCCGCTAAATAATCCCGGCATACCCCGCGCGAACTCCGTACATATGTAAGCGACCAGAACCTCCGCCTATCATCCCACAACCCTGCCAGCTTTTAAAGTTATTGTCTTGATTCTTGGTTTGCTGCAAGCACCTCGCTGTGGACGTAACCTGCTTGTGTTTTGACGGCATTGAGATTGCACTCGTTGCGCGACCAATAGAGGGATTTCGCAACTCGCTAGGGATCGTTCTGGGGATCACTTTGGGGGTATCGCTGTGGCAACCAGTTAAATCCACGATCCCCAGCGCCCAAGATCCCCCAACATTGGGGGTTGCAACCCCAACGTTGGGGGATGATTAGCGTTTGGGGGATCTCCTGCTTAGGACTAGGTAGAAGAAGTAAGAGGCTGGAAGGAGACATAGGCAGTATGTGATTGCAGAGCTGTTTCCTAGTATCAGCAATACCGAAGATGATGGTGTGGAAATCTGTTGGAGAGACGAAGCCTGAGGCCGCATGTACTAGACAATATCACGGAGTTTCTTGCGCTAGTGAATCTGATATTGACTAAGCGCCAAGCGCGCAGCGGTCGCGCCAAGACGGCCAAGAGCGGCACCAAGAACGCCAAGGGTGCGCTAACCATTTTCAAAAAGAGGACTCTTATCCGAGATTATACGGTAGCTAGTTCAACCGGAAGTTTTCCCTTGCTTCCGAGCTCCGCCCCCAGACAACGCGTCCGCCGAGTCCGCCGATAGCGCGACCGCTTCTTCCGTACAGTCTTGCCTTCCTTGCATCGATCGGAATCGCTTGCACCAAAGCCTTCTCAAGCTTAGGCCAACGTCCGCGAGATGGTCGGTGTCTCTTCTGTGAAGGCTTCATCAAAAGTAATGTCTCCTCCTCCTGCCGCTATCTGTGCAAATATCGTGCATGCTTTAGGTTGTAACGCTTGCACACCTCCTTAGCTCTCGGAGCTCGTAGACCGCCTTTCCCGTCATCTATCCTGCCATATGTCGCATATGACAGGGCTCCCAATTTGAATACAGTCGTAAACTTGCGCTAGAGGTCTGCGGTCGCCTGTCTCCTTAGGCCGAGCTTCGTTTTCGGTTTACGGAGCGATAGGGGTGGACGGGAAACGATATGATTGTCGTCTTCATCTGGGGCATCGCCGATAGGTTGTTGAAGCGAAAGTGCAAGAATGAGAGCTGCGAATTGCGATACAATTGTGTCAGGTGTGGTTGGCATTATGAAATTGGCTCCGACGTTCCTGTTGACTTGATCTTTGTGGGGCGTTTTGTCACGATGTTGCTCAGCTCACAAGCTTCTGCCAAATTAGCTGACGTTGTATTGCTGTTAATCCCAAGAGAACTAGCGGGCGCCACACTGCGCTAAACCCATTTCAAAAGAGGACTCTTGTCCGGGATTATACGGTACGCTGAAAAGAAATAAAAATTTAAAGGAGGTTGTGAATTCCTACTCTGACGCTAGCCTAATTAGGCAACTTCCTAGCGCCAAAATCCCTGCAGGTACCCACAAATTTAGGTGTCCGCCACCAAATATCTGCTCCACTTTGAACCCCTATCATCACAACACGAAATAGAAAATGGAAGATGTAAAGTTGTTCTCCACTTGATATTACGTTCGTTTAATTAATTATTACATAGGTTGGGTGTTGGAACAGCGGTCGACTTGGTGTGCATGGAAAACTGCTCCACCCTAACCTGTCTAAGTGTCTTGCAGTCGAGTCCAACCTCTCAGACGCTAACAAACTAGCGTTCCTCAAGATGGCTTAGCCCGAGTGATTTTATGTGGTTAAGTCTCCGTTGCGCACGTCAACACGCTCTTTTATAGCTACCTGTTTCTCTACCTAACCCCATCTTCGATGCCCATATCTTCACATCTCATACATTGCGCTAAATTCTTGATTTCTAGGCTTTGGGGCGTTGAGTTTTCATTATTCAGGTAATATAGGCTTCTAAAAATCAAGTACAATTTCCCCTGGGCCCCAACTCAAGATCTTCTCGGACCCACTACTACTCACCCCCTCTCATGCCTGTTATATACGACATATATTTCCTTGCATCTTTTGCAAGTGATCTCTCTCCTTCTCTTCCTTCTTGTAACAGAGCAACTGAATCCTGATTTCCAAGTTGCTGGTAGCCTTTCCCCCTCATTCTCCATCACCAGACACCTCTCCCTCCATTCACTCGACTCCTCTCACCCGAAGATCCAACTTATCTGCTTTTCCCTTCAGTCTTGGGAGGTTTGCAAGCTGGGCAACCTTCAACTTGTGTGTCAGCGACTCAGCGAAGCCTCATGGTCATCTCTGTCGGCCACTGAGGTGAAAGCCCGGCCCTCGTCTAGAATTCCGTGCCGTTTTAGGGTTTCTACTGTCTTCTAGCCTCTTTCCACTTGGCCTCTGTCTCGATTCATTCTTCAAGGTTATGGTGTAGATTTGAAATTTGAGCATCTGGAATTTTTTTCTAAGCGATGTCTATGCCTCTAAGAACACAGGCTACTGCCTCGTAAGTCCAAGTTAGTGATTCTTGCAGTTGAGGAGTGGTCGTAGATTGTGGGGTGTCAATAATGTAGACCCCAGCTGGGGTGAGCAATGTAAAGGGAGAATTGGAGATGGAGGCGGAAGCGGAGCTACGAGCGCAGTACCGTTGAAGGTCAGATTCGTAATATTGAGCCTTCTTGGAAGAGCTTCCAAATCAACAGGAACAGGCCTGGCCAGCAAAACCTACTACGAACATTCTCTGGTATAAATGCAATCTTCTCTACCTCAATCGGAAATTTGTAGAAATTGCCTTTTCCACACAACACGCTCCCCGGCTGCGGTATGGGGACGTAGGATGTTGGAGTACGCGTTCTTTAAAGGTGAAAAGAGGGAAACCTTGAGTGGTTGTTAAAAATGAGTCGTATGAGGGAGACAGAGGGGTAAAACTTTATAATCAAGACAAGTTGACGCGCGCTAAAGTACTTGGCGGTAGGGCGGTTCTTCGTCCATTGAAGGTACTGCCCAGTAAGGCAGTGGCCTGTTTTCATCTGCTAGAACCGCGAGGTAAACCTCTTGGTGCTTCCAGCCATCCTACCGTCCAGCCTCTGGCTTCTCGGCGTTCTGTGCGAAGATGGGCGGACGTCGCCGGAAGAAAAAGCATCGGAAGAAAAAGCACCGGAGGGAAAAGCGACGGACTCCTCCACGTTCCTCAACCAAAACTGTCACTTCCAATGGATGTGGTCACTCCGAGTCTCCGACAAGACTCCTTCGCCTGAGAAAAAAAGTGGCCATCAGCACTTGCATTGGCATTCAGGTTCCACGGAAGTTACTGGTTTTGGGACGCGCTTTACATCAATGTCGCCTGCAGATACTCGACTTCGTCCTCGTGACAGCAGAAGTGGTTGCAACCAGGAAGGGTCCTCTTTGGTGTCTCAAATACAGAGCCGAATCCAACATCCTGAGGTATGATAGACTTCGCCAAACATAGCCACAAAGCAAATACCACACCAAGCAGATACGAAATCGGCTCGTTTCAGCAAACCTCGAGTTCAAGACATCGAGTCTGAATCAAGCGAACGGGCTCTGAAAGTGAGACTGACGAGATGGTATCGATCCCAATACTCATTCCGAAAACCAAGAGAGACGAGCTGCCATTCGCATTGGAGAAAGTGAAAGATCTTGGTAGGCACTCGTTTCCTGAAAATATTTCAATACCTGACAATGCGCTTAGGAAGCCAGATTGTCGGGAAACGTCGATACGATGCCGCAAGTTCGGAAATCTCTTCCAGGAGGTCTCGAGGCACGCAAAGCTCGTGAACGCTGCGAGCCTCAAGCAGTCTGCCTGAACGTCCGCACTATCTAACGGCTCGCAATATATGAGTTTCAAGGTGAGCTTGAGTAGAAAGCTTAACTCCTGAGGAGGCTTGCCGAAAATTGAAGCCGTTAAAATCCATGGGTGGAGATCTGCATCAAAACTCTACCAGATGTCAGGATTTTTAAACCCCGTATAAGAGGACACTCAGACAAAAACGCAGTATCTTCGGTCGGATGTTAAAAACTTTCCCCAGACATAGTATTCGTCCGACTAAACCTACTCTCCGGCTGGCGGCTGATGCGGCAAACGGCTGGAGTTATTGACCTTAAGTCTGGTCAACGTGCCGAAGAGGGTTTGGGAGTTTCGTTATAACCCCAGTTAATTAGAGTTAGTGTGACTAAGGCACCTAGGTCGTTTACAATTTGGTAAGTTTTATGGCTTCCCGGGCCCTTTCTCATCGATCAGTGTATTTGGGATTCACCTTCTCAATCCTGTATTTTCTTCTAGGCTCGCTATGATCAAAACCGGTCCCATACGAGTAATGATTAAAAGGAAAAAGTGCTAAAAAAAAAGTGTACTCCGCGCTGTGACACTTCCCCGCGGTGAGCATCTCCGCTCGATTAGTTGGAGGCTACCAACCAGCTACTGTAGAGTCATCCACATACCGGCTGCAATTACCTAGCTTATCGGGTGATAAGGAATCTTAAATTGAGCATCTAGGTTGATAGGCCACCAACTAGAATAGAGGGAACCCTGTAGATATAGGTGCAGGGATGCGGCGATCGGATGCGATGGGGTGATGGCGCGCAGGGATGGGGCGGAAAGGAAAGGGTTGTTGGATAGCGCTAACGTGTGGGGCTATGTAATGGATCGGATGGTAGCGATATACATGTAGTCCGGTATCTGAGGACCCACAGGATAGCGCTAGATACATATTATGTTGGAATTTAGGCTTTTTTTGCTTTTTGCTTCATCCGTCTTGTGGAACACTGCATGAGTGAGGCACCGCATCAGAACCAGCATGATTGTGTGCAGTCGTCCTGTGTGTCTATCCAGTGTCGCGAGGAAAATGGAAAAAAACAAAGGAGACGGAAAAGGAAAACGGTTCCCGACATTACAATTGGTCGACGTTGGTATGTGCAATGCCGTGGAACGGCACCCGGTACACATGCTTTGCGCAAAAAAAAAAGTGGAGGGGAGGGGGGGAACACGAGGAAAAAACCCGAAGGAGGGGGGGTACTGGCCCCGATGCAAGGGCAGCTGCTGACAGAGGTGGTTGCCCACCTGCGTACAGCGATTTATGCAATCCGACAGGAAGGAGGCGGCCGATGCCGTGGATACGTCAATGAACCTGGAGCGAATGTGTCACAGAAAGTATTCTGTGCCTCCATTCCCCACTGTCGGCAGAATTACGCACCCGGACAATGTGCGCATGAGTATTTAATCGTTCGTAGAGAGGATAATAATCAGCTGTTTTCTGAGGTTGTATGCAGAGCTCTTTCGATCTTACCAAGTCATCAGTGCATTCTGGTTAGTTTCCGCAGTATCCCGCCCTCGTGTAAGGCCTGAAGGGTCCGGCAGTCGCAGCTGAGGTACTAGATCAAAGGGTTGTGCGCAGGAGTCATTGTGGCCTATTCGCAACCAAACACCCTTCCCATGCACAAACGGCCGGCCCCCCAGGTCGTGAAAATAGCTCCAGAACCACAAGGGTTCACTTTGGCAAGGGCCTGATGTTTTCTCTTTCGCCCTAGGGGAGTGTAGTGCTATAGAGCCATGGTGTTATGGAGTAAGAGGGGGATTTTGGATGTCTCCATCAAAAAATCTTACACGGCAGTCGGTTTCGACATTAACTTTCCGGTCACGCTGCACAATTCAAGCACAGAAAAGCTAATTCTGTGGCAATTTCTTGTAGTCTTTTCCCGGTATCTGAGCTCCTCGGCCATCCGGGTCCTTCTCGGCATGTTGTCGTTTCTGTACCCGTGGTTGAAAATAGCTGACGAAAACTGCTTCACAATCTCGATCTTGAAGCTATAATTATTTTTGTAGGGGCAATTTCTCCGCGGCTTGACAGGGATGCATTCAAGGTAGGCCAGCTACCACAACTTGCTGTGTTCGGTTGACGAGATGAGGGGTTAACGATTGATTGTGGTGGGGTGCGCGTGGCTGTGATTGATGTGTGGCGTTGGTTGGGATGCGCAACCCCAGTAGAAAGCTATAGATAGATATGTAGTCTAGCAGGCTGCCAAGGCGGCAGGACGGACACGTGGAATACATTGCCGCCGGAACCGAAATCTCGATGAGGTAGCTTTGCTAAGACCTACTACGCAGCACGCCAACTCTGCTGTTACTTGTCTTGGCGCCCGCTTCGACCCGGCCCCCGCCGTAGACGTCACACAACGCAGCTCGGTAGTTCTTCGGAATTGGCAGTCGAGTGGGCCTCCGGGGAAAAAGGGAAAAAAGACTCCGCCTTATCTGCGCCCTCCCAGGCCCGCCTTTCGGACTTCACCTCCAGCGAATCGCTGTTAGCCCTGTGTCCGTCCGTTCGGGTGGAAGTGCGCACGTATGAAGGCGAGGGAAACAGCCGAGTGGAGAAGTACCGTGTGTCACGAGGAACAGGCAACTGCTGTCCGGATCGCAACCCCCAACGCGCCAGCTACATGTGCTGGCCGCAATCCCGTCGACGATATCAGTCTTGGGCCAGTGCTCTTCAGGGGGACTGCCAGCCTCGACTGGGAGCAGAGAGCGAGTAGGCCCGGTCACCCAGTGAGCCGGTGATGAATGTCGGAAGATGGGAGTGGCTTCAGCCCACCCGTCCCCGCGCCGACAGCAGCCGGCCCTCGCAGCCAATCCCCGCCGCCTCCTTGTCGCCACGTTCCCGAGGCGGCTTGGGTCGGTGACGGCCATCGGACTACTAACGCGCTCGGTTCCTCCACATTTTTTTTCATTTTTTTGTCCCGTCGACGAGCGAGACAAGTCTGTCGCTTCATACATAAGTAAGAACTTGCCTACACGGATCTGGCATGTCTGCACCAATGTTCAATCCACCCACCGACGGCAGATGCCGATGAGTCTGCACCACTGAGTCCGGCCGAAAAAAATAAAATAAATGTTGAATGGTTGTGGCCTTGCGTGTATGCTTTGATTAAGGAGAGGGTAGAGGGATCCTTAGAGGAAATGAGAGAGATGATATTCTTCACGTTGTGGCGAGGATTCGAGTTGGGACAATCTCTATTGCTATATGGAAGGTTGTAAGAGTACAGAACTAAAACCACAGAGCAGAGAACACAAAGTAGATCTCGCTGCTTCCCCACTTTATCCCCATTGGGCTCCCTGCTTCTGCGAGCTTCCTCCGGCGTTCGCTTCCCTAGCAACGGCGCCCGCTCAGCTCTTAGACAGGCCGGCCTCTCAACTCTAGCTACCACAGCGCTGTGTGTCCATCGGTGAGAAGATTTTCCAACAATAAAAAGAGGTGTGTAGACATACATGGAGTACATTAGATAGTACTTATGTATGTGCTCTGCGGTGCAACCAGGGCGCAGGACAAGGCCAGCCACAACGAGCCGCAAGGGCACGAAACGGAAATGTTTGTACATCGTCACAATCTAGATAGGTCGCATGCGATTTATGGAGAAAAAAAAAGTGAATAGCGAGGAGGAAATTTTATTACTTAGCCTCGATCTATAAAGGTCGAATGCCATGATGAAACAAAAAAATCACAGCGAACAGCACTCCGGCCGGGAGGGTGCGGTACAACGCGAGCTCCCGTGCTTTAACTCTGGCCATGGCTTACTCCGCCCGTCCTCCCGGCGTTCCTGCGTACACTCTTCCTGCCCCGTAGCGACCCCCGACTCCTACCACAGTCCAGCATGATGTGCAAACACGACCACGGCGTCGTCGTCCGGTGTCTGCCGCAGCCACACGCCAACGGCGTACGACGTCGTACTCGTCATTGTAGTAGGGGCGGCTTGGTCGCGTTCCGGTGGATGTCAGTAGATGGCCGCCGGAGAGCGGGCGACACTTACCGGATTGGGCGGGCGCGGGCGGAGGCGGGAGGGTTGCACTTGCGAAGGTAGGATCGTGTTGGAAAGCCACCGTTTCCACCGTGCCTGCGGAAGGAGCGGCCTGGTCTGGCCCTGGCGGACGTCAGGAGGCGTGCACAGAGGACGGTGGGACTTACCGTCGCGATTGGGCGGAGGGGAGCGGGCGGGAGCGGGGGTGGCGGGGACGTGCTGCAATGCCATCGTGCGTTGTGGACTGGCGAGATAAAAGGATGGAGTGGAGGAAGGATGGAGTGGAGGAAGGATGGAGTGGACGGATGGATGGGGTGGATAGATCCGATGGAAGATATTTGTACTCCGCCGGTGTAGGTAAATCGCAGAGCGGCAGATGTAAGGCGTTGCGTTTTTCATTATCGTTTTTTGCTTTTTTTGCCACCATCGGCTGTACTCGCGATGGGGGGCGGTATCGAGGTCTGTAAGATCCTGGACGGACTGATGAGTTTGAGTTTTACGAGGAAAAAGAAATGATACGGAAAAGGGAAATGGTTCCCAACAATACGGTTGGTCGACGCCGGTACGTGATGGTAATTTACCAGTGCTCTATGCAATGGCGGTGAATGAATCTCCCAGGTTGGGCGATTGTTGACCATAAAACGGAAAAGGAAAGCGACCCAAAAAAGAGAAAAAAAAGGAGGTCGTGTAGACTGCAAATTGGGGAGCAGGAGCGTCGAAAGAACCCGCTTTCTCTCCCATACCCATTAAATCGAGAGGCGCTCTCACGTACCACAGTAAACCAATTTCAAGGTAGAAAAGCCAATTATTTTCACTCCTCGGAGTGTGTACTGGTGTGCAGCTGGCTTTGTCTCACTCTTCGATCAGTTCGTTCACCGCGGTTAAGATTGGATCCTCCGCGAAGCCGGGTATTCGTTTTGACCGCCAAGAAAAAGAAAAAAAAACGCCTGCGTTGTTGAGACGGTTGCTGGGAATACCGATGTTGGGTTGCCAGTCAGTCAGCTGGGCAGCTGATGGGTAAGCGAGTTGCGACTAGCCGGTATATCGCGCTTTCCACCACACTTGCTTACATACTCTCCAGACACCGCCCCCACACGAGTTCGTCGAAACAAAGCCTGATGGCAACGAAGGCTGCTAAGTACGTGCGGCATACGGGATCGGTCGATCTCGGCTTTGAGCAGGCTGGTGGCAAATTTCACCCGTCACTGACGGATGCTGCGGCTGACGCGTACAATCAGGCGACATGCAGAATTCGAAGCCCGAGAGCCACCGTTGCTGGCAATAGGAACGTTTCGGGGTGGGGGGGTTCTCCGCCGAGAATTGTCCGGGCCACACGGCTTCTCAAACTCTCTGTTTATGTATGAATATAGATAATAGTCGCGTAGAATGACGAATGGGTTCAAACATCTGAAACCACACGCGGAGTCGGTCGATCTTCGGGCAAAGGTGCATTGCTTGGTAACATGGTGGGGATTCAAAAGCAGTTACCGCACGGGGTCTACCAATGACATATGCGCAAAGATCGGCGCATTCCTGGTTGGGAAGTGGCTGCATGCATGTATGCAATGTCCCCCCCCCCGGGGGATAAACTTTGACCCCCGCATTCTGGTTGCCGTGTGTAAGATGTGATATATACTTCATATACATTCTCGAAAAAAACGCTATCTACAGGAGCCGCCCTCGTGCGGACAGCGGACAGGAAAACCACTGTGTACCCCGCCATGACCTACCTGAGTCGTATGCGATACTAATAATAAGCAAATAAAAAGCAATCTACTTACGTAGAAATTACCGGATCAGCAGTAGTGGTGGATCTTGCCAAAACCGCCGCCCACCTCCCCCGCCCTCCCTGGCCAGCCGGCAGTTCAGGAGATCGCACACCCCCTTCGCGTATGTGCTCGAGAGCGCAACCGTCGACCAGTGAGGAAAGCTGCAGGGCGTGTGAGGATTGGAGAGGAAGAGGACATCGATTTTTATCTCGCATGCAGCCCAACCAGGCTGCAGCGGATGGGACGGCGTGATGTGACCGACCCGACGGACGAATGATTGGCGCCATGGCGGCATACTGGTACGCACATTTCATCACATTGAATTCCCAGGGTCCGATGGCCTTACCATCCGACATCACTGAAGCACAAACGTGTAGTCAGAGCGTACATCGCCATGGTCTAGACAGGCCGCACACGGCTAATGAACATGTAAAAACAAAAAAGGTCGCACGGATGTGTTGTCGTTACCGCACATCGTATGCGTGTATCGTTTTGCCAGGTAGTGGCGCCGCATAGCTGGCAACGGAATCGCTCTGACCAGCCAGGGCGAACAAGAGTGTCGCTCATAGTCTGACGAGGCTGTGCGCGGAAAAATTCATGATTTCTCTCTTTTTACCGTTGCATATGTCGGTAGCAAGCAAGCAGTCAGAAGCAGCACCGGCATCTCTCGAATAGGCGGCCAACAAGGGTGCTGCATTCGACCACGGAAAGGCCGAGGCGGCACTCTTCCAGTAGAGGAGAATTGCGCCGTGGCAGCCATCAAGGTGGCCGATTTTGGAGTTGGGGTTGGAGAACTGAGGGTTCAGGCGTGTTTTGCCCACACACTAGTGTCAGGCCTCGCAATAGTCCGTCCTGCCCGGCCGGGCCCGGCAGTCTTTTAGGACGGTCCCGTCCCGGGCAGGGTCCCCACTGCCCTAGTCCGTCCTGGGATAGGATTTGGACGGACTGCCAAAGACTGCCGGGCCCGCCGGGGCCCGGCCGGGCACCCCACTAGCGTGG
>Ga0307516_10001395_pt1 | contig 33388 bp, 16 predicted proteins | sample 19_EM_MG_FD_203310 | JGI IMG/M metagenome (GOLD analysis project Ga0307516, IMG submission 203310) | Populus trichocarpa ectomycorrhiza microbial communities from riparian zone in the Pacific Northwest, United States - 19_EM | ecosystem: Host-associated > Plants > Roots > Unclassified | place...
GTGCTCCAATCATTTCTTGTAGTTATAGGCTCTTTTGAGATCATGTAGTAAGCTTACCTTTCATGTAATGGCTTAGAACTTGACCTTAAGATATGGATTCTCTAATAATTATTTTTGCATTAAAGCAAACCTGATTAATAATCCTGAACTCTGGATGATTTTCTAAACTAAGACCATGACTTCTTATTTTTTAGGTAAGAATTTGAAATGATATAATTAGTTGGGGGGAATTGCCCAAAGACCAAGGCTAGGAAATTACTGCATATAAAAGTCATTTTTTTTTAATAAAAAGGGCTTAGAACCATCTTTTTTTTTTTTGGTACTCTCCAATGTGTATGGTATTTAATTAAGATAAGGACTTGAGAAAGATCTTTTTAGATTAATCAGACTATGGATTTTTGCCTATATTCAACAAAGAAGTCATAGATTAGCCCTTCAACCAGGTTAATTCATATTCAATGTACGTGTACATACACTTTCATTCATAAGCACACATGTATTCATGTTTAAATGTCATAAGTACATACGCAGGTTGAAATACAGGTCCCTTGAAAGCTCTAATTTACAAAGTTTACAACACTCGATTGCGAGAAAGAAGTATGGAGGATGAAGAACACGCATGTCATAATGCTTATTTTCTAAAGGAGTTGGATTCTCTGAAGGCTAACATGGCTCGCATCACAAGTTTGTTTGAGTAGACACTTAAACACTTCTTTAGTAAAGGCCCGTATAATTAGCCCATTACTTTTACGACGATTTAGCTTGAAGAAATGACAGGAGGACAAGTTTAGGACCCTCAGTGTAACACAACCTTTGTATAGTCCACAATACCTCTACTGTCCCCAACAACTATTGACATATATGCCAGCGAGTCCTAGAAAATGAAATATCCTAGTGTGATAGACTATGACAAAGTAGAAGCATTGGAAACAAGAGTGAAGGCTATCAAGGGAGTAAAGTTGTATATCCCTGTAGAAGCTACAAAAATATGTCTAGTTCCAAATGTGATTGTACCAAAGAATTTCCATGTACTTGAGTTCATAAAATACACCAGAACTCAGTGCACTACCACTCACCTCAAGTCCTATTACAACAAGATGATAGAAGTTGTGCATGATAAAAAATTACTAATGCACTTTTTTCAGGATAGCTTGAGTATAGTAGCACTAAATTGGTACATAAGATTAGATAGAACCAATATTCAAAAATGGAAAGACCTTATGAATTCCTTTATCAAGAAGTACAAATACAACATGGACATGGTTCGAGACCAATCAAATCTATTATCATTAGAAAAAGGAAGCCATGAATCAGTGCAGGAATATGCTTAACGATGGATAGAGAAGCCTGCTCAAATTGATCCACCCCTGCTTGAAAAACAAATGGTCAATTTATTCTCTAATAATTTCAAAAACCCTTATTTTAACCATCTGATTGGTGCCCCAACCTAACACTTTACTAACACAGTGGTGGTGTTTGAGAGAATCAAGCAAGCCATAAAAAACAGGTAGAATTGCTGCCAGAAAAAATTAAAAAGACGACGAGGTCCATCAATTGGGGTTTCACCAAAATCAACCAGGGCATCGGCATAGACATCCACTATAGAAAAAAAAGACCTTACCATCTCTTCCTTTTGCTATTGAAAGAGATGCTTGATAAATTGGCCAGTATTGAACAAATCACTCTGATTTCACAGAAACCATTTCAACCACCATACCTGAAGTGATGTGAGCCTAACCAAACATATGAGTATCATGATGGAGCAATGAGGCACAACATTGAAAATTGTCATTCTTTCAAGGACAAACGTTTTTAGCTTATTGAGGCTAGGCAAATTACATATGAGGGCTAGAAAACCTCCGACGGCAATGCAGAGAGAGAAATTTGCTGGCTATGAAAGCTTCAAATGTTGAAGAAAAAAAGAGAAGTCAGATTGTTCTAGTCAATATGGTTTGTCATTTTAGCTTTGAAAACAAGGTTTTTAAGACCACATTTTATTTTAGATATTTTACAAACCTCAATCATATTTTTTTTAATGGATTGTGCCTTTTTCATAATCTAGTTTTTGCATTAAAATCAATAAAATTTTTTCTATGAAAATGGTTTTTTTTTGTAAATGATTGAACCCCAAGGTGTGTCTTGAAAAATACTAACAGGCAAACCCTTTAAAACTCATAAGACAGACCCTCATGACTTACTCCATGGCTTAATTCAAAATATTTTGTAACATCAATTTTATAAGAAACCCTTTCGTCAAAATAATCCTGAAAAATTAAACTTGCCTTCTGGTTTCGAAAATAATTCGATGTTTCCTTAAAATAGTTAAAAGCAAATCATTTAAGCAATTCCAATTCTGAGGTGACCGAACAATTTTGAACCAAGATGTGAAAAATGAAAAATGCACAAAAAACTCGCACCCCATGTCTCTTGGGCCACATTTTAGTTATATGCATAATCGTTTGTAATTTGATTTGCTAGTCATTGATTAATAAAAACATATATCTTTATGCTAAAGTTCCAAACAATTATACCGAACGAGTGCAAAATTTATCGATTCAAACCGCTTGTGCTTGAAATGATGAAAGGCCAACTTTGCTATCCTTTCACATTATAAAATATATCCCTTGTGGTCCCTATTTGAGGGCATGCCCAAATAGAAAACAGAAATGACTAAATCAAAATCAAAACAAATGAGGATGCCCCACTAAAGCAAGAAAAAAGGGTAAAACAACTAAATATGAAAGAAAAAAAGATTGAAAAACATAATGGTAGTGATCCTAAGTTTTTGAAACCTTGAAATATTTTTTGAGGCTTAAATCCTTTTCTTTCATAGCCAAAAGCTATAGCCTCATTATGTGCCTTTTTAAAAGCCCTTTCTATACAATCAAACAAGAAACTTGGATCGATAAATGGTGTTCTCGAAATGCAAAAAAATATTTTTACAAGAATCATGACATTGTGAACAAAGCTACTCATTGTTAATCATGCTGCTATAATTAATGCTAAAAAGAGATAATTTTTTCTCAACAAAACGTCGAGTTTTACTCGAGTCTTTTGCCTTGAAACCAATAAAAGCAGAAGGTCACCTTATCTTGTACCTTCAACATATCATAATAATAATTTCTTTGCAACAATTAGACTTAAATAGGCATGATCTTTGAAATTTGCAAGTTGATTCCAAAACAAGAAAATGATTTCCAAACAAAATCAATCATTGACTGTGTTTATAAGGTCCTTGACTAGAAATGACAAGTTTAATAACTAGGGAGAAAAGCAGTGGACCCTGAGAAGGATACCAAACAACATCCAGATCAGTTGGGGGGGGGGCAAAAAAGCCCATAATGAAATGATGATCCTTTGAAACTATGAACAACATCCAACGATGATAAATACCTCTTGATGACGGGTAGGAGAATGAGCACAACTAGATCAGCTGAGGATAATGTCGCTCAAGCATATTCTATGATTTGACAAACACCATCAACGGTTGAGAGTAATGCTACACTTGGGAGGCATCTTCATGTCTAAAAATCTTGTTTACCCTTTGAAGGATGGCTATGATACCTGAAAAATGTTATCATATGAATGCATCAACTGAGGGCAATTTGCAACAATCATTGACAACATATGATTTGATGAACTCCTTAAAAAGTGAGAGTAATGGAGTGCCGCTGCTTCATCAAAGTGAGTGGACAATGATGCAAGAATGATTATGATACCTAGAAATTGTTATCATATGAATGCATCAATCGGGGGCAATTGCAACAGTCATTGAGAACAAATGATTTGATGAACTCCTTCAGAAAGTGAAAGTAACAAAGTGTTACTTCTCCATCAAAATCAACGAGCAATGGTGCAAGAATCAATATGATACCTGAAAATATTAGCACATGAATGCATCAGTTGAGGGCAATTTGCAACATTTATTGACAACAGATGATTTGATGAACCCCTTCAAAAAATGAGAGTAATAGAATGCCACTTCTCCATCAAAATAAGCGGGCAATGCTGTAAGAATATCACAAATTAGGGTGCATCATTCGACCAGGGGGCAACATCATCGATAAGAAAATTTGTCATTTATTGAAGAATGGTTAACCGAGTAGAGCTTCATGTAGCACCTAAAAGTCCAAGTTGTGCAACAAAAAAACAATCAAGCATAATTGATCACGTTGGAAAAACCTAAGTGGGTTGATGCAATAAAGAGGCAATCAAAGATATTAATCACTTGGAAAAACTCTTGTGGACTGAAGATTTAAGCTGAGCAACCAAGGGGTTAGATTAGTAGCAACAAACCTTTCAACCAATAAAAGGATGATTTCCAAAAAATAAGGCCTATATTTCTAATCAGGTAAGGATGCATGCATGTCATCTAATACCAAATTATTATATAATATTTTTGCAAGAATTACACAAGAAATTGTCCTTAATGAAGTCTAGTAAGACTTCAACAAATAGGAACCCATCAAGGTTCTGAGCCAAGCAAGGCTTGATTTGGTTTTCAAAGCCTAACAAGAGTTCAACAAAGAAGGGATCCAATGAAATTCCAAAGCCTAACAAGGCTCAAGATAATCCTAAACCCAATAAGGTTTAGCAAGAAAAAGTCTAGCAAGACTCCAGCAAAAAAAACTTAGCAAGGTTTTGAGCCCAACAAGTCTTCAGTGATTTAAAACCCATCAAGGTTTTGACAAAGAAATAGTCCAACAAAATTTTAGCTTGATTCAATGATCAGAGCAAAAGTATGTTAACGTAATACTGCATGTTTGGGGCATATCTCTTGTACCAGTCTCCTCGGATTGTAGAGAGCTTGTTCTCGAGTTCAAATTACACTTACCTAGATCTTATAGGTTCTCAATCAAAAGTTTTCAACCTTTTACCTGCTCAGCCTCCTTAGCAATGGAACCAATTTTTACGTTATGTTGAAAATCATATGCAACAACCTTTTTAAACTCTAACTCAACCACAAAGTTAGAACTATAAGAACCAAAAGCTCTTATATCTTTTATATCATCACCAATAAGATGAGTGATGGTTTCTCCACTTTGAGAACTTTTAGATATCTGTTTCATAACTTTTATCTTAAGTTCAAGAACATCAACTTTAACTTCATCAATTTCAGAATTCTCTGCAAACATATATGAAACACACTCTTCACAATATGCTTTATAAAAAATCACCTATGGAACCACATCTAATTTGGTTCTTTTTTTTTTATGATTTTACTATTACGATCAAAGTCAATATGCTCGTTAAAATGAACATCTTTCAAATACTCAAGGTCATCATAAGCCAAGATTTCTACATCAAAATCTTCTCATTATGCATCATCTTCCTCATTCTTATCTAATTTTGATGGTTGATTCCAATGCATAAAAAATGGAATCATTAAAAATTTTAGTCGCTATATCATATTCATCCCATCAAGAAACTACCCTCTCTGTCATGCCTCTGAAATGGACTCTTAAAACTAGCCGTGGATATGTGTCACTCTTCTTACGACCCCCTAATTTTCTCTTATTCATATCTGTTAATTGATAGGATAATTCTTCAACTAGCATCTTCATGTTTATTATCGCGTGTCAACAGGTTAATTTAGTAATTTATCTTTGCATATCTTTTATTACCAATTCTTGAACGTCTTTTTCTTTAAGGAAAGCCTCCTCATGCCCTACTACACGAGCATATAATATTCTGTGATCACCTCTTCCATCCATGATTATTCAATAGCAAAAAACAACTAATCATAAGGAATCGTTGAGCTCTAATACTAACTAACATAGGCATGAATAACATAAGAAAGGCAGTAAGCATATGCAACACAATGTTTTGCCGAATAGAGTTACAACACAAAAACCTTAATATAAAATTTTATTAATAAAGATTTCTTTTCAAGTAGTCTACTAAAATACAAGCTAAATAACCATATTTGAAGAACATATCCTAAACAAAGCTGAAAACAAATAATAAAAGAGTTCTAAATCAAATAGGAAAAAATTCATAAATCAACTAGGAAAATATATCAATTCTTAAACAATAACTTCTAAACTTTATTTTAAAGCTTTCCCATTTTCATATTGATACAAGATTTTAATCTTAAAAAAAATAGTGATTTTATGAATATTTCATATAATCCAATGATAGAATAAAAAACTATATCTACTAACAAGACTTATTAGCGTGCATGTTTCAAAAAAATAAAAAATAAAAAAAACTCTAGCATGAAAAAAAACCCCTGTCCAATTCTAAGTATGAAATCTAATTCCTTTTCAAGATGCGAACAACAAGAATAAGTATAAATTCATATTCTTTTTTCTAGATGCAAACAAAAAGAATACTGGGATCTCAATTATTTCATTAACAGATTTCAATAAAGTGGCGAGAAAAGTTTATATATATCTTTTCGTTTTCCAATTTATTTCAAACATTGATTGGTCGAAATATTTATCTTTATTTTATGATAAAAGTTTTTGATAATATATTCAAGAATTTGCGCGTCAAGGAAAGACTTATGGTAGATCTTTTGCTTCTTTGTCACCTCTTAATTCTAACAACTTTAAATGTAAAGCAATATTGCTATCTTATCAATAAACAATTATTATTTTAAATGTAAATATTCAATAAAAAAATTAAACATACCACAAATAGAGTTTATATATTTTAATAGAGAGTAAATAACCATTTTCATAAACTGATACAATAATTCTTTGAACTAGAAAAAGCACAATCCATATGTGGTGTCCATATCGATCAAATACAAAAAGAAAAGAAAAGAAAAGAAAAGCTATACAGTAAAATTTAGAAACGGTCTTTCAAACATATTGACTTCAAAATGTCGTTGTACAAGAACCAGGGGCATGTGACAATCCATAGAATTAACTTCAAAGTCTACCTGGTTAGTCATGAATCATGATTTCCATGTTTATTTCACCTGAATCTCAGTCCTAGGAGAACCAAAGCAAATAGGTGTCGGGACTTCTTATAAATTAGAAGCGTGTGGAGTCCCTCCTCCAATATCCTTCTTGGCCAACTCTCTTTATTCTTTGCTCTCTTTGATATTTCTCAGTTCTTGCGAACTTTCCTACCCTCATTTAGCCATGGAAGTTGGGTATGGAAGCGGTGACAAAACTGGGTTTTTCACTCAAGGACGAAGGTCGCTCAAGGCCTTGACTGTGCAGTTCAAAGTTAAGACGGTTGAATTGGCTAGGAACATAAAGAAGCTTGGACAAGATGATCCAAGAAGAGTTATTCATTCACTAAAAGTAGGACTTGCACTTACATTGGTATCAATGTTCTACTACTGTCAGCCACTTTACAGTAATTTTGATGAAACTGCAATATGGGCTATTATGACTGTTGTTGTTGTCTTTGAATTCTCTGTGGGTAAGTCTCTGACATTTTAAAAATAGAACAGAAATTCCCTTTCATGATTTTTGACAAATTAGTTTTCAGGGGCTACTCTTGGAAAAGGATTGAATAGAGGAATGGCAACGCTAATGGCTGGTGGACTAGGTGCTGGAGCACATCACCTAGCAAACCTCTCTGGACATATTGGAGAACCCATACTACTTGGGTTCTTTGTCTTTCTACAAGGTATCTTTAATTTAACCATGCATGCACACAAAATAAAAATTATTGCACCTCAAAGTTCATACTATATTGATCCTTACTGTTACATGAAAAGGTACTCATGTATTCGAAATTATTTTGGTTTTTGTTTGCAGCTACAATATCAACATTTTTAAGGTTCTTTCCGAAAATTAAATCGAGATATGATTATGGGATGTTAATATTCATATTGACCTTCTCTATGATATCGGTATCTGGTTATCGAGACGATGAAATATTAGAGTTAGCACATAGAAGATTATCAACCATATGCATAGGTGGTGCTACTTGTGTCATCATTTCTATTGTGATTTTCCCTGTGTGGGCTGGTGAAGATCTTCACAATCTGATTGCTCTCAACATTGAAAAGCTTGGCAACTTCTTAGAAGGTATGCATGTCCCCAACAAAGCAGTGCCCTAACTCGTAGAACCTATCAAGTAGTGGATGCATTCATTCCAATTGTTCTTTTTTAACATGCAGATGCTCAAAAACTTACTAAGATAAGATAAAATTTACAGGATTTGGTGATGAATACTTCAAAAGAACAGGGGGTGAAGAGTGTAATGAGGACAAGAAAATTTTGGAAGGATACAAAAGTTTTCTCAATTCAAACTATAGTGAAGGATCCTTGGTGTGTATAAATCTCTCACGCACCAACCTCCTCTTCCCCTATATAATTGAATTATTTTCTGATAATAGTTTTGATGCCTTTCAGGCTAATTTTGCAGCATGGGAGCCAGGTCATGGTCGGTTCCCATTTCGACATCCATGGAAACTATACCTGAAAGTTGGGACTCTGGCTCGAGAATGTGCCTACCGAATTGAAGCATTGAATGGATACTTAAATGCTGACACGCAGGTATAAGAAAATAAATCAATTCCCTAGAAGCTATCTCATCTTTGATGTCTAAATACAACGTGATATGCTACTTTAAGCCTTCGGCATATCATATGTTGCGATCCATTCTCACAAAAATTCGTAAAGTTTAAGCTTTTATGTATGGCTTAAATAATAAAAAAATTAATATCAATTAGGAACAATATGCTAAGAAGCACTCCGGTATGCTTATCTCTAAATATTTGCTGCTTATTCTTGCAGGTATCATCAGAAGTTAGTACCATAATTCAGGAAGCATGCACAACTATGAGCTTAGAATCTGGAAAAGCACTAAAGGAACTAGCACTGGCAATCAAAATAATGGTGCAGCCATCTTCTGCAGATTCCCACATTGAAAATGCAAAATCTGCTGCCAAAAATATCAAATCTTTACTCAAATCAGGCATATGGGAAGACATTGACCTGCTGAAAGTTATACCAGGGGTTACAGTGTGTTCAATACTTGTTGATGTGGTCACATGCACTGAAACAATTGCTGCATCCATACATGAACTTGCCTCCAAAGCCCAATTTAAGAGTGCAGAGTCTCCTTTATCAGAACAAATTCAGAGTGTAAAATCAGCTGAGATGGTCAATTGCCCCCATGTCATCACTGTCAGTGAATCAACTCTTGCTGCGTCACCAAGTGAGAGTTCTTCAGCACCAAAGGCTAGAAAGCAAAGTATGGAGGTGTAAATATATGTTACGATCATGTCGCGTATAGTGTATTTCAATAAATGCCATTCTTTTCGGCCATATATGGGTAACTTCAATTTATTTTTTTTACTCGTCATTTTCGCAAAGAAAGAAAATTTAATCTCGATTGATGTATAAATAAGATTGAGGACACTTGATACTGATAAAAACTATAAGAAAAACAATAACATAGAAATCATAAAAAACATTAATAAGCGATAAAAGTTGTTGATATGAACTTTAAATTCACAATTTATTTATAAAAATAATGTAATGAAACTTGTCTCCATTTGAGGTTTAGAAAACCTTTAAATATGCTAAAAAAAAACCCCTACCTCTATTATAAAATAACTAAAAATCTAAAAGCTTAAAACTTAAAGCTTAAAGAAAAATAATATAAATTTCAAATTAAAATAATAAATCCAAAAAATCATAAGAAAAATAATAAAATTAACTCAATCAACAACTTATAGGATTAATTCTGAAAGATTCAATGATCCAATAAGCAAGAAAGTTGCTTTTTATAGAAAAACTATTTATAAAATTAAATGAAAATTTTTTAGTCCGATCTAATGGTTGAATCTTTTGTTCTTGTTATTTTAAGTCATTACTCTAATTTAGCGTAATTATATTTCTTATTAGATCTAAATTTGTCCAACTTGACTGTAAAAATATTTGTTAGACCATTTTCATTATATATTTGAGAGAAATCCTCTTAAATCCTCATTTAAATGCAGAGAACAATTAATTTCTAGATATCCGGCTGCTATATATATAAAAGTTAAAAAAAAAAAGAAAAGAAAAACGTTTAAAATATTAATTGTTACATTATACTCACACGATTAACACACCTAATAGGTGGACGGTTGAGATATGAAAAATCCTTAGACGAAAGAGAGCCAATCATACCAAAAAAAGGAAACAAAGCCAATTAAAGAAGGGGCAATGATCATTTTGTAACAAATGATGTCGTCATATTCTTTTTAATATGTTTTCATGGAAACTAAAAATGCACAAAAATAAGGCACGTAAACTAATAATACTGTCATCAGATATTAATAACAACCTTAAGCCCAGAGCAAAGGGATCAATTTGCTTGAAACTCTTCTTATGTCTTCCATTCTTAGCAGGACAATGAGCTAGTTAAGAGCTACCCAGGATAATTAACGGAAAAAACTAAAGGTTGTGAGGAAATTACTGTTTATTTATATTCATTTGTATTATAATTGTAATTCATAATATATTGTTTTTTTTAATTTGTTTTTGTTTATTTTATGTTTTAATATTGGATTGATTGAGAATCGAGTTTTTTTATTTATTTATTTTTATTTTGACTTTTTATATGGTTAAAGTGGTTTGCGAATTTGCTAGGATAACCTAAATTGTATCAGTTTACGAGTTTGGTAAGGTGTTTTTTTTTTATTTTTAATTTAACTTGATTTTATTATCGTCTATTTTTTTTATATAGTTAAAAAAAAGTAGTTTCAGAAAAAAATTATGTTATTAAATTTTATAAAGTCCATGGACTTGTTTAAAAGTTTGGCTCGTTGACATGGTTTGCGGGTCTAACAAGTTTAACTTTTTTTTTCAATTTCATCTATAGATATTGGGATAATTGGAAATTCAGTTTCGTAATTGGTTTTGTTTCTCTTTATATAAGATTATTACGGTCTCAAAACAATATTTTAGTATTGGGTCGGTGTTTAATTTTGCGATCATCAATTTTTGTTATCATATAGTTAAATAAAAAATAGTTTGTCAAATTAAAATCATAGTGGAGTCCATAACCCGGTTCACAAGTTTGGCTTGCTAGCCCAAGTTACTCAATTCACAGGTTTGACGGGTTTACCCGCCTCATCGGATATGCTTTTTTTTGTTCTTAATAGTTTTTAATTGTTATTTTTTATTTCTTCCTTCAATATTGAATTGATCAAGAAATAGATTGCATGATTTATTTTTGTTTGTTTTCTATAGAGTTATTACAATGTCAAATAAATATCTATTTTAGGGTTGATGTTCAATTTTGCAAGCATGTATTTTTATTGTATAACTAAATAAAAAAAATGTTTATTAAAAATATTATTAAACCCAATAGAGTCCATGACTCAGGTCGCTGGAGGACCGAGGTTGATCTAATCTGTCGTTGTCTCGGTATTTTTTTAAAAAAGTTGTCATCTTGAATGTTTTTTTTTTAAGTTAAGTTATGTTTTTTCCGGTCATTTAGGTTACCTTTAGATCCATAAAATTAATCGATTTAAGTTGGGCCAGCTCATATGTAATTAAATTTAAAACTTAAGTTAGGAAAAGAACTGAGATGGACAAAAAATTTTAAAATTAATCTATTTGATAAAATTATGAAAAAAAAAACTCTTAATACTTTTAATATGTTTTTATATTTATTTAAAAATAATATAACCATGGCAGGGCAGAGGCCAATAAAATAGTACATATGAAGTGACAAAGGTCATGAAGCTCTTTTGCTCTTCATCCACCATGTTATGCTAAGATATCTTTAATTGGGGGCATAAAATGGACAAAAGGATTCCCAAACTCCAATATTATGTGCTTTAAAATCCAATTTTACACGTTTAAATCTATATGATGTGAGAGGTTGTTTTGCATTGTGTTTTACACTGTATTTAAATATATTTTGCAAAAAACATTAAATTGATTTTTTTCTACTGATTTTCAATAGTTTTGAAGTGTTGATATAAAAATAAAGAATAAAAAAATCTAAAACAAATATGTATTTTAATATATTTTTAAGTAAAAAATACTTTTGAAAAATATATACAACAATACCAAGCACAAACTTAGGTAATATTTGGCATTGTAGTTGAATTGCGTTTTTGAATTATGTTTTTTGTTTTAAATTATTTTTTATATATATTTTTGGATTGTTTTAATATAGCGATGTTAAAAAAAATTAAAATAAATAAATATTATTTTCATGAATTTATAAATTTTTTTTTTAAAAAAAAATCAACATTTACCTCTGCATAGATGACTTCTTAATATGCTGATACAAAGAATTTGTCCTTGGATGTTCTCATAGAGCTCCTGAAAGATATTTTGACTGAAGAAAGGCTAACAAGAACTCAAAGTTTTAACAAAATTTGTAGATATATATATATCTGTAAGTATCGTATCATTATCAAAAACAAGGTCTATCAGCATCATCTTGTTGTATTTAAAGTGTGTTTAAAAATGTGATGTAAATAACATTTCTTTAAATTTTGATTTTTTTATTTAAAATGAATTTTTTTAAAAATTTTTTGATCGTTTTGATATGCTAATATAAAAAATAATTTTTAAAAAATAAAAAAACTTCATTTTGATGCATTTCTAAATGAAAAGTACTTTAAACTGCCACTATTATCACAATCTCAAACACACCCTTAAACTTTTTGTAAATCCAAGGCTTGCGTGAAGCTATGTCCCTTCAAATTTCAGTAAGAAACTAGCTATTTAACTTGTGTTTCATCATAGTTCAAATAATTTTATTTTTTAATAAAAAAATAAATATGTAGATTTTTTTTAATGTCTTTTGGGCTATAAAAAAATTCTCAAAAAAAAAATAAAAAATATTATACATACATTTAATTAAATAAATTAATAATTATACATTCCAATAAATATAAAAAAGAGTCATTATCGATATGTAAAGACTAAATTAGAAAAAATCAAGATATTTGATTTTGCAACATGGACCATATATCCAGTTGTGCTTAATAACTTTAATTTTTTTAATAAAAATTTTATTTAATTAAATGATTATTTGTCTAATAAAATATAAAAAAGTTTTTAACATAACCAAAGACTAAACTTTTAAAATAGAAAGAGATAGATGTAGATCAAGACTGAATTTACAATATGAGTCATGTACTTTGTTGTGTCTAATAACTTTATATCTTAAAATAAATTCATTATTAATAAAAAAAAAAATTAATATAATTGGTATGCATTACGCTACGAGTTGGAGCAAAAACGTTTTTGAATGCAAAAAAAAAAATGTCCAGGCATCGCTAAAAAGCAAATAGATTTTTAACTATTAATTTAAAATCAGTTGCTTATTGGATGATATTTTTTTATCTAAAATTGAGATAAAAACATATTGGATTTACTAGGGTCAACCTTGGTTGACCTGCAAAACCCGTCGGGATAGTCTTGCAAAAAATAAATTGGGAAGTACAGTCCCTAATTAACTTAATGTTAAAGGATAAAATTCATAAAAAATCAACACTCAATTAAAAAAAACAAATGAACATGAGTCAACCATCCAAAATCGTGATGCAGATCATATTCGTCATCGGATTCAATAATTTTTTTTATTCCAAAAGATTATATTTCATTTAATTATATGACAATAAAGCCAATCAGAATTTTTCTGTATGAAATTTTTCTTTCTAAATAAAAAAAAAACTACGACAAACATTTCAGATTGAGATAACAAAAATAGATTATTGATAACAAATGGTTAAATTGTATTGTATTAGTTTTAAGTTAAATTAAAAAAATAGATCATGGATAACAAATGGTGAAATTGTATTATGTTTTTTAAATGAGGGATAAAAAATGCATGCATTAAACAAAAAAAAAAACAATTAATAGCCTTAACGGTATGGCTTAATCAGTCAAACCTGTGATCCAGGTCATGGACTCAATCAAATTCAGTAATTTTTTTTCTTAAATTTATATTTAACCTAAATATAAAATAAGTAAATTTGAAAAAAAAGAAGCAAAAAGAGAGCATGTGCATGGGCCTTTGAAAGGAAGAGTTAGACGTGTTGACCTTCAAGCCCAAGCTCGTGCGTCTGAGCTTGGTTTTAATTTTTTTTCTTTTAAAATTATGGATGACCTATTATCTGATCCTATATTTTTTGAAAAAAAAAAGCAGATGACACATCGCCTGTTGAGATAGACAATGTGTAGTCTGCCAGCCTAGATTGGTGGCTGGAAAATCAGGGTGGTGGACCTTTTGCCCTAAAATCCTTATTTTTAAGTTATTTTAACCCAAAAACACATTTTCAATACCATTAGAACATTTATAAACCAATTCATGAACATAAATAATTTAAAAAACGGTCCAAGAACCCAAAATCAAACTGGGTTAGATTTGTCTTCCTCGAGTTATATCTATTTTTTTAAGCAACATTGACGCTTTAAACAACCACCATTAAACTCCTCTCATAGCATGAAACTCAAGGACACAAAAAACAATCATTTTGGTGGTCGAAAATGGTGTGAACAACTTTATCTCTCAACGCTAGAATCTAGTGATCTCTCTTTATCGTCTCTCAAATCATGTATTGAAAAATAATAAAAATAAACTTTTATACTAAAATTAAATTTCAAAAAAATTGAGAGACCAAATAGGTATAATTTGAAAAGTTGAAGGGGCAAACTGAACTTTCAATGAGAACTTCGAACCCATCATCTATTTTTTGTGCCTTTTCCACAATGGTCTTCTTTCTTTCAATCTTGTCCCCGATCAACAAATTTAAATTAATTGTCCTTTAATTTAACACCAAAAGGATGCAATCGTGTAAAAAAGCGTTTGAGGATCAAATTCAAATAATTGACATTTTTTGAATAGTGAATCCATTGTGAAATGTGTGAGCATAAACAATTGCAATTTCTACAGGAATTCACCACATAAGCTAGGTTTCTTTTCTCAACTTGCATGAGTTTGTCTACGGTGGAATTAGGGGTGGATATACAGCATAAAAGCAAAATTATAAAATCTAACACCGGAAAAAGCCGAGTCACAGTTCATGAAGGTAAATCTAAAAAATAATTGAAACAAATAGATCACATATTTTGTTAAAAAAAAAAAAAACAAGTTTCGTCAGGGCAATTATACATGAACAATGACTTTTAACTAAATCACCTGAATCACCTAAATTTTTTCAAATCTCTATTTTTTTTTTCAAGCGGAACTAATTTAGATCTAAATTGACTAGTCAAGCAAGTCGTTGTCAAAGGGCAACGCCTTTTGCTAGATGCGTCAGCAAGTCATTTGTCTTAATTGTGGCCGCAAAGAAAGGAGCCACTGCCTAGATTTCATAAAGATGTCAGACATGACTTATCTTACACATGTAGAAGCCTACAAAATGGAATTTTGAACTCTTAAATTACACGTTTGATTATTAAGTTTGTAATGTCATGTTAAAAACTATTCTAATTCAAAAAAATTAAATGTTAAGTGAAACTTAATGGATACTTTTCATACTAATTTTTTAAAAAGTTCGTATAATTAGGAAAAAAAATTAAGATGCATGTATGGCAATACACGATATGCGAATATTATGTAATATTAACTTGTTTGTTGAAACTAATTGATAAGAAATGAAATTTTTTACAAGGCAATGATTTGATGAAGGAAAAAGTCACTAGGGTGGAAAAACTTTAAATTGAAGTTGTTTTTTTCAATAATGATTTAATGGGTTTTGAAGAATTTTATTTAGATTGTCTCGTATCTCATTCGATGAGTTATTTGTTTTTTAAGTTTTTTTTTAAATTTTATTATTTGAATGAGTTAGATCATTTTCTATTTTATAACTTGAATTGTAGATTTTATGGGTTAACTTTGATTTTTTTTAATCTTTTTTAGTGGATTTCCCCTCTCAATTTCATCATTTAACATTTGAATGATTTGGAATAACGTTAATTTTTTTCTTTGATTTCTACAAGTTTATCTTGATCTCATTACTTATATCAAAGGTTTAGTGAGTTTACCTAGATTAAATCAGGTTATTTTTTGTGTGTTTTTTGTTTAATTAATTTTCTTTTTCAATTTCATCATTCAACATTTGGTTAGTTGAAAATTAAGCTTCATAATCTGTTTTGATTTTCTTTGTAGAGTTATCCTAGTCATCTGACTTAGGTTGCAGGTTTAACAAATCAACTCGAGTTGACTTGAGTTATTTGTTTTTTTATCTTTTTTAATTGAATATTTTTCTTAATTCATACTTCAACATTGGACTGATTAAAAATTAAATATCATATTTTTTTTTAATTTTTTTTATACAAGGTTATCCTAATCTTATAAAGTGAGTTGTGGGTTTAGCAGATTAACTCGAGTCAACCTAATATTTTTTCATCTCAATATTTTATAAAATATATTGTAGTTAAACTATATTTTTAATACTAGTCTATGTACTCTTTAAATGTACTCTTTAAATCCTTCTAGTTGGTCAAGTCAAATTACATATAAATTTTTTATTAAAAAAATATTATATTTTACGTCAAAAAAGTTAATATGATTCATAGCTTACGAGTGTCAATAACCAATTGTTTACTACTTTGGGTGGATGGGATACGTCTTTCATGCCTGTTGAAACACAGGAATGATATGGGGACCAATATGAAAGGGAGACTGACAGTGTGTGAAAGGAGGAAATTATTACACTTTTTCTCCCTTTCTCTTGCCATTCTATTCTATCATCGTTGTTCCTTTATTTTCTTAATTTACTACTGGAAATTGATAAGTTAATAATTGCAAACTAATTCGGGTTGATGACCTCATCTACCCATCTGACCTCACTCGTACTCCTTCATCTGTTTCGTCAACTGCCGACACTCTCTGCTCCACGCAACCAAACACCAACACCAGCAACGAAACAGACTAAAACTTATATTTCGAAGGGTATGTCTGCTGGAATTTTTGCTTTTGTTTTTGGTTTTTTTTTAAAAGTGTTTTTATTTTAAAAAAATATTAAATTGTTTTTCTAATAATTTTTAATAGTTTTGATGTGTTAATATTAAAAATAAAAAAAATCTAAAAATAATTATTTTGATATATTTTTTTAAAATTTATTTAAAAAGAACTTCTAGACCGTAATTCCAAAAACACACGAAAGATACAATTCAAATCCAGAGCTCCAATAGCCATCGACACCCATTTTTCAAATTTTGATTTGTTTGCATCCTCTTCTTTTCCATCAGATTCATAGGACGACAAAGAAATATTTGGGTCACCGGTGATCAAAATATTCTTGAAGAGAAAAGGAATTCTAGTAAAGACTCAGGCTCAAAGGATTCTTTGGCCAGATTTGACTGGTTTTGACAATGTTTTCGGGTTTTTAGTATCAATTTAGATTGGTTAGATCGTCAAATTACAATGTTTTTAATAAAACCAGCCGGATTCGATGAAAATGAATTAATGAAATAGTATTTTTATCGCCAGAATTGTATGGATCTTGTGGCAATGAAAGGATGTCAATATGTAGTTGCATAGAACCAGGGGCATAGGATCAATGAAAACATACTTAGTACGTAGGGGACTCGTGATACAATTACAAAATCCACCAGTTTTAAGGTTTAATATTAACGTTAGTAATTATGAGATTAACGTTAGTAATCGGTCATTATCCAGGCATAGGGTCCGAAGTCCCAACTATATATCTCCCGTAAGTCGGGGGAATCAATGGGTAACATGAATGAGAGTTGTCACTATATTTTGATATGGCATGATACTTGGGAGGATATTTCAATTCATTACACAACCTAAATTCAAGCTCATGGTTTTCGATATAATATATGTTCTTGAATCCAATACCATGTAAGAAGTTGTATTTCATAAACTAACTCAAGCAAGAGGGATTTGTGAAGTAAAGTTGTTTGTTTCATATGAAGTTTATGTAAGATGTGTTCCACATGAATGAAATAATCAGTTTTTAAATTAAATATAAATGTTAAGATTTTATTAGTAAATTAAATTTGAAGAGTAGTTTTCATTTGATAACTCTATATTTAATGAAAAAATAATATATAAGGAATTTATTCAAAAACAAGTGCTTTTTCTTTCCTGTAATTGTATGTTTCATTCAATAAAACACATGTAAAAATAATTAAAGATCAAAGAGAAACACAGTTTTCTTCATTAAATTACATTTAGAATTTCAACCTCTTGAAAATTTTACTATGTATCCAAGTATATTTTTAAAAAATAATTATTTGAATATGAAAATTATGAAGTCTTAAAAATATGGGTATTATAATTTATATATGATTGTTCATGTTTACAATAAAAAAATTACTTATATGTGATATCAGAACACAAGCTCGATTCTCAGAAAGAACACTTATCTTATTAGGAGAGGCAGCCACAAACTCCAAACAGGACTAATCTCACCCTTTAAAAGAGTGTGAGGATACTCGGATAAGAAAAAAAAAACATTAAACATAAAAACTCATAATTTTTTATTAAAAAAATATTATTTATTTCAATTTCTTATCGGTCTTAAATTTTGAGAGATTATTTTTCATTTTTTTCTGTTCATTATAATAATAAAACAAAAAACAAGTGTAAGTAAACAAGCAGCCATGTATTATTAAATTTGAATATCAAAGGAAGCCACACGTGCTATTGATTTTGAATGTCAAAACAAGTGGCTATGTATTATTATTATTAATGGTGAATGTCAAAACAAGCGGTCCGGTCATGTGTTATTGATTTTGCATGATTTAATGTATTATTGATTTAATTTGCTCTGTTTTGCTGCCACTTATGACCTTTGATCTTTCTTCTTGACAATTAATTTCTATGATTTCAACGATTCCCGTAAATATCAATTGTATGCCAAAGTGGAGGAGGGTACTCAAAAACATCATTCTTTTGTCCAAATTTATATCTATGATTACATGTTAGAACATTTATGTTATGTGCGAGCTAGTATTAAATTTATAATTTGCAATTTATATTATGAATTATGTTTTGTTTATCACCAAAGTAATTAAATTCTCAAGGCAAATAAATTTTAAATGACTAAATTGATGTTCATTATTATAAGTAGGGGTGATCATTTTCGGTTCGGTTCGGTTTTTATAAAAAAAAAGTAACCAAACTGATTTTTTTAAAAAAAACCAAAACCAAACCGAAACCGGTTCAAACCAACCGGTTTCAGTTTGGTTTTTTAGGACAAAACCGGTTCAGACCGGTTTGACTCATTTTTTTTTCCAATTTTTTCGGTTCGGTTTCGGTTTGGTTTTTCAAGTTTCAGGCTTATAAACCGAATCGAACCGGTCGGTTTTTTCAAAATTTTAATCGGTTTTTTTTTAAGATTCGGTTTTTTCTATTATTTTTTTTCTAGTTTTCTCAATTTAATTGATTTTTCAGTTTTTTTACTCACCACTAATTATAAAACATTTCATGGTTATCTAAATATTGGTTAGTTGCTTTTATAATTAACTAATAATTGTTAATAATTAAAATGTGCTATTATTTTTTTATTATATATCCAAATATAGTTAATACATATTAACTAACATCATTATTATTTTTTCTCATTTCATGCCTGTTGACTATTAGAAATGATATGGCGAAAGATTGAAGGGAGAGTGTCAGGGCGTGAAAGGAGGAAGTACAAGATATTTATTACACTTTGGGTCTTCGTGGATGTGAAGTTTTCTAACCTGAAGACAAGTACAAGATACTTGAGTAGATGAAATTCTAAAGAGTAGTTAGAATGGCTTGTCTTCAAGTAACATACAATTCTAAAGAGTAGTTAGAATGGATTGCCGTCCCATTGTTGCTTAACGTAATTGGTACCTCCATGGGAAATCCGCTGAGTAAATTATTATCAAGTATAATTATAAAAGGTTTCACTGTGCAAGCCTGTATTATTCATCTTCTTCTCATATTTTATGGTTGTACAAAATATTTGTTTTATTAATTCGGTTCTCAAATTTTTTTTAGGTGTTTTAAATAAAAAAAATATAGATTTAATTTTTTCAGCTACCACAGTGTTTGAAATATGAAAAATATCAAGTGATGCGTTATCTATTTTATTTTTTTAAAAAATAATAAAGCAATCGGCTTGTCGTCCATTCTAATTACATTTTAAAAAAAATTAGAGCTTCATAATGACTCTTCCTAAATGGGCCAGGCCCAACGATGTCTAGCTTTTTTTTATTTTATTTTGCCTTTTTGTTTAAAAAATAACTTGCTGTGTTTTTATAAAATATTTTTAATTTATTTTTAAATTAATACCCCTTTTTAAATAACTTGCCTTATTTTTTGTATTTAGCCTTTTACAAATATTGTTTATTGTTTTTTAATTATTTTTTTATATTTAATTTTTGAAGAAATTATTTTAATTCATCTATAATTTGTTTTTCTGTTTTATACAATTGTACTTTATTTTTAAAATTAAAAAAAATATTTTTAGAAGGTATTTCCAATCAGTTTTTTCTTTGATCTTATTCTATCAATTTTATATGTGTGTTTATTTGTACTATCATTTTATTAAATAAAAAATTAAATTTAATAAACAGAGTCATTGAACACAATTGGGTAAATGAACTATATTATGAGATCAAATATTTTGATCTACATCTGTCTCTCGAGTTCTCCATATATGTATTTAGTTATGATTAATAATATTTTTATTTATTGACAGATGATTTTTAATTTATTTAATTAGAAATGTGCATGAATTTTTTTATTTATACTTAATGTTTTTATGTTAAAATTATGTTGAAAAAGCTTATATATTCATTTAAAAAAAAACATTAACTAATTAATAATAAAACACAAGTCAAATAGCTAGTTATAATTTAATTATTTTGTTTCTTTTTATGATTTCATAAGTTTTTTTTTTCGTTTTGAAAATTATGAGGTAGTCTTTCATGAAAGTTGCCTCTTAATTAATTTGAAAGATTCTTAAATTGTATTTTTCAAACATACAAGAATTAAATAATAATTTACTCTCTCAATGTCTTATCAAAGCTATTACGAGGGCTAATCTAAGGTCTATATAGACCCACAGTTAGTTAAGAGATGACTATAACTTAGTCCTTCAGGATGTTAATTAATTAATCCTTTTATGATCGTAGAAATTGCCTGTTTATCTTTATATTTTTAAATTCATTTTTCTTAATAAGAATAATTTTAATGGAAAAAGCTATTTAGAAATTGCATGTTTATCTTTATATTTTTAAATCAATTTTTTAATCATCTTCAATAACATAAACCACTTAAAAAATAAATTATTAATATAAATTTTAATGTAAATATAATTTTTTTATATGCACTCCAATAAAAAATCATTTTAATAATCCATTTGTATTTTAATATATTTAATATTAGTGCCATGCTTTGTTTTTCTAAAATAATTTTTTTTAAATAAATTTTTTTGGTGTTTTAAATTTTTTTGATATTCTGATGTCAAAAATAAATTTTAAAAAATAAAAAATATATATTATTTTGATGCATTTTCAAGTATCAAAATAAATATTATCATTAAGAAGCACTTGTCATTATGAGATGCAATTCATACTTTAAAGGATTTTGCTGAATCATCATTTGATTATTATTATTATCATCACAATGAGGTTTTTTGTCACCCAACTAATTTGATTATTGTTTGTTATCCCTCATCGGGTCCATTGCATTACCTTTCGGTTGCTTAACTTTTCAAGAACGACTCATAAGAAGTATCAATGTTATTTCTGTTAAGAACTTTGTAAACTCGGGCATTGACCTTTTTTGTTTGAAAAACTCGTAAATTTTAAGGATCATATCCATTTAAGTCTAAATGTTGCAAATAAATAATAAGACGTAATTTTGAAAGTTTTTTTGTGATCGTAACCCTAAGAAATGTCATCTAACACTAAGATATAGTTTTGTGTATTTTTGGTTGAGAATTGAAGCATTAGCTCAATGTTAGGCTATCCATGATTCAAATGATTTTGTTTTTTATGTATTTTGAAAACATAAATTTACCCGATGTAAACTCAATGCTATTTATTTTTAATATCTTAAACCTTCTAGGAGTTTAATCTTTCTTTAGGAAAAAAGATAATTTGATCTTTTTGTTGTTGTCTATTTTTGGGACCCTTATAAACAAAAAATTAAAAAAAAAAGAGAAAAGATAAAATAAAAAAATAAAAAAAAATTGTTGGAAGAAAATATAAAAAAGATATAATAGTGAGAAGAGTATACCATAGCGCTAAGGAAATTGCCGAAGACTAGCTAAGGAATATCAAATATATAAGATTAAATTTTTTTTGGACAATGTATTTTCGACTAATGAAGACTATATTAACAAAAAAAAATTAATTTGAAGAGGAAAATTCAAAATTGAATATCTAAGGACTTAATTAGATTTATTCAAGGTTTATTTGAATTTATTGAAGGCTTAGAAAATTTGATTTTTAAAAGTCTATTTACACTTTAGATTGAAGAAATTAAAGTCTGGGGGTCGAATCATAATTTTTAGGAGTTAATTTGGTCAAATCAGGGGTTTGGTTTCATAAATATTGAAGTTTGATGGGCAAATAGGAACTTGATTAAAGAAATCCAAAACCAAAGATCAAACTAAAAAAGGTATGTGAATATAGTTGCTGAAATTGACCAAATTAGGAGGGTCAAATTGAATAAATTGAAAGTTTGTTGGTCAATTGAGGGCCAAAGTGCATAAATTCAGAACCAAGGACCAAAATAAAAAAGGTGGCTAACATAAGAGCTTATATCTGAGTTTGGCGGGGTTAAATTCCATGCAATTAAAAAGTTTTTTGTGTCAATTAAAGGTGCATGTGCCACAATTAGAAGAAAATTGACTAAATTGTAACTTTTCTAACTTCGAAATTAAAAACCCTAATTTCTATGGTTTTTTAACCTAGACGACGCGTCGTTTAGCCTCTATTTGTTTTCTTCCTTGGCAGTTCATAATGATCAGGTTAACACCTTTCAAGAGCTCGTTCTGGAGTTCTTAGACCTCTAAGTGACATGATGTTTTTTTTGCAAATAAAAGAGGAACATCCCTCCACAATTCTATTTCCATGAAATTAGATGTTTACATCCCAATGTTTTCATGGAAGTCCTTAACATCTTGTCTCTGGTCAGCCATCACTCAATTTTCAAATTTTGGGTTGATCAAGTTGGCACCTTACGAATAAATGTGGAGTTACAGACCTCTAAATTAAGTAAAAATAAATCCAAATGAAAGGTGTGTACCCTGTTTACTAGATTCAGGTGGTCTCAGGCGACTATGACATTAGAATTGCTCTGATGAAGCTTTAAAAGTGGATAACTCAGTCAGCCTCGACAATACAACTATCATGCAAAAAATGATTTGGTTTCTGTTTGTTTACACACAAAAGCATCTCAATGGGTCTTTATTAAGGGTTCATAACACTTTTATCAAGATCAAGAGGTCAAAAATAGATTCAAGACTTCCCCAATACCTATAAATACCCCTCTTCAAGCATGCTTAGGGGTTGGAACAGATAAAAAAAGGGAAAGAAAAAAAAGAAAAGGATAAGAAAAGATAAGAAAAAAAAGTAATAATAGTAAGAAATACAAGGTTAGAGGTCCAAAAGAAAAAAAATCAAGTTTTCTTAAGTTTTGTAAGCTTGTGAGAAGAAATTTTTTTCAAAGGAAAGCAAAGAGATAATAGTTGTTCTAGGTATACATTGCAGACCAAAAAATAGGTCTTTTATGGCTTGTTTTTATTGTTTTTGTTATTTGTTTTGTTTATGTTTATAAGCATAAAAAGAGGTTTGAATTGTCATCTCCCATAACTGTATGGTGAATTTGCTTAACATCCAACCTTAATTGTACAAGCCAGTCATTAACCTGTACCACATCCTGTTAGATATCAAAGAGCAACTTGTCAACTTCTCCAGCTTTTTGATCCCACCTTAATGTAAAACTATCAAACTTGTTGGTTAAAAACCGTTGAAGTAACAGGTTGGTTGAGGGTGACTCTGGTTTAGATGAGGTGGACTTGTTATCAAAAGGTCTTTTCTTGCTAACCACAACTTTAGATTTCACAACAATTACAACATAAATTTTGCCAAACATTTTCACTATGGGTTTAACATCTCTAAAGCGAACCTTAGCTAGAATAACTACTCTAGTGATCAGACATCTAAAAATCAAACTTGATTCCTTGTTAGATAAAACTTTTTGAATCACATCTATAAAATGTGTAGCAAGATCAATGGGTACATTAGTTGTAATGGCATACATGAATTGTTCCTTTTCAACAGTGAGTTTTGTGTCTCTAGCAATTAGTCATAAGTTAGTCATGACAATTTTTGTTAATAGTCTATAGGGTGCCACCATTGATTTCATAGGTAACCTCTGTGAATTGGTTATTCATTTAGGTCTATTAATTCTCATAAACAAATCACTCATTTGAGTTTTGGATGGTGTCCTAATTCCTTAGAAAGGAAGACCTAAATTATTGACATTACGCATGCCATACAAATATTTAATAACAGAGGGGACAAGGTAAGGGTTTGACCCGTACTTAGAAAGTGATTGACTTTTCATTTAAGGTCCTATTTGTTTCATCAAAAGTGGTTTCTTAGAAACCATTTTTCAAACTTTCCTGCATTTATTTGTCATTAGAAAAGTTGGTAAACGAAAAACACTTTCTAGTCAAAGAAAAATTTGGTTTGGTTTCCAGGAAAGTATTTTCCTTTTATTTTCGGTGGAAAACACTTTCCAAAAGTTATGAAAAATTTAGAAATGTCATGTTTTTTGTTGATTATATCAAATTTGGTCTTCAAACTTTTGATTGTTACATATTTTATTTTGAATCTTTTTTTTTCAATTTCATCCCTTAGAATTTGATCTAATTTGATTTTTATATCAACTTTGGTCCTTATTTTTATGATTGTTATTTTCTTTTCTCTTATTATTTTCTTAATTGAAATTATTTATCTATCAGATTTGGTCCTCATTCTTTTGATTGTTATTTATTTTATTTTAAATAATTTATGAAATTGTATTTTTTTTTAATTTCATCATCTTTCAACTTTTTTATCTGTTAGATTTGATCTCTATTATTTTGATTCTTATTTATTTTATTTGAGATAATTTATGAAATTATATTTTTTTTTTCAATTTCATTCTCATTTAACATTTTAATTTGTAAGATTTGTTCCTCGTTATTTTAATAAACTTGAAAGTGTTTTCCATATTATTTTTCATGATACTATCAAACATCGAAAAATAATTCACTTTTCAGGAATCCATTTCCCAAAGAAACCACTTTCTAAAAGGAAACTACTTTCCAACAAATAAAATTCTCTCATAATTTCCATACAAGGACCAGGTGCCCCTTTAGTTAGCTTTTCCCATTTTCTTTTTCTAAAAATTTCTTTAATGAAAGCAAGGGCAATATTAGATAAATGAATTATAGATACCTCACGTTCTCTCAACACATTCTTCCTTGAGAAATTGGTCCTGTATGCCTTTTGTACCTCTAGTGAGGTGAAACGCTCCATCTTGGCAGAATGTGGTTCAGGTTTTAATACACTGGCTACACCTTTGCTTTCCTCATTATTCTTGTGAATTTGGGAAGGCTGAACAAGGGTTTTCTCAAAAGATAAGGTCTCCTGCTCTTGTTCATCCGAGGAGCTCAAAAAAGGTGGTGCAAGTTTCTTTTATGCTTTCATCTTATACCGACCTTGTATAAATTAACACAACATTCATCAATAATGTTTTCAAGAAATTTCAAGTTTCATGCTTTTCAACCTCATATAAGATCCAACAACATGTTCTATTGTTAGAACAACAAACAATCATCTTACCATTTGTATTGAACGATGTGGAACGCAAGATTGAAGAGAAGATTTTGAATGAATGTTGAAGAGGTTATTAGGGATATCAAAATAGAAAAGAGATGGAAGGTTTTGTCTTGGAAATGGGCAAAACAAGGACTTTAAGTCAAGATGACAATAAAGAGAATTGATTTGACTGAAGTTTGTGGTGAAAACAAATATAATAATGCAATATACAAAGGCTCTGTCATATCAAATCACATTTCTTTTCTTTTTATTAATAAGTCCAATTCACTTTTCCCTATTAAAACATGTCCTTTGATTGTTTAAAGACCTTTTTTGAAACAAAAAAACCTTCTTTAAACCACTGATTTTTTTTTTTTTAAATAGCCATGTCATTCAAAGTTATAAACCTTAACAAGGCAAGCCAACTTTTAGCCTAAAAACACTCACAATTGACAATTTTGAAAAGAGATACTTATCTCAATGGTTAATTTTCATTCATGAAAGCATATCCCTTTATTTGACCAAATAGAGATGTGAGTATGTGAGTGAGATAAACATACCATTCTAAATTAAAAAAAAAAAACAAATTCTTTGATCATCTTCATACATTGATAAAATATGATTAGCAGGATGTTAGCAATATACCTTAAAAGTCACTTTATGTTAGGACCTAGATACATAAACATTTATTATTCCCAACATAAAATTTCATTAACTCAAATAAGAAAAGACGTGTGAATATAAGGGCTGAAATTGACCAAATCAGGGAGCTAAAGTGAAAAAATTGAAAGTTTGTTGGTTAATTGAGGGTTAAAATACACAAATTCAGAATAAAAGACCAAAATAAAAAAGGTGGCTAATTTAAAGGATGATATTTGAGTTTGACGGGGGTTAAATTACATGCAATTAAAAAAAGCTTTTGTGTCGATTAAGGGTGCATGTGCCATAATTGGAAGAACAAGGACTAAATTGAAACTTTGCCAACTTCTAAATTAAAAACCTTAATTTCTAGGGCTTTAATGCATAGGTCCACTTTGCTTTCAACTAATCTTCTACTTTTCTTTAGTTCCTGAAGTAAAAGCTTTATTAAGCTTTTTTTCCTTCATGGTTGCAAGATATTCCTTGTAATTCCTCTTTTAATGTCCTTTCTTGCCACAATGATGACAAGTGCCCTTGTCTTTTTTGATGCCCCTAGTAGGTTTGTTTGCTTTAGAGACAATACCCTTATTCTTTTTATCCTTCTCATAGACATTCTAAAAGACTAAACTAGAAGAACTAAACCTTTTTCCTTCTTAAGAACCCTTTCAGCAGTCATATTAAATAATTATGGCACTATACTATCCAACTTGTTCATATGATAGTTTATAATGAATTGCAAAATTATTTGGGGTAATGACAAAACCCAATTAGCCTAATTTCTCAATATAGCCAATCATTTTCAAAACATGGGTGTTCACCGATGAACCTTTTATCATCTTGCAGCATAACAATTCCTTAGAGTTCTCATATCTCTTAGTCTTATTAGTCCATTCAAATAATTCTTTGAGATGCATAATCATAGTATGGGCATCCATATTCTCATGTTGCCTTTGAAGTTCAGGTGACATACTAGCTAACATCACATATGCAGCTTGTTCATCGTCATTAACATGACGTTGATGTTCATTTCTAACTTCTTCTTCAACATCCTTAGCAGGGGCATTTGGAACTGGATTTTCAAGAACATATAACTTCTTTTCTTGCTTGAGAATAATTCTCACATTTTGGTGTCTATCCAAGAAATTTGGTTAAGTTAATTTGTTAGCATCAAATATGTTTCGTAGGGATATGTTACTACTTATTTTGATCTATCAATCTATTTATATAAAGATAGAGAGTATTAGTTTCATGCATATATATTTAAATTCTAAATTTAGATAAGGTTTTTAATACTAACTTGATCTCCTACTATTTTCTTGCAAATTAATAACGGTCCCGATTAATTCATGAAATCTCACTTAGATTTTTTAGTGGCCTAGGATCCTATTTAATTTATCTGACATTGAGTGACTCAACAAATCAAAATAAATTAAATTAGGTAGATAACATAGTTTATCAATCACATCTCTTTGTGATTCCTAGATCAATTAGGTTAGAGAGTATTAGTTTCATGCATATATATTTAAATTCTAAATTTAGATAAGGTTTTTAATACTAACTTGATCTCCTACTATTTTCTTGCAAATTAATAACGGTCCTGATTAATTCATGAAATCTCACTTAGATTTTTTTAGTGGCCTAGGATCCTATTTAATTTATCTGACATTGAGTGACTCAACAAATCAAAATAAATTAAATTAGGTAGATAACATAGTTTATCAATCACATCTCTTTGTGATTCCTAGATCAATTAGGTTAGTTAAGTAGAACCTAATTTTACAATAATAAACATATTCGATTAATGGTAACCTTGAGTGACTTAACAAATTATCCATGAATAAAACTCTGGTTTTATGCATATAAAATTGGAAGGCAACTTTTCATGTTCTTAATATGTTCTTGATATTTTAATGAGGAATTTATTATCAATTAATTAGGTCTCATACATAACATAACATAACAAATATACATTTTATACATAACAATTTATATATAAACATACACCCCTAGCACGCCATTCTAATTGGATAATTATGGACATATCTAAGCTAATTCTCTCAAGCCATTAAAGGAAATTAGGTGGTCAAAACCTAGGTAGCTGCTGTAAATCTTCATAAGTCCTTTACGAGCACCATAGTTATATCTTCATGGTTCTTTGTCTTGCATTACAAAATAATTTTTCTATCTAAATTTCAACATTTCTAAATTAAATAACCTTTATATAATTAATTAACAAACCTCAAGTTACATTCGAGGGGAATTAGATGAGAAAAGAATACAAAATATTTATTATTTAAAAAATATAAAAATATATTTTTATTTTTATGCATATGGCCAAATTCTATAAACGTTTCATGCATATTTTATAAAAAATATAAATTATATTTTTATCATACTTTGAAAAATACAAAAAATCAGTCAATGAGTATCATTACTAGTTTATACTTATACATTAGGATTTGACTAAAATTAAAAATTTTAATTAATATTCGGGGTATGAATTTTACAATGTAATATATATTCCCGATATTAAATTAAATGAATTAAAAATAATAAAATGTTAGGAATTAACTATAGAATTTAATATTTGAGGGTATAAAATTACACTGTAAAGTATATCCCTGAGTATTCAAGATACAAAATAGAAATAAAAACACCATTAAAATTTAGACTTTAGAATGATTATGTTTTAGCCTGATAAGATAGGGACCCCTTTTACTAAGGGGGAGCTTTCTTGAACTTTAGATGGGCCAACAAATGAAAAAATAACTTAGAAAAACAATCAATCAATAATGCAGCTTACTATATTTAGAGTGCATTGGGGGGTTTTGTGTCTTTTCCATGCACAACTTGTTCCTTTACCCAGACTCTTGCAGGTCAGTAGGTTTCCTAGTGACCATAATACTAGGTGGTGACTCTTAAATATTTCAAAATCATAAATTTATAATTAATCCAAACACATTCGAAACCCCCATTTAATCATGCTAAGATAGGATAATGACTCCACTGGGGATATCTCTGGTTGGAGTAAGCTTTGTTAATTGTTTTCTTATTTTGTCCTGTTTATTTATTGGTCTAGTTATTTAATCTAGCATGCATTTCTTTACATGTTATTCCTACGTAAGTAAATTGAATATGGATTCATGTCTTCATGCATTTTAATTCTGAGAGTATAAAACCCAATTCTAGGTTAGTTGGGGGATTATCGGTATACCTTATGACTTTCAGTCTGGATTCAAATTCGTGAAATATCTAACTATGAATTAAGTTATCACTTGGTAATGACGATCATACTATGTCTTAACCATCACTTGTAAACCTCTATATTGCCTTCATAAAAGGTTGTCACTAGGCAGATCATAGATCCTTTTTAGATAAGGTAGTAAGCTTCCTCTTTATATAATGACTAGAACCTGCCCTTAAGATGATTCACTCCTTAATAATTCATTTTTGCATTAAGGCAAACCTAATCAAAATCCTAAAATCTGCTGGATTGTTTTGAGCTAAGACCATGACTTCCACAACTTTTTCTGAATATGAGCAAAAATCTGAGATGATACAATTAGCTTAGGGGAATTGCCTAAGAACCAAGACAGGTGAATTACTGCACATAACTAAAGTACATCATTCTATAAATAATATGGAGAAACTGGTGTAAATTCTGGGTTATGTAGGCGAGACGTTTTTTTTTTAAAAAAAGAAGTATGAAAGGATCGCTCATCTAATGAAGATTATAGTACAAGTTTCAGCAGTTAAAGCCCTGTTGCATTTCTAGGACCTAAATTACATATGTTTTACCTTCAAAGAGATTGACACGCCCTCTACTATTGAGGAATATGTTCAGATTTTGAATTTCTTAAACAACCTTGACAAAGTTTACTTCAGAAAAAGAATTGGAGACACAACTACTGAAGTCACTAAATTGGTACACTTAGACAAAATTACCTTCAAAGAGATTGACACGCCCTCTACTATTGAGGAATATGTTCAGATTTTGAATTTCCTAAACAACCTTGACAAAGTTTATTTCAGAAAAAGAATTGGAGACACAACTATTGAAGTCACTAAATTGGTACACTTAGACAAAATTAGCCAATATAGAACAACTAATGGAAGTTTTAAGTGGAAGCTTATTGAAGCTAAGTTGAAGATAAAAAAAAGATAAGGGGAAGTTAGGAGATGAAAGATACCAAGCAATTGCCTTTTTTATATTTGGGTTAGTGTTGTTTCCATCAGAAGTTGTTAAGATTATCAATGTTGAAGCTGTTAATGCTTTTATTGAATATGAGCAAACGAGGAGCAACCCTACTACAACTATTTTAGCTTAGACTTTCCTGTCACTAAACCATTGTAGGATACATAGAACGAAGGGGTGCAATGCGATGTTGTATTTCTATGCTATTTATATGGGTGGTAAGCCATTTGAAAACTCCGAGAGGGGTTTCAATAATTTCTAGTGGTTTAACATAAGGCCTTTAACTTGCTATGAATGAAGAATGAAGTAGCTTGGATGAAAAAACATGGGTAGAGAAATATCAGACTATTCCTCATAGTAATTTCAGATGGAAAGCCTATTGGGTTGGAAACTCCTCTTATGTCATAAGTTGTGGAGAAAAAGCATGTGTCTCACTGATTGGACTATTTGGTTATATTAGTTATTTATATTTATTAGTTTCTAAGTAGTTTGGGGAATTCATCATGTATCAAGAACCTGCGATTTAGCTGAATACACTAGGTTGTTTAAGGATCTTGATTCTCTAGCCAAATTAGAAGTTATCAAACAAGACTGGAGACAACTTGCACTAGTTCAAATAGGTGAAAAAAAGGTCAAATTCTCAGTTAGTCCTAATTATTCAATTTGGATAAACGATGGGTTATCTAGGGTATTTGATAGCTTTGAAGCACAAAGCCCAAAAATAGTTAATGAAGTTCAACCATTTGTCACTGGAGAACCCAACACTACCAGAAATTCGCTTAACACCAATAGAATTACCGACGGAATAATTCTGTTGGTAAATTGCGGAGATAATTACCGACAAACACTATTCCGTCCGTAATTCGGTCGGTATATACCGATGGAATACTGCCATTGGTATATACCGACGGAATTACATACAAAATATTCAGAATTAAAAAAAAAGTGGTTCGTTGACATGGAAGTTTTTGCATGTGATTTTACCGACGAAATCATCGAGGGATTCAAATTGGGATCTCCGTACAGTGAAGTGACCAATTCACCGTCAAAATTACCGATAGAATCACCGAGGGATTCAAACCGGGATCTTCGTACAATGACATGACCAATTCACCGTCAGAATTGCCGATGGAATCACCGACATAATTATTGTGGATTTTAGGTGATTCCCTTGGAAAAAGTTAATATCTCACCACTCTGCCAACCCTCTCCTCCCCTATTTCTCCTTTTTTTTAGTATATGTATTTTGTTAGTGTATGTACATGTTTATTGTTATTTCTCAAACAAACTTGTAGTATGAATGTATAATTTTGTATTTGTTATGGTTTGTTTTAGATTTTATAAAATTGTATTTGTTTGTAAACTGTTGAAACTTTGTTGAATTACCGAATTACATGTGTTGTGGTGAAATAATTAATAGCTTGTTTAACGAGTCCATTTTAATTTTTATCAATGCTATTGCGGAGTTGTAATTTTCGTAAATTTATATGTATAAATTTGTATGGACGTTGATAATTCATAATGAATATTTATAAGAAGTTGTAATTAGCTTGTTGGATAATCTCGAGGTAAACCAATATTTTTACAATTTTATTTACCTAACATAGTTAATTAATACATGTTGTCATCGTAATTTTATAGAGGTTCTATAGAAGTTATAGATGATCATTCATGGATTTATCGAGATTCACCCCAAGGATTTCAGAGGATGGATTATTGTAACGGGATTCAGGATTTTATTAATTTCGTAACATCTATTCCTATAAATTTTACTGGAGGCGGTATTAGGTGTCCATGCAGGAAGTGTGAAAATAAAAAAGTATTTGCATCCAGATGTTGTAATGATGCATCTTCTACACAAAGAGTTCATGGAGAATTACCTGTGTTGGTATGCACACAGAGAAGTATTTGTTCGTAATAAGGGCATGAGTGAAAGCGTGGTTGGGTCAACTTCTAGTGCTAGCAACGTGCAAGGAGTTGCAAATGACAACAGTAGTCCTTATAGGAATATGCTTATGGATGCAATGAGAATGAATCAAGGTAATATTAGTCAATGTCCAATCATAGAAGAAGAACCTAATGCAGATGCAGTTAGGTTTTTTGATCTGTTGAAAGATTCTAACGAACCATTAAGGGATGGCTGCACGAACCACATTAAATTATCGACCGTAGCACATGTGTTCACCATCAAGTCAGATCACTGGTTGAGTGAGGCCGGTTATTACAAAATTATCGAATGAGCGAGAAGCATTTTACCTGAAGGGAACAGGCTGAAAGAGAACTTTTATGCTGCAAAGTCCATGATGAAATCCCTCGGTTTAGGATACCAGAAAATTGACATGTGCCCTAACTTCTGCAAGTTATACTACTTTGAAAATGTTGAGTTGACTTAGTGCATGACATGTGGGCATCCCCGTTACAAACTCAGAACTAGCAGGGGAAAGACTCTCGTGGCATATAAAAACTTAAATACTTCCCAATCACACCTAGACTGTAGAGGTTATTCATGTCACCAAGGATTGCTGAGCACATGACAAGGCACCAATCACATGATGCGATTGATGGAGTGATGGTGTATCCTTCTGACGGTGAAACATGGAAACACTTTAACAGTGTGCATCCTCACTTTTCAGCTAAATCAAGAAACGTGCATCTTGGGTTGTGTATAGACGGATTCAACCCATTCGGGTCATTTGCTGCTCATTCTTATTGGCTGGTTATACTCACTGTTGCGATGTCGCGGTCGCACAAATTAATTACCCTAGCTTCAAACACAACACACAAGATAGTATAGAGCAAGCAAGGGGTCGATCCCACGAGGAAGATTCAAGTCAGATTTTTATGCTAGATG
>Ga0307516_10001396_pt1 | contig 33365 bp, 34 predicted proteins | sample 19_EM_MG_FD_203310 | JGI IMG/M metagenome (GOLD analysis project Ga0307516, IMG submission 203310) | Populus trichocarpa ectomycorrhiza microbial communities from riparian zone in the Pacific Northwest, United States - 19_EM | ecosystem: Host-associated > Plants > Roots > Unclassified | place...
CGTGCAATCCAGAACCCGAACCTTTGCAATCCAGAACCCGAACCTTCCTTGCGCCGCGCCATCCAGAACGTTCCAGACTCTAGTCGTTCGGGATAGGTGGTGACGGCGGCGGCGTGCCGTTACACTCACCACCGGGACCAAGGTTGAGATTTTCCGTGCGGAGAGCATCTTCGGCGTAGGCTGCATGGTTGGTAGCATTATCAAAGAAGAAAACAGCTTGATGCCCTGGATACTGCCGTTCGAACAGAGGAATTGTCAAGTCTTCCATCTGGGCGATCATATTATCGCATGTCCAGTAACCATCTTTTCCGAAGTCGCGGAGTTGAGTTCACTCTTGAAACTTATCGCCGTCAGGTTCTAGAGATAGCTGGTCCTCCGGCGTATCATGCGGTAGCTTAAGATTTCCTTCGGGTGTGAGATACTCTGAGACCATGATCCCGTGTCCTCGCCCTTAATTGAAGAATGGGATATGGTCCTCATGGACCCACCATCGGTGTACTCCATCAGTGGAGTTGAACAAACATTCATCGTGTGTGACAGGAACTCGAGGGCGGACGCCATGTGGTAAGCGTGCGCTGGGCGGTCTGGAAATGATATGCTCCGGTGTAGGCTCTGTTGCAGGTACCAGCTCGAATTGAACAAACGTCGGTTCAAGCTCCGCAAGACGTGGAAGGAATTGGGAGTCCCGGTAGTCCAAAACGTCAGGTCGCTCATGTCCGTCCTTATAGACACCTTTCAGTAAATCCTTCCACGAGTAACCACATCTGTCAAACCATTCTACAGCTGTCCGTTCAGTGAGCTGCTTGTCGTGGTACTCGGGGAGCTCAGATTCAGTCCAGTAGCTTGTAACGGCACCCGCAAGACCGGCAGTACTGACGGTTCTACCCGTGGAATTGATATATACCTGCATGGCCTCACGGGTCCCTGGGTCCTCAAGCATGCAAAGAACTTTAGCGTGTCGTCCTTGCTTGCTCTCTGGGATCGCGCCCTTGGAAATCCAGTCCTTTTCATGCGCCAATAATCGCCGCGCAGCTTTCTCTTTGCGATGATAACCGTGAACAACGCTCAGTGCCAATAATCGGTAGCTGACCGGATGAATCGGGGTGAGATTGCGCTTTCTTTCTTCCGGGTTTTTTGACTTGAGCAAGAGCATTCAGACGCTGCTTGTGGGCTTTCGACCGGGGCGCCATGGGGCCGATATTGAAGACTGTATGTAGCCAGTATGTACAGCGGGGTAAGTTTCGGACTCGGATAACGGCTCTTCACTTAAAGTTCCGCGTTTTCGGGCTGAACTCAAACTCCGTGGAGCGGACAATCTTTGAGTTTGGTGCACTCGAGCTTAATTTCCTGACGATTCCCATACAAAATGCATCATTTCATTCTACAGGAGAACTTTCCAACAACACCGGACCGCTAATCAAAATTCGGAGCGTGGAACATTTTCCGAACGTCTTTCATTCTCCGCTTTTCTTTTCTCTTGCCGGCTACTATTAAGTGACTTATGGGACTTTCAAAAAGTTGGCCCTTCTTGACCGCATGCACCATAAGCGTTTTTTCCCACAGGGTTTTCGCTACAAGAGGTTTTAATGAGCTCGGCGAGGACACTGGGGTTGATGGTTGATTCCTTTTCTTTTCACATGTTTTGTGTGTTGAATTTGGTCGTTCAACAGTCGGGTCTCAGGACGAGAAGAGGGGGTGTGTTGGAGGAACTTCCCGCCCTGGACGGCGACTCTCTCTCTTTTTACCAGAGAGCCCAATGGTGATTAGCGGGGTGCCAAGGAGTGTACTCTATGCTGTTCGTTCTGCGGGGTAGTTTGCTTCTTTACACTTACATTACACGAGCTTGTCGCAATACACGTTTCTTCATCCCAACTTCACCGTGATTTCTTCCTGTCGCAAACTCCTCGCTCCCTCAATAGAACCTCACGTTCGACTGCGGCATCGTGTCCTTGTCACTGAGCATTGGTTGCTACTCCTCCGAAGCTGTAAGGTAGATGTGGTACTAAAACCTCTCGTCAGGTATAGCTCCTTCCATCCCAGCAAGTTGAAGTCGCATGTCGTTCAGACGTGAGAGATATACTACGATACTCTCGCCGGCCTTTGGACGGGCATTGGTTTGCCGATTGTGACTCGCCGGCCAAATCAGGATGAGCTGCTTAGTTGCTCCGCGAGCGTATCCCACATTGCTTTCACATCGGTGATGCCGGATCGGTGGATTCTGACCTCGGGGGTGCAGGAAAGCAGGATTGCGGTGGTGGCTAGAGCTTGTCGCTTCTCGTAGCTTTCGCGTTTTGCAATGTTTGCGGGGGGGTTTCCGATAGGGAGATCGACTTCGACTTCTTCGCCTGTGACAATCTTGAGGGCAAGCATTGCTGAGAGAATTGTCGAAATGCACGGTTTCCAGGTGTCATAGTTGTCCGAGGAGAGTTTCTCGATGGGTCCGTACCTCGATTTGTACATTTCAACCATGTTGGGCATTAGGCAAAGTTGTTGCGGAAAGTAATAGAGGATCGAGGTTATTCGCGCTGTGAGGTTATCTTTGCAGTGGTTTTGGATAAAGAGCTGGTCCGGGCTCATAACCTGTTGAAAGTGATGAACGTGTGCATCGTCTAAGTAAGGCTGAAGCCTCGAGAGAAAGGGGGTAGGTCCTTGCCTGCCACCATGACTAAGCAACGAGTGAGATAATTCAACGATTGTCACTACTTCACGTGATTACCACAGATTACTCTGTTTTAATCACCATAATCTAGGCTAATGAAGCAATGGCAGGAAATGAGCGGTACCGGACCAGCGTCGGATCGAATGGAGGGTCACTGACTAGGATGCGAGGTGAATGATGCCCATTGCCAAGTTTTTTGACAACTTGAAATCTCGGAAAAGAAATGAAGGGGTTTTTTTTTTGTTTATTCATTATTCGCATTCGACCTATCTACATCGTGGCGAGATTACCCATAGTCCATTTCCTACCTGCTGTCCGCACACCGGCGGCACGTCTCAAGATCCCTTTGCCGTCCACCTAGGCCTGTCCCGCGAAGTTGAGTTGTGCACCAATGAAATTGCACCGGAAAAGTAGAGGGATAGTAGTGGTGTTTATTGGGGCGTCTCTTACGTAAGATAATACGGTAGTACAAATATCAGGGTCTACATCGCGAAGAAATTCGGGTCGCAGCCTGATCCGCGCCTCTAGACGAAATGCGGAAACTCCCTAATATCGACTAACGACCACTGGGTATTTTCCCGGATGATGGAGAAGAAGACTGATCGGATAGCATACAAACGGGAAATTACTATACAAATCGATGTACGGGTCTACAGGGTGGCTAAAATCGGCATGGAGCACGAGATGGCGTTCTTAGCTGCATAGTAGTGTCCGGAGGATACACTGTGGAAGCGAGGTAGGAGAAGTAATTTAGTGACGAAACCAAAGACCCGGATTGCGGGTTTAGTAGTAGTTTATAGTCAGGAGATTTAAATTGCCGCACAACCTCAAAGCATAAACCGAAACTCCACCACCAGCCGAGAGATCTCCCACGCTTTCAAACCGAAGTCCACATTCCGTTTGTGTCCACCTCTTGTGCTAACCTACCAGGGCCTGTCGATGTATTTCTGCCGCTCAGCGTCCGTCGGCTTGGAGAGCGAATGATCGATGAGATAACCGAAACACTGCCATAACCAAACGGAAAGGACAGGGCATGTATCCGCACAGCCGCACGGCTTTACCGGCGTGCTATCGCCCCGCTTTCTAACCTTGCGCGCCCATTTGGCACAGCACCGCCCGGAGATCCAGTGTAAGCACGGAAACATCAACTCGCCATCGTCAAAGTTACCGAGGTCCCCCGTACGACGGAACGCGGCACAGCGCATGCTGACATTCTTGCAGTTACAGGTTAGCCGGTCCACCATTGTCCAGTCAGTGATCAGTAGAACGGCTGGTGGGTGTTTGTTTTGTTAGAACTGAGATGCGAGTGAATACTGAATTGTGAACAGGTGATGTTGGACAATTGATGGTTGCGGAAACCACTGCCGGGACGGTTGTCAGTGATTTGATGCAGAGGCTTTGGAAGTTTGGTGATTCCCAACCGCCGGGCAGGTCAGGTCGCCCGCGTGGCTGCTCGAAATGTTGTATATAGGACGGCGATGAAAGTGCACAGGATATCGGACAGGGATGAGATGCAAGAGGTGAGGCCTTTAATGTACATATATATACACTGGAGAGTGGACGAGATGGACGGAGAAAGAATGCGGAGCTTCGAGTTGGAAGGCTGCCGACGCTTCCTCTAGGCTTAGTCCGACGTCACTCAATTGGTCGTCTGAACTGAAAAATGTCAGAAATTCGGGCACCCGCAGATGACGGACCCGAGATGGCACGTCCGGCGATGACAGCCACCCGAGTCCCCGAGCACCAGCTCGGGAGACAGGCTTTCGTGCTTACCCCCTAGCGAGTCCTCCAGGCCGGTAGTATTAACAAAGAGCGCCCCCCCTCTGACGCCGTACCACTTAATAAATTCACTATCTTCATCTCGATCGATCCCTAGATTCCAACAAAACAACTATATCCAGTACATCAAAATCTGTAGTTGGTTTGTCGACAGATCTATGGGTTCCGCCATGGAATACTGCCGGACAACATGTGAACAATGACACAGACTACTGCTGATGACAGTCAAGGAGCGTAGATGGGTTTAGGGATAAAGCGAACGTTCCGGCGCGGAATGCCCCATTATATCAGTCTCCGTGGCTATTTTATTGGAGACTAGTATGTCAACACAATCGGCCTCATACCCAAGAAAGGGTGTCAAGATTGTGATAGACGTTTGTCGGAACGATGATTTCTTCTATGTATTGTATTGTCTAGGAAATAAAGGGTGAAAAAGTGAAATTCAGAATACCCATAAGACGTGATTCTAGACATGACATAGCAGAACGAGTGGGATTTTGAAATACCTCCTCACCTACTGCACCCCGTACTAGAAAGCAAGAGAGAGTGCAATGAAGGTATTCCATCAAGGGTGAAAACGAAAATGAAAAACATCAAATCTCACTGACCGCGTTAAACCCCAGTAAACCCTGCGCGAGAAACCCGCCGCAGGAAAGTGACCGGGGAAATGATAAAAGACGTAGAGCAGTAAACGTCAATTCAATAAACCCCATAGAGAATCTTTACAGCGGCATCAATTGCAGAACCATTTATCAGGGAGAGCCATTTTTCGCGTAGCCAGGTTCCGTACGAACCGTTCATCGAGGTGAGCGTAGACCGATGCTGTAGGTAAGATACTGATGCTTCTCCGACGGAAGTGTCTTCACCGCGGCGTCACCGAGTTTCTCGAGAGTATCGATCTCGGTGGGTTTGGTGACGGCGGTAGCTTTAGGTAGCGAGAATATTCGGTGTGCATGTCGATATTCTTGGCTTCGTCGCTGGTTACCGCAGTACTCAACCCGCCATTCCAGTCGTAATGAATAAACAGAACCACGGTATGAACGTCTCGACGTAGGAACACAGGCCCCTTGGGCTTCTCGAGTTGCTTCCGAAAAATCAAGGAATTCGTCTTCTGTATCGGTCGTCGTATTCATCTTGTACCGCCTGATAAGGTATTGGCTAAGCGTCGCATCAAGCGGTACAGCTTGATTCGCTTGGGCGTCTTGGGCATCATCGGCGTCATCGGCATCTTCATATCGTTCGAAACTTGTATCTGGGTGGGATTGTGAGCTGCGCGAGGGACGTCCGGCGTTCGAACTCCGCATTATCCTGATTCCATAAATTACCTAATTCGTGCGCAGGAAGCCTATGTTACGCATAATTGAGGAGGCCACAATCGATTCTGACAAGCGGTCGATTTATTCGGGTAGCTGCCTATAGACAATCTCACCGACAGCAGGATTAAGGAATGCAGTAACATCCTCTCTAGGCAATAAAGTTTAGCACACAGTGCAGTAGTCAAACCACCACTGGCGTAGGTTCCGTCGAAGGCGGCGCATTTCAAATACTCGAAGCAGAGCGTCCTGTCGGGATAATATATGGTTTTATAAACTCATCTGCAGCTAATAGGCTCGTTGCTTATATGTATGTTTGACATCATGCTTCGGGGGATGCATGTTTATCTCCGAGTGCAGAATTCCAGTGTTGCTGTAGGGGCTACCGGGCGGCTCAGGATATGGCTGTGGATCCAGGTTCGACAGGTCCGTGGCTCTCTGTCGGGTTAGATTTTTTGTATCTAGCGGATGGTTCTGGCACGACTTGTCCGGGCGCGGCTTAGGCCTTGTTTGGGTGAAACGGACGTCCGTCGTTCCGTTCCCTAGGAGTGTCCGTTCGCAAGCCGCGAACGGACGGCACACTCGAACGGACAAAAGCATCGGCACTGTTTGGCACACACCATCCGTTGTTGCCACGTAAAGATCCCCATCACCCCATCAAAAAAGTAAGTTCAACGCATTGCGACTGAACACATATATCAGAGTTAAATTCCAGAGACCTCGCTTCAGGGTCTTAAGTTATGCGGAAAAGTTTGTACAGGAAATATTTTTTCACATTCCACGGAGGACTGATTGGAAATGTCGAGAGATCGTTTCCGCACTGTTTTAGAAGTGCTCTTGAGCTTCACGGTTACTCTGTTGTGACCGATGATGCATAGAAAGCATGGAAGTGCAAATATTTATGATTTCGCAATAGAGATCGTTGATTATAGAATATCAGAATAAGACAAATGTAGTGTGGGCGCTGTTTCTTACGACGTGTCCTATCGGGTGAAATTTTGCTATTGGGAGGCACGGGGCGGGTTGTTGTACGAACGGAAGCAAAAAAGACCTCGCGAGGTCAATTTTGGAACGGAAGACTTTTTGGTGTAGAGGAACGGAAACGGAAGACGGACTGCGATTGTCCAGACACTCCTTTTTTTTTGGGAACGGACGCTAGTCATGTAAACGGAAGCGAGCGGACATCTCCTACCAAAAAACCAAAACGGACGCGCCCTCCCAAACAGGGCCTTAGTGCGAACATGCCGGCGTGTCCTCCTCCAGCCAACCCACCATCACGCCTACGATGGACTACTCCCACCCTCCACCGTTCCTTAGCCCAGTAGCTTCTTGCCGTAGGCCCAATCGCCTAATACCAGAGCACCAAGCACGGCAGACCACCTATGACGCGTCAGAGATGACTGGAAAAATTGCTGCGCACCTTCCGCCGAGCACGAATAACCGGCTCACTATGGAGGTCCTCCGCATACGACACAGAAATATTTTGTACCATTGCGTAATTGATGCCTGTGGATAGGAGGATTCGTCCGCCGAGTCTCTAGATTAAAGGGCAGCTCGAGTTTCCGGAAATCTCACACAAACTAGTAATATTTCATTAATATCGGGCAGTCGGAGGGGACATCAGGGGAGACGAGAGTTTGCACCTGAAAATACCTCACTCTTCCTAGACGCTTATGGGCAAAGCTCCTCGCTTCTACCTCCACTACATACCATTTCCCACCCCACCCCACGATTTCCCAGCACAACACCGGCACCGGCTTGGTGGCCTGCGCCCCCGCTACGGCACATAGGATTACCACCTCGCGCTTGCTCGGCGATCGAGGACTTGGTCCCTCACAACTACCATCACTACCACCTCATTCTCCACCTCATGTTGGTGTCAAGGTTCCACTGCTATGTCACTCCACTATCTCACACCTCCACGATGAATATCTACCCGCTTGATCTCACGCTTTTTATTAGTACCGATACCGCTGCTGCCACAACCCTCCTCATGATTACCCGTGACAGTGTCAGCAACGGCTTGACTATCCGGTCCCTTCTCCTGTGGCAGCCGCTATCTACTTTCGCCACGCGGTCGCGGACGTCGTTCCTCGCTACCGCCACCTCCGTCTGCGCCTCCTGGTTGCCCGCTTCTCCATCGCCATCGATTTGGCTACCTCTGTCTCCTTCCACGGTCTAGCTACCTGATAATTCCTCAGCAGTTGCGGGCTTTGTTCGTCACTGCTACCACCACAATCACCTCCGTTTCCACTCCACGGCTGGCCGCGGCGGCGTCGGCATTTGCTTTATTCCAGCTACGGCGCCCGATACCTCAAACGCCCCCCCATCTGTCGAGGTTGTTGTTCCTCATAATAACCCCCACCACCACCACCTCGCTCACCACCTTGTGAGTCCCAATGCGGCATCGGGTGTATTTATCCGAACCCCGGCGACAGAAACCGTTATTGGCGCTTCGTGTACGGTCTTGATCCCACGCTACTACCGTCATCAACACCAACACCAACACCTTCATGTTCCGTAACCTCTGATGATTGCCCACCTCGGCATCGGCACTGGTTTGCCTATCTATCCCTAGGCTACGGTACCCGCCACCTCATGTCTCCTTCTCCGCGGTCGACGGCATGTTTGCTCCTACTTCTTCGACTACCACCTACCTCCCCTACTACCGGATGACCACTACTGCAGCAGAATCGGGTTGGTTATCTGCTTCTACGCTGAGGTCCACTATTTGACACTTACTGAGCGCTTGCCGGCTTGATCTCACTCTACTACCGTCACCTAAACCAACACCATCACCTGCATCTCCCTCGACATCTCAGAGGTTGCCCGAAACTGCATCGGCATCGGTTTGCCTAACAAGCCCCCCGCTACGGGACCCACTAGCTCACACTTCCTAGGCGCTTACAGGCGTGGCTCCCAGCTAACATCACCGGCGCCACCGCCCTCTCCACCTCGTAATTCACCGCCACGACATGGGTACCGGCCTGGTTATCCCTCCCCCGCTTCGTCAACCACAACCTCAGGCCTCCTTTGGGGTCGACCCAGTGGTTCACCAATACTGCCACCGCTACCATCTCCCGCTCCACCTCATTATTGCCCACACCCAAGCCGCCATCAGACTGATGGCTTCAGAGGAGCCCTGCCGCCCCAACAGTACGCGCTCCACGCTAGGAAGCACATCGCCGTACTGCCCAAGGCTAGGCCAGCTATCATCATCGAGATTCCGTGGTGCCCGGCCAATAAGGGAGTCACTGGCAATGAAAAGGGCGACGGATTGGCGAAGTCTGCGGTGGGGCAGCCAGACGCCCGCCGCGTTGAACAGTTGTGCTACTCAGAGCGTAACGAGGCACTTGCGATGCCGCACCCAGGGTTTCTTCATGGAGGCACTGGAAGTAGAGCCGGAACTCATTAGGTGACGGGCAGCTTCATGTCCGACCGCAAGGCGAAATTTGTACTGGACGGCAAGATTGGCGAGGCGCGCCCAGTGGACGCAGGCATCCCGCAGGGGTCGCTGGCAGTACCAATCCTCTTTGTCTCGTACCGTCAGGGATCTTTGACGAGGTAGAAGTGGCGGTACTGCGCATCCCGGGACTATCCTTTGTTGACGACATTGGATAGTGGGTGGATGGAGCCGACGACGAGGCGATGGCCGCCAAACTATCGGAGGCTGCGGCAGCATCCATTGACTGGGCGGCGAACAATGGAGTCCCGTTCGACCAAGGGAAAACGGAGGCGGCCATCTTCCGACCGAGAAAGACTGCCCCAATGCCGACAGTGAAGGGCGGCGCCAACACCGTTCCCTTCAACAAGGAGGCAGCACGGTGGTTGGGCATCTGGCTGGACTCTCAGCTTACACTGAGGGACCACCACGACATCAGGCTAAAGGATGGAAAGAGGGCGATGGCCAGGCTACCCCCGGGTTGCAGGGCGGATGGGACTGTCACCGGCAAATTGCCGCAAGGTCATGGCGGCATGCGCTCAGTCAGTGGCCACGTCCGGACGGGAGCTGTGGTGGAAGGGAGGCCACACACGGGGCTCCATAATGTTGAATTGCTTCTCGCCGCTCCGGCGTGGCGCGCCGACGGAAGCAACACCGCAGCAACGGCAACGGCAGCAACGCTGTAGGAAGCAACAGCAGGGAGGACCCTGGTGACGACGGCTTGGCATTCTTCCATAGCTGCGTCTTTCGCATTCTTTCTTCCACACTCTTACATACTTCTTTATATTTAGCATAGAAAAAATGGCCAAACGCACTTATCTGAGCCGTTCCATCAAACTTCAACGATAAACTCATCTCGTCTTGCCTCTGTCTTTCTCTCTCCCTCTCTACGTGTGAAGATTCTCAAAGAACGGTGATCGGGCAAACTTTAACACATAACGCAAGCAAACGAACTGCAGCTTTTGTTAACTAGGAGGCAAGAGCGACAACAGGTTGCTTACGGGCAACCAACCTCGGAGCCTGTCAATGGCATCGGGACTCAGAGCGGCGGCGGCGCAGCTGGAAAACAGACAGCAGCGGTTCGGGCTGCGGTTGCTCGGCCTGTCGCTGGGAGATCAGGCGTGGAGTGTCGTCGGGGCGCCGACGCCGATCGGTCAGTGGCTCGCGAATGCCCTTACCTACGCTGGGGAGCACGAAGAGCAGAGTTCTGCTAGAGGAACCTGAAACCCTTGACACTGGGCTGATCCAGGCGGAGGAGGCTCCTCTCACCACTCCATCCTGACTCCCAGCCATCGTTCATCCATCATCGCCCGCCATTTTATCTCCGCCGCAACGCGCCCGCCAGCGATAGGACGCTGCGAATATGTCTGCTACACGATCCGCACGGCCCGTACTGAAGATCATTGTGCCAGCAGCGACTACTTCGGTCGACGGAAACGCCGCAGCGCACCCGCCCACCACTAAGCGGAGACGGCTCGACCGGGACTCACCATGCCCACGGATGGGTCACGGATGGAGGATGGCTGCTGGCTACGCAGTGGTTTGGAGGAAGGGCGAATCCTGGGCAGGCATCAAAACCCACATGGGGTACAACCAGGAGGTCTATGATGCGGAGTGCGCCGCACTTGCCCGCGAACTGGAATCCGATTCGAGAAGAAACACTGTCCCCGAATGGGTCACAATCTTCACGGATGCGCAGGTGGCCATCAGACCGATGGCATCGGACGAACCTGGCCCTGGGCAGCAGTACGCAGGGGCGGAAGCATATCGCATTGCTGAGTAGGGCGGCCTGGCATCATCATCGAGATCCGGTGGTGCCCAGCACACAAAGGTATCGCCGGCAACGAGAAGTCCGACGAGTAGGCGAAGATTGCGGCGGAGGATCCAGACACCCTCGGGGTAGAATAGCTGAAGCACTCCGATCGGACGGAAGTGTGGGCTATGCCCCTCCCACGGTCCGTCGCCAACCTCAAGCGGGAAACCGCGGGGAGGAAGTTGTTAAAGATTGCCCGATCACTGTCCCTTGTACGTTCACAAGTAGAAAGAGAGAGAGAGAAAAGAAGAAGACAGAATGAGATGGTTTGATCGTTAACGTGTGATGAAAACAGCTCGGACAGACGCGTCCGGTCTAATTCTCTGCTATGTCAAAGTATTTTAAGTGTACAGAAGAAAGTATGCAAAAGACGCTGCTATAAGAATGCCAAGCCGCCGTTACCAGGGTTCCCCCGCCATTGCCACTATGTCGCTTCCGCCGGTGCACTACGCTGGAGCGCCACGCAGTAGCGCCACGCCAGAGCGCCACGCCGGAGCGCCACACCGGAGCGGCGAGGAGCAATTCCAACACACCCCCTCTTCTCACGCTCCGTATCAACAGAAATCCACCAAATCAAAACAATCCCATTAAAACCTCGTCGACCTCATTAAAACCTCTGCAGTGAAAACTACGTGGGAAAAACACCTGCTAGTAGGAAAAAGAGTGCCGACTCACCCTTGCCGACAGGATGCAAGAACACGCTCAATAGCAAGAACTTTTATCTCCTTTCCAACTTCTTGTCACTAACACCCCCATTTCTTCGCCAGAGAATTACACCCCCTTTTCCTTTTCGTGGTTGGTCTTCATTCGCCGTATTCGGGTTCGATACGTGTGTTGATTAAGCAAGTCCAGTGAGTTGCAGCAGCTGCTGGTGTCGGGGAGTCGCAAGAGGTTTGGTCAGCAGATCGGCAGGATTGGATGCAGATGTGACATATTGAAACTTAACTGAGCCTTTCGTCTGTTCGTCGTGAACATGATGATATTTCACATCAATATGCTTCGATTTTTGCCGCACAACTCCGGAGGCAATCAATTTGATTGCACCTTGGTTGTCGCATCCAATCGGCACTGGTCCATCAGATATCATTACTGTCATTCCTTCCGCTGCCTCCTTCATCATTCGCTGTAGCCAGAGGCTCTCCCGAGTTGCATGCGAACAGGCGATATATTCTGCTTCAAGCGTTGACAGTGCTACAACGCTCTGAGACTTGGATTGCCAATGAATCAGTCCGGCCATGATGAGTTCTTTGCTGGCGTTGGTGTGCCCCAGACTGAACACACATCCTCCAACCGATTTTCGAGTCGTAGAGTTTCCCGCCCAGTCGGAGTCGGTATACCCGATAATGTTGATGGACTGCGCAGCTTATTTGCTGAATTTAGCAGGTATCTGCTCAGCATATTCGCTGAATTCGGCACACTGCCCAGCATTCGTTGAATTCAGCAGTCATCTGCCCAGCATTTTGCTGAATTCAGCAGGTTTCTGCCCAGCATATTCACTGAATTCGCATACAAGTCACCAGTTATCGCTTTCGCAAGATATTCTTGACTTCTTCTGCCCAGCATTCGCTGAATTCAGCATGTATCTGCCCAGCATATTCACTGAATTCGGCACACTGCCCAGCATTCGCTGAATTCAGCAGTCATCTACCCAGAATTTGCTGAATTCGGCAGGTATAACAGATATCGCCCAGCCGCTCATAGAGCGATTTCACTGCATGACGAAAAGAAATCGGATATTCGTTACTTACTGATATTCTCTAAACCCTGTGTATCATTTATTTTATGGATCTCGTCCTGCGGTGCTCTGTCTGTCTGCGCTTCTTCAATCTGTGCTTCATTGGTAGTGTCGGAAAATTCGATGCCTTCCGTCTGCTCTTCTGTATGTGCGTTTTCTTCTTCGTCAAACATCACACTTGAGCATTCCACCGCTCGCCCGGTTCTTCCCGATTTGAAGTCCCAAATTCTCCAGATTTTCGTGGTGTTATGGACATATCCCAACATTATGCACATACTGGAACGATTTCCGAATTTCTTCTCCATTCTCTGAACATGTGGAATATGTTTGTATACTTGGCATCCGAATCGTCTGAAGTGTCCGATTTTCGGAACGGTGCCGTACAATGCTTCGTATGGTGACCGGTTATCTGCCAGACTCAATGTAGGTGACCTTCGATGCAGGTAGCATGCCTTCATGATGGCTTCCGGCCAAAATATTATTGGCACGTTTGCATCCAACATCATGCTTCGTGCCTTCGCATTCAGAGTCCGGATCATCCGTTCGGCTGTTCCGTTCTTGTGTTGGGTGTACGGGGGGGAGGGTTCAAACGTGATTCCTTTTTCTCCCAATAGGCCTAGGAATACCGAATTGCTGTATTCTCTGGATCCATTGTCGCTACGGAATCGTTTGATGTGGAATCCCTGTGTTTCCACCCAGGCTTGATAATGTTGAAATTTGGCCGATATTTCTTCTACGGTCTTTGTGATCAGAAAGTACACCTGAGTATATCTCGTACAGCCATCAATATAGATGATGTAATACTGGGCGCCTCCGATACTGTGCTTCATAGGCGCACAGAGATCTGAGTGTACAAGCTCGAACGGCGTTGATGTCCACGATGCCTTGGTGCGTATGACATGTTGTTGTTGTTTCGTATGAATGCAGGTCGGACACAATCGCGGTGTTTCCCAGCGAGGCTTCTCCGGCTTGTCCACGATCGGCGGCTCGACATCCATTGGGTCCGTTACAGGCTTGATGTCCATGGGATCCGTCATTGACTCGACGTCCATAGGATCCGTAATACGCTCGCCCGAGGATTCCAATAGTCATCTCAAGTCCTGATGATTAAGGTGTGCAAGGCGTCGATGCCACATGTTCACTGTGTGTGAATTTGGAGCTGTTCGCAGCATCCTGATTTCGGAAATATGTGCTGATCCATCTGTTGATAGTGTGTATAGGCCATCTTCAAGATTGGCCCCAAGAACCTTCTGTCCTTTTGCATCGGCAATCGCGCATATCCCTGATCGGAATGTCTTTGTGTATCCTTATGTGACGAGTTGACCTACTGATAGGAGAGATATTCGAAATTCCGGAACGAAGAACACCTCAATATCTACTCCTCCCAGACGTACACTTCCTTTCTTCTTTGCTTGTATTTGGTGATCATCTCCCAACTTGATGATCATATTCGTTTCCTTAACTGAGTTCTTCCGGAAGTCTCGAAGGTTGTTGCCGTAATTGTGAGATGCTCCTGAATCAATTACCCAGGTCCTTGTTGTTATTGCCGATCGATGTGACGCCACCATTACCTCCGAGCTGAGGGAGGTAGATCCCGTAAGTCATTGCTGGTTACCAGATGTATTGTGAGAACGTCCGTTTCCGTCATGTCCGTCGCGTCCGTTTCCGTCGCGTCCGTTTCCGTCGCGTCCGTTTCCGTCACGTCCGTTTCCGTCGCGTCCGTTTCCGTTGCGTCCATTTCCGTCGCGTCCGTTTCCTTCGGGTCCATTTCCGCCGCTTCCGTCGCCTCCGTTTCCTCCACGGTCACGTCTGTTTCCTCGGTTGTTTCGTGCGGCTTGTCCCTTTCTTCTAGCCGGGCAGTCATTCTTCATATGCCCTTCTTCTGCACAATGGTAGCAGTCATCCTGATCTCGAGCTCGTTTGTTGTTTGTCAAAGATAATCGAGTGATAGGGTGTGTAGAAACTCCGTTGCTTGATCTTTTCACCGTAGCGGGAGGACCGCTCTCTATATATACATGCAGAAACGAGCCCATTACCCATCACCGACTCGTCCAGATACCCTGGGTAGCAACTTGCTACCTCCGGTCAGGATGTCGCCAGTGGCGACTTGCCGCGTCACCAGTGGCGGATTGCCACCTCCGCCACCTGATGCCTTCCGGATGCAACTGAGCACCACCTGATACCTTCCGGACGCAACTGGGCGCCGTGGCCTAGGCTGGCCGTCGACCCATACATCTGACACCTCCCCTCGTACGGAAGAGCAGCAGAGAACAACTGTGAAAATCCAAGGTGCAACAAGCAGCAGCAGAAAGAGTGACAGTAGAAACCCAAGTCCTCGGATGCCTCATTAAAACTCGTAACCTTGTAAAAAACCCACACAGGGAAAACCACGGACATAGGAGAAAGAGTGCATCCTCCAAAGAAAAAGAGGTGAAAGAAAGAGAGGTGTACATGAGACAAACTCATTTGAACCGCTTCCGCCACTTTCCCCCACCCGCCTCTGTCTCGCTGGAGGCTTCCGCTGTGTCTCGGCATACAAGTCCTAGTCCGCCTGCGTGCTTCCAGTGTGTTTCCCGGGGGAGGTTCTTTGTCATGATGTCGGCGAGCATGTCGGATGTTGGTAGGTATGTCGTTTTGATAGCCTTTCTCTCACAGGCATCACGGATAAAGTGGAACCGGACGCTGATGTGCTTGGTGTGCTCGTGAAACTTCGGGTTCTTTGCTAGTTGAATGGCGCCTTGGTTGTCGACGAAGATTTCTTGAGGTGCATGGGCGTGGGAGTTCTCGTCGGAACACAGACAGTGTTGGCAGTGGTCGGCATGCTTGTATACCGTCTGCCCATATAGAACTCTGGAGTATAAGGATTGGATCCAGATGGCCTCCTTCGCAGCATCGGATGCACCTATGTACTCAGCCTCCACAGTGGAGAAGGCAACCTGGGGCTGTTTCCGAGCGCGCCAGGAGTCGCTCCACTGGCTAGCATAAAGACGTAGCCGGATGTTGACTTTCGGTCGTCGGGATCCCCAGCAAAATCTGAGTCGGTGTAGCCGACAGGCATGTCCGAGTTCTGTGCGCTGTACTGGATAGCGAGGTTTGCTGTATTGTGTAGATATCGTAGCGTGTAGGTGGCAGCCGCTAAGTGCTCTGTAGTGGGTCTACGTTCAATTTGCTGAGCATGGAGACCTTAAATGCAAGGTCCGGTCCTGTGCACAGCATGAGCCACATCAGGCTCCCGACTATTGACTGATATCGTCGTTTACCATCCGAATCGAGTGGGTTTCCCATCCTGGTGGGGCGACTGGCTTCGGGGAATGTCTCTGAGTCTGAGTCTGGATCCAATCTCCGTGGTTTGCTCCCCATCGGCTGTGGAGTCCAGTGGCCATTGCATTGTGAGAACCCATAAGTCGCTAGCAGCTTGCGGACAGCTCGCTTTTGGTGGATCTGCAGGGTCCGTCTTGGCCGATCGCGCTCAATCTCAATACCGAGAAAACATCGAACTGGTCCAAGATCCGTCATTTTGTACTTTGCGCGGAGAAGGTTATTGAGCGTGGTGAATCGGTCGGCTAATGGAGAGAAGAGCAGCATGTCATCGACATATAGTACCAGAATGATTGCAGCATCGGCTGACTTCTTGGATCTCCATATGGCCAACTGGGTATCGGTTCGACTTGCGAAGGCGATGCTCGCTGAGAGGTAGTCATTCGGATCATACTCGCATCGTTTGAGGCCGAGAGATCTAAGGAACTTGTCAATGTGCTCATACCAAAGACGGGGGGCCTTCTTAAGTCCATAAAGTGACTTTCTTAACTTGCAGGCTTGCGAGGCACCAGATTCGACACCCTGCGGCAGCGCCTTGTAGACGTCTCCGTCAACTTCGGGGTTCAGGAACACGGTGACAACGGCCATCGGGTCCATTTTTAGTTGTGGATGGCAGCGAGAGTTAGCATCATCCGTAAACTTTGCAGCTTGGCTACCAGAGCGAAGGTCTCATCAAAATCAACTCCAGGATGTTGTTCAAAACCTCGGATGACGAGTCTGGCCTTATACCGAGTACTGCCTCCGGGCAACTCCTTGGTCTTGAAGACCCACTTGGAGATAATGGTATGACGCCAGCTGGAACGTCTTCCAGCCTGACGTAGTCCAAGGTCGAGTTTTCAGCCAGAGCTCTGAGTTCCTCGCCAACAGCATCTGACCATTGCTGCCCAAGCCTCGGGTGCTCAATGGCCTCCCGGTAGGACACCGGATCTGTAGAATCCATTGGTTCCTCTTCCACCCGGATCCGGTGGGCGACCACTCTGGGTCTTTTCCGAAGATCATATCGGCTAGAAGTTTCTGCCGGGACAAGTCCACATCCATTCTCCATATTGCCAAGACTTCCCCTCGAGAGGCCGAGTCCACACGCTACAGCGTTAACTGGGGGCCTGTCTGAGGTATTGAGTCCATTCGGGACGAGTCCACGTCCATTCGGGGCGACGAATCCACGTCCGCCCTCCGTACTGTCAGGACTTTCCCTCGAGACGCCAAGTCCACATGCCACGGCATCGACTGAGGGCCCGTCTGAGGTATGGAGTCCATTTGGGACGAGTCCACGTCCATTCGGGGCGATGAATCCATGTCCGCCCTCCGTACTGTCAGGACTTTCCCTCGAGACGCCGAGTCCACATGCCATGGCATCGACTGCGGGCCCGTCTGAGGTATGGAGTCCATTTGGGACGAGTCCACGTCCATTCGGGGCGACGAATTCACGTCCGCCCTCCATATTATCAGGACTTTCCCTTGAGATGCCAAGTCCACACGCTGCAGTATCGACTGTGGGCCCGTCTGAGGTATCGAGTCCATTCGGGACGTGTCCACTTCCATTCTCTGTATTGCCACATTCGAGTTCCTGGGCAAATTCGACAAAGGTGACGTTGGATGCCTGGATTGCCTTCCTCCGGCGAGGATCCCAGAAGCGCCAGATAGTCGTACTATCATGCACGTAGCCAAGAATAAATAGTATATCCGCACGTGTGCCGAACTTGCTTTGGTGGATGACTGGCAGTATTTTGTAGGCTTTGCATCCAAAGTTTCGTAGGTGGCTAACTTCTGGTTTCCTTCCAAAGAGTTTCTCGTATGGAGTTATACCATTATTCGATGAAGTCGGGCTTCGAGCGTGCAAGTAGTTTGCCGTTGAGATGGCTTCAGCCCACATATTTGGAGGGAGAGTAGAGTCTAGCAGCATTGCACGGGCCTTTACGTTGTGTGTCTGTATCATTCTTTCGGATACACCGTTCTTATGCTGTGTGTATGCCGGTGACGGTTCAAAGGTGATTCCGTACTCTGTAACGATCGCTCAGAAGGTTTCATTATCCTATTCTCCTTTACCATTGTCGCATCGGAACTGAGTAATGCGATGCTTTAGTTGCTGCTCAACTAAGGTCTTGAAGTCTTTGAATACTGTACAGACCTCCAATGAGGACTTTCCGCGAAGGAACCATATCCAGATATACCGGGTGAAATCATCGATGTAGAGTATGTAGTATCGGCGTCCAGATTGAGATGCAGGGCTGATGGGCCCGCAAAGGTCTGAGTGGATCAGTTCCTGGGGGTTACTCGCTCGTCGCACTGGAGCCTTAATTTGAAACTTTTCCTTGGCCTTCGCTTAGATGCAGATATCGCATACGTTGGTGATTGCCTTCTGAGAGTATGACCCCTTAGGTAGGAGCTTCCGGATATCACCGAAGTTGAGATAACCAAGACGTCGGTGCCAGATTTGAATATCTTCTCGGCCCATTGATTGACATACTGATATTGGCTCCGAGTTCTTCTGGGGGCGTGAGTCCACATGAGGGGTCGCAAGAAACATGTCCATTCTAAAGAGGGGAGCACCGGACACTTATACCAGTGTCCGTGTGCTAGCGCTAGTGTGTGACTGTCTATTTACTGAAGCCCTTAGGGCAGCCATCTGCTAAGTCCCACAAACTCTAGAAGCCATGCTAGTGGCCATGCTAGCCACTCTAGGCGTGGTGTCCACGACGCCCGGAATCCTCCTCCTACAACCACTTCCCTCTCAATAAAACAAGCGCCGCCCCTAAACAAAAAAAAAAAAAAAACAAAACAACAAAAAAAACAACAAAAACAAAAACAAAAAAACATCGACAAACCCAGCTTATAACAATAACCCCGAACGTAACAAAGTGCACTCCAACGCAACCGAAAACAGCAAAATATTCCCAGCCCACCACACATCGCCTACACCTCCTGTCACTCCCGTTCCATCCACCGGTAGACTCGTAGGCCATTCGCAGCGTGGTATTCACCCAGTAGCTCGTTGCTGTTGCCTCTCAGGTTCGCCAGCGGTTCCCACGTAGGGTCAGCGTAGCCAACCCATTTGACCAGGTATTCGAGATCTCGAACCGTGGTGCCTCTGCGCTCACAGATCGACTCAACCTCGTACTCGATGGTAGCGGTGGAGCGTAGCAGTGGTGGGTGTGGGTGTTCACGGGTTTTGTCGACCTTCGACAGTTTGAGGCGTGCGACGTTGAAGACCGGGTGTAAGCGCCAGTGCGCTGGGATGTCGAGAACAAACGCATTCTCACCTGCAGACTTCAGGATCGTAAATGGACCGGCGTACGGATGTTGAAACTTTCGCGAGTTGACGTTGTCGTTGGCAGTGGAATTGACATTGGCGTAGCCGACTGGCAGCAAACCTGTGTCCAGGAATACCGAATCGCCTACCCGAAACGGGTGCGGCTGGCGATGCTAGTTCGCTTCCGACACCATTGTCAGCTGGGTTTCTTCCATTCGCTCTCGAAGCATTCGTAGGATCTTGACGAGGCGTTCTGCGTATTCCGTTCCCGGTCTTGATATCGGCGTCCGTGTTCCTGGTGCCAACAGATCTAGTGGAAGTCTCAGAATGTATCCAATATCTGCTTCGAATGGCGACATGCCTATAGCCTTATGCTTTGCCGCATTGTAGGTGAACTCCGCCAGCGGCAACAAACGGCTCCACTGCTCAGGGGATTTGAGTTACGCTATATATGCGTTCAAAAACGTTTCCAGAGTGGCATTTGCCTTTTCCGCCTGGCCGTGCGATTGCGGATGGTATGCCATAGACATCCGAAGCCTGATTCCAAGTTGTGAACACAACGATTGCCAGAAGCCGGAGGTAAACTGGGTATCCCAGTCGGACACAATCGATACAGGCAGCCCCCACGACCGTACATAACCGTCGATGAATGCTGTCGCAAACTTCTCTGCGGTGAGATCGGCTTCTTTGACAGGAATCCACTGTGCTCGCTTCGTTAGGGGATCAATAATTGTCGTTACTGCATCGTGGGCGGCTTTCGATGTTGGCAACTTGGTGACAAAATCGATATTTACTCGTTCCGCCCATTCGAGTGGAATCGGTAGTGGCTGTAGAAGTTCATACGGCCTGGCATTCTTGTGTTTGATTCGGTGGGATACGTCACATCCGGCAATCCATTCTGCGATTGAATCTGTCAACTTTGGCCAGTAGTACCGTGAACCGACTGCTGCTGCTGTTTTTGCGATACCACTAGGTCCGCCGCCCAGAATAGCATCGTGTGCTTCCTGAACCACGTCTGCTTTCATGGACTTCAGAATACACAGCTTTCCGCCTGACGGCTTATGGAACAGAAGGCCTTCTTCGAGTGTGTACGACTTTGCTCGTTCTTGAATATGACGAGTCTGTTTCGAACATGCCTTTTTGTTCTCCTTTTCGTCGGTATTGCTCAGATATTGTAGAACGGGGCCAAAAATCGCGTCTACTACGTAGCCATTTCGCACATCGTTTAGCCACTCGGTTGAGGCTGATACACGCATCTCGACGATGTTGAGGTGCTGCGGATCGGCTTTTGGCTGCTCGACTTCTGACTGCCCTCCCTGAGTGTAGGCAATCCGGCTGAGCGCGTCTGCCACCACGTTCGCCGCTCCAGGAAAGTACTTTACCTCGTAATCGTGCTGTTGGAGCCTGTCAAGGTGACGCCACTGACGGCTTGTCAGTTTATTCAGTGCCAGAATATGTTGCACCGACGTGTGATCCGTATAAATGGTGGTGCGTTTTCGACCGTGGACGTAGCAGGCCAAATGTTCCAAGTTTGTGCTAATCACAAGAAGTTCACGGTCATATGCTGGATATCTCGACTCAACTGCGTGAAGCTTCCTTGAGAAATATCCCAGTGGCCGCTCTACCAATCTTTCTTCAAACAGCTGTTTTTGAGCCAAAACACCTCCAATAGCCGTGTCCGAGGCATCGGTTCGTAGGATGAAATCGCCTTCCGGATCCAGTGTTGCCAGGACCGGTGCAGATATCAGTGCCTGCTTGAGGTCTCCGAACTGCTCTCCATGTCGACTGGTCCACATGTAGTCGTTCCTGGGCTTTGCGGCGAGGTCACATAGCAGATGGGCCCGGTGAGCGAATCTCGGAACGAATTTCCTATAGTAACCCGCTAAAGCGAGGAAACTGCGAAGTTCCGTAGGCGTTCTGGGTGTTGGCCAATCCTGTACTGCTCTGACCTTCTTCTCCTCGGTGTGAATACCGTGTTTATTCAATCTGAAACCGACGAACAACGTTTCCAGAGTACCAAACACGCATTTGGCGTCACTCAGACGCAAACGTGCGTTCCGTAATGCTTGCAGCACACCTTCCACATGCGCCTTATGTTCTGCTAGCGTTCCTGAAAAGATGAGCACGTCGTCGAGGTATACGATTGCGTTTCGGCGGTGTGGATGTAATATCTTGTGCATCATACGCATGAAAGCGGCTGGCGCATTTGCAAGTCCAAACGGAATAACCTTATACTGATAGAATCCGTCCAGCGCTATGAATGCGGTCTTGTGGCAGTCGTCTCAATGCATCCGTACCTGGTGGTATCCGCTAGCCAAGTCCAGTTTGGTGAAAACCCGTGCTCCGTGAAGCTTATCCAGCAAATCCTCAATGTACGGCAAAGGGTACCGGTCTTTAGCCGTTATTGCATTCAATCCACAGTAATCAACACACATTCGGAGCGTGGCGTCAGGCTTTTTCACAAAGATTATCGACGCTGCATAACGTGAATGTGAGTCCGTTACCCACCCGTTTGTAAGCAACTTCTTAATCTGTATCTTGAATTCCTTCCTCTTGGACTGTGTCATTCGGTACGGCTGGCGGTGTGGAATTTTTGCTGTCGGATCGGTATGGATACGGAAATCATGTTCTCCTGGTGGTGGAATGCCACGCAGTGGCTGAAAGAGATCATCAAAGCCCCAACGGATTTGGACTCTCCACTTCCCCAGATCTGCCAAAACAGATTCATCCTCACCGAATTCCTCGCCCACCCATCGCTCACGGATGTCGATCACAAATATCCTGTCGTCACTGGATTTTGTCATTGCCCATCTTGTCTCGTTTGCGGAAATCAGGTTGATGGATGCCGCTTGAGCTACCGCTTCCCAGTGGTTGTGAACTTCCTGGTAGCGGCCCTGGTGAGGTCGAAGTCCTTTTCAGGAAAGCCTGGGAATGAATGCCAGTCGACCGTCTGTCAGTAAAGACTAGTCCGCATCCAACAGGTGCAAGACGTTGTCAGAATCCACTAAATGGCGCGTTCTCGAGTGCCAATTTTTTCCAATAATAATGTCGTAGGCGCCCTTGAGATCAAACACAGTGTACCAACCGGTAACATCTGCGTGGTTCACCGTGCTGTCTCGTATACGTCCGTTAAGCCAGACCTGGTATCTATCCTCGGGAGAGTGTTTGGTTCCGGCCGTGACGATTGTCATACGGCCAGCGTGTCGAAAAGGTAAGCCGAGCTGCCATGCAAATGTGGTGTCGATATAACAGTGGGATGCACCCGGGTCGATTAGGGTGTAGGCTGAGCGAGTTTTGGAACGAGAGGTTTGGACTTTAGCGTAAAAACGTAACAAATCACTTTTGTCATTAATGTTCTTCCGTATAACATTAAGGTTTGTCAAATAAAGTCTCGCCGCCTCTTGTTCTCTTGTAGGAGGACGCTCTGTCACTCCTACTGAGCCCCTTTTCCCTCGCTCGGTGCCAACTTACTGGTCTTATCCCAATCCGATCCACCCAAATCCAACAATTCCGTCAATCCTCCATTTACATCCAGCGTTCCCTACTCTGACCAACCTCCATCGAAGTACGCACTGGACCTTGCCTCTGGATCGTCGACGTTGTTGACGCGCTTGACCGGCGCTCCCCAATTCGGTTGGTTGGTACGGTACGGTGGCTGTTGAATAGGTGGCGGCTGGTGGGATGACTGACGGTACGGCGACCGTTGCGTAGGTGGCAGCTGGTGGGGTGGATGACGCTTCTGGAGTCCTTCACGCCCTCCCTCGCATCCTCCTCGAGGCTTGAATTGCGCCGTACGGTTATCCGTGGCTGGAGTGCCGCATTGGCGTACAATGTGACCGAACCCAAGGCAACGGTGACACTGTATCTTTCCGTCGACAACCGCATTCAGTTCGTCATTCTCGATATTACTCAAGTCCATCAGGTCGCCGTGCGCAGTGGGGGGCCCGGCTGTGGACCGGGCCTGGGAGACGTTACCGGACGGCATCGACATAAACGGCAGAGTCCGTGCGGTGACGATATCCATCATGCCAGACAGCGTCATCTGCTTCTGACTATCGCCACCGAGTATATCCATAAGGCGTGCCTGCTGGGATATATCGTTTTGCGTCGCTTCCAGCAGCTTGATCAGGTATTCCTCTCACAGCGGATTTTCCCTCGTAATGGTGAGCGACCCGCCCAGAATGGTGATCAGCTCCAATGCTTGCTGGTTGAACTTCAAAACCTGCGGGTGATTGAACTTCAACGCATACCATTCGCGGCGGAGTACCGAAATAGCCCGTGCCGGAACGTACTGGCGCTTGAAGAGGAACTTCACGGCGTCCCATGTGGTATTGTAGTTGTAATCCTTTGGTGGGATAGTATCCACACCCTGCTTCTTCATGCAATTCTCGAACCAGTGGAACACTTTGGCGGTGAGAAAACGCCAGAAGGTGTCGATCTTCTGATTGTCTTCGGACGCTTTTTGACAGACTGCTCCGCCCTGTCGAACGTAGTGCTGCACGTCTTCGAGAAATTGAGCGACAACCTCCAAGTCCTGGGAACCATCAAACCTCTTTGGCTCACGCGGCTTGATTTTTCGAACGATCAGGTTTTGGCTGGGGCCCTATCTTGTAGTTTTGAGGTTTGTTCGCTGATGGTAAAGAGGTGATCGCAGCGCTGCTTCCAAACCGCCGTCTCCTCCTCTGCCTTACAAAGTCGGTGCTCCAGTGCCGCCAGATCCGCAATCTTCACAGAAGCCTCCCGGTGACTGTCGTACCACTGGGTGTAGGCATTTAGGACCGCTTCGGCTGAAACAGCTCTGACAACCGCGTTTTCACCGCGCGAGAGGTTCGCTTCACCAATCCACTAGAGTAGCTCGCCCGGCTCCGGCCAGAGTTTCGGGGTGTTTGACATTGCTCGCTGTTTCAGCATGCCTTGTTTTGTTCGCCGTGCTTTTGAAATGCTCAGCGCTTCTGCCCGATGAACGGGTTATATAGGCAGTAGCTCAGCCCGGTGAACGGGTAGTTGAGACTGCTGGTCGGCGTGTGTGTACGGCGTGTGTGTACGGCGTGTGTGTACGGCGTGTGAATATGGCGTGTGAATACGGTGTGTGAATTCGACGTGTGAATACGGCGTCTGAGTATCGCTCGCCGCGCCCTCCCACAGCAACTTTTCACGCGAGAGTCCATTCGCTGGGTTGTCCGGTGTCTCGTCGCTCGGTTTCCTCGTTTTTTTTTTCGATTTTTTTTCTTGTTGTCCTCTCGGGATCTTGAAAATGCTCGCCGCGCTTTGGAAATGCTCAGCGCTTCTGCCCGATGAACGGGTTATATAGGCAGTGGCTCAGCTTGGTGAACGGGTAGTTGAGACTGCTGGTCGGCGTGTGTGTACGGCATGTGTGTACGGCGTGTGTGTACGGCGTTCGGTTTCTTCCCGAATCCACTCAATTTGCTCAAATTCTTCTCGAATCCGTCCGACCAACGGTTGGCGTGTGTGTACGGCGTGTGAATATGGCGTGTGAATACGGTGTTCCAATTTTTGCTTAGAAATTTTAGAATACGGCATGTGAATACGGCGTGTGAGTATCTTTTTCTTGAAGGTCAGCGCACTGTATGTGACTAGAAACAGCTTGGTCAGACGTAAGGTATGGGCCCCGAAATGCCAGCCCCCACGCTTACCGCTCGCCGCACCCTCCCGCAGCTACTTTTCACGCGAGAGTCCGTTCGCTGGGCCGTCCTGTGTCTCGTCGCTCGGTTTCCTCGTTTTCTCGATTTCCTCATTGTCCTCTCCGGATCTTGATGTTTCTGGGCCCTCCTTCTGCTCCCCGTTCGTCACACGGTGCAATAAAGAATGCTCGCCGCTGGTCGTGCGGGGCAGGGAAAATAAAGAATGCTCGCCACTGGTCGTGCGGGGCAGAGAAAAAAAAGTGTTGCTACCAGCGGAGGGGTCGCGAGAAACATGTCCATTCTAAAGAGGGGAGCACCGGACACTTATACAAGTGTCCGTGTGCTAGCGCTAGTGTGTGACTGTCTATCTACAGAAGCCCTTAGGGCAGCCATCTGCTAAGTCCCACAAACTCTAGAAGCCATGCTAGCGGCCATGCTACCCACTCTAGGCGTGGTGTCCACGACGCCCGGAATCCTCCTCCTACACCACATATGTCCGCAATGTCATCTCCGAGTCTGTCCGACATGATGGGAAATTCGCTTGATATGCAGTAACACTCGTGGGTTTGGAGGCTGCTTTGCCGAGGAGGACAAAGGACATGGAACCGGGTAGACATCTGCCAAGGGGTTGTTCCGTGAAACCCACTGATGTGATGTAGGCGGTACGTGAATTGGAGTGCAAACTGACATCAATGCCTTCCTTAATCAACTGGGGTACCGAAAGTAAGGAGGCCCCGAAGTCCGGTACATATAAGGCTTCCAGCCTGAGATGTATCCCGCAGTCGAGCTGAAGGTTGATACTGCCGGCAGCTGTTGCAAGACTGACACAGTCGGCTGACTCGACTTCAATGAACTCCTTGAGTGGGTGGTAGTCTTGGAAGTCCGTCAGGTTTGGTGAGATGTGGTGGGTCGCGCCTGAGTCAATTATTCAATTGTTGGTGTTGGGAGTATTTCCAGCTGTTCTTGACATTGCTGTAAGGCCGTGTACTATGGTGTCTTCGGTTGCGACTCGATGAGCAGATGCTGACTTTCTAAGCTTCTCTTCCCTTCCCTTTTTCATTTCGGTGGCCCTCTTCCTGGCTAGACAGTCACTCGCCTTGTGGCCTTTCCTCGTACAGTAGTAGCATATAATATCACTGGTATTTGAGGTTTCTTGCTTTTGATTGTACGGTTTTCGTCGGTATTTGTCTTTTCCGCCAGTTCGTCAGTATTTGCCATCGTTGCCATTGGCCGTCAGAGCGTTACTAGAGGTTCCGGCAAGATTTAAGTTGGAACCAATAGTGACGTTGCATAGAGCTCGTGCCGTTTTGTGTTCGATCAGAATTGTACTGACGGAGTTCCGGGTCTGTTCTTCGATCGGTCGGTTTTTAAGAATCTCTACGATGTTGGTGAATTCTTCCGGAAGTGTTGCGAAGATGCGCATGATCAGGTACCGCTCCGTGACCTCGTCTGGAATCCCTTCCAGCTCCTGACTGATGTCCGACAGTGAGGAAATATAGTTTGACACTGAAGTTCCAGGCTTCATGACGGCAGAATGTAGGGGGGCAAGAGTGGCGACACGTGCGGACTGAGATGCGGCAGCATCGTCTCGCTGTTGTAGGGCCTCCCAGGCTCTATGCGGGTCGCGATGTCCAAGACGGTTGAGAAAGGTTCGAATGCTAAGTTCGGTTGACAACCAAATCATTCCAAAGGCTCGCTGCAACCGTTTGTGGAAGTCTCGAGCCTGTGCCGTTGCATTGGCTGCAGGGGCAAGCTCAGTATTGAGGACAATATCGAGAGAGTCGTCCATAGCCAGGAGGTTCGAGATGTTATTCTTCCATGAGTGATAGTTGCTGGCACTGAGGAAAGGGGTTGAGCCATGCTTGCATGTGTACGTGGTGGAATCGGTCATGGTGTTGGCTCGGTATCGTGTTTGGGTCTTAAAGGTATGCAGACGATAAGTCAGGTTCAGTGGTGCGAAAAACTATAGGCAAGGGTTGACAGAGAATCGATAGGTTATGGGTTGAGAAAAGTGTCAACCTGGGCTCATAACCTGTCAAAGATAATCGAGTAATAGGGTGTGTAGAAACTCCGTTGCTTGATATTTTCACCGTAGCGGGAGGACCGCTCTCTATATATACATGCAGAAACGAGCCCATTACCCATCACCGACTCGTCCAGATACCCTGGGTAGCAACTTGCTACCTCCGGTCAGGATGTCGCCAGTGGCGACTTGCCGCGTCACCAGTGGCGGATTGCCACCTCCACCACCTGATGCCTTCCGGATGCAACTGAGTGCCACCTGATGCCTTCCGGACGCAACTGGGCGCCGTGGCCTAGGCTGGCTGTCGACCCATACATCTGACATTGTTCTTCTTACTCCAGCAGTTGGCAGTAGTGTGGGTGCCAGTTTTACAACAATCACACCATCCCTTAGGAGAGCGCTCATTCCCCCGGTATCGTCCCTGGTAGCTTCCTCGTCTTTCTCTTCCTCCTTGTTGGGTGTAGAGTGCCTCGGAGACCACATCAGGTTTGGTTGTCATTGTGATACTGGGGTTGTATCGTAACCGGAGTGCGGGTAGAATCAAAGGTAATCAGGCTACTTTCGATAATTCACAACGGAATAATCTTAGATCTTGTGTGTGAGTTCGGTGGTAGTGTTGGTCAGGACGTTCGTGCTGATTTTTCCTTCCGGCGGGTGGAAAACCTTTGTCTTATATCTGAGTGAAGCCGTCATGAGAGATAGTGACTCGGACTTGGATTCCCCTGAGGCGCATGGTCCTCGTGGGTGACCCATTGGTCCTGGCAGGGTGTAGATATGGGGAGATGAGGTTTCATGCAAGTGGGCGGGGTGCATTCCTTACGGGACTCTCTTCCGTGCGCCATCTGCAGGCGACGTGGCATCCCCTCCTTTCGGGGGAGGGGTCATAGCCCAAGTCCGGCGGTCCGTACGCCATCAGCAGGCGACGTGGCATCCCCTCTTGGGAGGGGTCATAGACCAAACATCTCGCCGTTTGCAATCTTCCCCTCACCTCCAGAGATATATGTCTTAGGTCCGTCTCGGCCATAAGCTCATCTCCGGACCTTATCTCCCTCCTAGACTCTCTGGGTGCGTTCCGTCATCCTTACGTACCTTTCTTTAGCCTGCATACGTACTCGAGATATTTCAGGTGTAACACTACCTCCCCTCCCCCATAGCCTCGTCCCGAGCACTAACACTTTCTTCTCTATCTAGGTAGCCCGTCTCTTTCTGGATGGGTGTCTTTTCGTGGGATAACTTTCGTAATGTGGTTGTCGTGACTTTTTGTGGCGCCACTTACCGTGACTGTAGTCCTCCACCCCTACAGCCCTCCCAGTCACCGGATCAGGACAGGACTCTGTAATCCGTCGGAATGACTGGGCACTCTGAGTAGGCCGGTGCGTACTCATACTGTCGTGTCATATTGAGTCGTACTCGCCACCGCGCTGCGTCAAGGCTTGGCTGGCTCGGTGGGGTTCAGGGGTCGCAGTCGGCACAGCGAATCGGGAGAGGCATGGTGTCCTTCGTGCTAGTTACCCGTATACTCGGCAGTGACCACGCCCACGTCCTTGCGGGGGAAGACTAGTATGCTGGAACAGTGACAGCACTGTCGGGGACTCACTTCACCGCTTATGTGCCACCTGCGCCGGTTCCGGCAGTCCGAGTCGGTCGCCAAGAGGTCGATACGTCTGTTTTGAGCGGTTTTCCTGACTCTGAACGTTTTTCATTCGTGTGCACTTCCCGTCGGGCGCCGGGTTGGCAGCTTTTTGTGGCTGCCCGAGAAGTGGGTCTTTTTGTTGGTTTCATAGTGTTTTGGTGCTGAAGTCCTCCGCCCCTTCAGCCTACTACTGCCAGGTCCTCGGTGCAACTGGTCCAGCCCTCGTTGAGCCGGTTGTCCCTCGGCGCAGGTGGATTTCGTCGGTGAAACTCTCGCAGTTTCTCCAGGCTGCCTACTGAAAAGTTGTCGAATGGTTCTTCCGTCCAATCCTTGCGTTCCGTATATTCGAGCCATTTGACGAGGTAGAGGATTCGTTTGTTGTTCCCCCGGCCGCGCTCGACCGAGGACATGACTTCTACGACATCGTATTCCTCTGACTGCTCCATGTCGTCAGCCTCTCGGAGCACCTTTGACGGGTCCGGTGGTGCTAGGTGCTCGCTGGTTCGGTAGGGTTCAGGCAGCGAGACGTGGAAGATGTTGTCGATCTTCCATTTCCGGGGCAGCCTGAGGCGGATGGCCAGGGGGGAGATGATTTTCTCTATCTGGAAGGGACCATGATTCTCGAGGTCCTGTTTCTTCGAGGGGCGGCGCGTTTTGATGTTGCGACCGTTCAGCATCACCAAGTCTCCTGCTTGGTATGCCAGGGGTTCCTTTCGCGCCGGGTCGGTGTATCGGCGCATTCGCTCCTGTGCGTCTGCCAGCCCTTTCCGGGATTCGTCGTGCACCGCAGGCATCCAGTGGGCGTAGACTTGGCTCAGTGGGTTCAGAGGTTCCGTTGACGCATGGTCCATGGCTGCTGGGTGGAAGCCATAGTTAGCGTAGAATGGAGACATACCATTGGCCGTGGTTGTCGAGTTGTTGAAGGCGAGCTCGGCCATCGGCAGCAGGCGTACCCAGTCATCCTGTTCCTTGCTGACAAACACTCGGAGGTAGGCTTCGATCGTCTGGTTGACCCACTCCATCTGGCCATCGGTCTGCAGATGGAACACGGTTGACATTCGGGGCTGGATTCCCGAGAGTCGTAGGAACTCCTTCCAGCTCTCCGAGGTAAACCTGGAGTCGCGGTCTGACACAATATCGGTGGGGAGGCCATGATACTTCCATACCTCTCGGCCAAAGATGACGGCCAGATCTGCCGCTGTCTTTCCCTCCGTTCTCAAGGGGAGAAAGTGCGCCATCTTGGTGAATCGGTCGGTGATCACCCATAGCTGGTCGCAGCCTTCCGAGACTGGGAGTTCCATAATGAAGTCCATTGCTATGGATTGCCACGGGGCGTAGGGCAACTCTAGCACGGAAGACAGCCTGTAGGGTTGGTGTCGGGATACCTTATTCTGCTGGCATACCGGGCAGCTTCTGACAAAGTCGATGATCCGTTCGTTCATTTTTGGCCGCCAGAAGTTTCTTCGGATTAGCTCAATGGTTTTATCCTGTCCCATGTGTCCGGCCACCCTTGCGTCATGTTCTGATTCCATAATCCTCTGCACCAGTCCTTTTGGTACCCAGAGCAGGTTCCGTCTGTACAGTAGGTCGTTTTCACAACTCAATTCCCTGACCTTTCGGTCCTTCGCTGACAGGTCTTCCGTCGCCGCTTCCTGTTTTCTTGCCTGTTCATAGGCTTCATCCTTTTTCCCTTCTTCCCTGACGTTAGCCAGGAATTCCTTTGTCCACCTTCATTCCGGGAGTGATGCCAGCTGCGCCGAGGAGCAGATGAACGATCGCGTTAGTCGTTCCTCGAAGTGATTTTTTCCCAAAACCGTGGTTATCGGCTGTTGTTCTACCTGTTGGAATTACTTCTCGCCGTTCGCCGCTCCGGCGTGGCGCGCCGGTGGAAGCGTCACCACAGCAACGGCGACAACAGCAACGCTGCGGAGAGCAATGGCATAGCAACGGCAGTGGCAAGGGGATCCCGGCAATGACGGCTTGGCATTCTCTCATAGCAGCATCTTCGGCATTCTTTCTTCTTTCCTTTTACATACTTCTATATAGAAAAAGAAATAGAAGATCATCACACGTCAACGATACAATCATCTCGTCAAACCTCTTTCTCTCTCTCTCTCTCTGCTCGTGTGAAGACTTTAAGAGAAACGGTGATCACGCAAACTTTTACAGGTTATGAGCCCGGAGCAGTAACCGCTCGATATACGATCAAACCTCATCGCTGTCAAAATCTCGCGCGATAAATAGCTCCTCAGGAGCCAGTGATAAACGCGGGGGCCGGTGATTCCGAGGCCCTTTCCTCTACGTCTCACATAGAAGAACTCTCCTTGAAATTGATCGCTAACCATCTCAGCGACAGAAGACCTCTGACGGCCGACAAGAACTTCCCTCCATACGCATCGCTATTCGACGAACATCTACAACAATCTTCATCATAAGCGACGAAATGTTCAAACATCCTCTGGGCCACGTCCGCCTACTCGATCGTACCAACTACGCAGTCTGGAAAGAAGATTGCATGAAAGTCCTACAAGGAATCATGGCATGGGACATCGTGATGGAGAGAGAAGAAGAACCAGAAGATCCCAGAAGACCCAACGATTTTACCAGACCCCTAGTTCTGGCACGAAAGGCTTTCAAGGACTACAAGCAATGGAAGATGCAGGCCGTGGCCATCATTTACGGGTCTTGTACCAATGCTGTCAAGGTATACATCAAAGGAATGGAGGATCCCGTGCAGATGTGGAAGGAACTGGAGGCTCGCACAAACACGGCCAACTCTTCGGTCGGAAGAATGTCGCTTTTCCGAAAATTCAGTACTCTCCGTCCTACTCCCGGACAACCGCTAAATGCCTACTTCGCCGAATTGCTTGACATCACCACTGAACTCGCCGGGTCCGAAGAAGCAGTCTCCGACGTAGTTCTCAAGAATCACATCTACATGACTCTTCCTCCTGCGTATGCAGTCACGATCGAGATCCTTCAATCTCGCGCAAGAGTTACAGTCCAAGAGGTTATGGATGCACTCAACGAATGCGAGACGAATCGATCGATGACAACCAAACCCGACGCAATTTCCGAAGCACTCTATACTCAACAAGGAAGAGGACGTGGAGGCTATCAGGGACGATATCAGGGAAATGAGCGCTCTCAGAAACAATGGTGTGATCTGTGCAAATCAGCATCTCATACTACCGCCAACTGCCGAAATAAGAACAAACGACCTAGAGATCAGATTGACTGCTATTATTGCGGAGAAGAAGGTCATATGAAGAATGAGTGTCCGGCCAGAAGGAAGGGACAAGCCCTACGAAATAGTAGAAGAAACGGACGAGAAGGAGACGGACGTAACGGAAATGGACGCAACGGACGCGATGGATACGGACGCGACGGAAACAGACGCGACGGGCGTGACGGAACCGGACGCGACGAAACCGGACACAACGGACGCGATGGAAACGGACGCGACCGAGGTGACGGAAACGGACGTTCGCACAACACTTCTGGTAACCAGCAATGACTCGCGGGCTCCACCTCCCTTAGCTCGGAGGTAATGGTGGCATCATTTCGATCGGCAATAACAACAAGGACCTGGGTAATTGATTCCGGAGCATCTCATAATTACGGCAACAATCTACGAGATTTCCAGAAGAACTCAGTTAAGGAAACGGATATGATCATCAAGTTAGGAGATGATCACCAAGTACAAGCAAAGAAGAAAGGAATTGTACGTCTGGGAAGAGTGGATATTGAGGCATTCTTCGTTCCGGAATTCCGAATATCCCTCATATCAGTAGGACAACTCGACTCACATGGATACACAACAACATTCCGCTCTGGGATTTGCTCGATTGCCGATGCAAAAGGACAGAAAGTTCTCGGCGCCAATCTTGAAGACGGTTTATACATACTATCAACGGATGGATCAGCACATGTCTCCGAAATTAGAATGCTTCGAACAGCTCCACATTCACATACGATAAACATGTGGCATCGACGTCTCGCGCACCTTAATCATCAAGACTTGAAACGACTACTGGAATCCTCAGGAGAACGGTTTACGGATCCAATAAAGCCTTCAGTCAAGCCCATTTCCGATTCCCTGGACGTGCAGCTGTTCGCGGATTCGGCCGTCGAAGTGGTTGCAGACCCTGATATCGCGCCAATCACAGATCCCATGGATGTCGAGCTGGTGACGGATCCTATGGATGTCGAGCCGGTGACGGATCTCATAGACGTCGAGCAAATCGCAGATCTGGATGTCGAGCCGGTGAAGGATCGCATGGACACAAGTCCTCGCTGGGAAACACCTGGATTGTGTCGGACATGCATCCAGGCGAAGCAACAACAACATATTGTACGCACCAGAGCACCTCGGTCCTCAATACCGTTTGAGCTTGTGCACTCAGATCTCTGTGGGCCGATGAAGCACAGTATCGGAGGTGCCCAATACTATATCATTCTAACGGCCGGGCCGGCTGGGCTCCGGGTAGCAGGACAAGGATGAGGACGGCACGCAGCGGGCGGCCGATGACAGGACAGGACAGGGTCGGCGCGCAGCGGGCGGCCGATAGCAGGACAGGACAGGGTCGGCGCGCGGCGGGCGGCTGATGACAGGACAGGACAGGGTCGGTGCGCAGCGGGCGGCCGATGGCAGGACAGGACAGGGTCGGCGCGCGGCGGGCGGCCGATGACCGGGCAGGACAAGGACAAGAGGGTTGTTGGGGGAGGACTAAGATTCTTTATCGGAGAACAGGGAAA
>Ga0307516_10001397_pt1 | contig 33360 bp, 18 predicted proteins | sample 19_EM_MG_FD_203310 | JGI IMG/M metagenome (GOLD analysis project Ga0307516, IMG submission 203310) | Populus trichocarpa ectomycorrhiza microbial communities from riparian zone in the Pacific Northwest, United States - 19_EM | ecosystem: Host-associated > Plants > Roots > Unclassified | place...
AAGTACTCAAGAACGAATTTATTTAGACAAATTATAAACACTTTGATCTTATTGGTCCTAAAATCAGATCCAAATATGAGCTTTCATAATCCAAAAACAAGGCTTATCAGTTTACTTCAATCAAACAAACTTGATGTCAATAAGGATTAAGGAACATGCAAAAATGGGAAATATAGAATCTGATATCTGGAAATGGTACAAATGTCCAAATAATCTCTAATACTCATTAAAGAACATGTATTGACTAGTGTTCTATGTTTTACAAAGGAAAAAGCATTGACTAGTGTTAAATGCTAAGATACTAGCAAGCTCGTTGACTAGTGTGAATGTTGAGATACTAGCAAGCAAATGGAGGTCGAGGCTAAAGTTTCACGAACAGTGCAAGATGTTTCAGCTGAGCCTGTTAAGAAAGTTGTGCGTGATAGTGTTGATAAAAATACAGTTGAAAAATAACATTACAGTATTGCAATAAAAATATAAAGAAGATAAATAAAAGCAGCAGTTAAAGTATAATTATGCTAATTTAATTAAATTTGCTTTGAATGGATTATCAAAAGCTTTGACAAAATCCACTAAAAGGAGTCATTAAAACAAAAAATGTACTGCCATTTTTTTTTCTAGTTCAAAGAAAATACCATTAAATTTTGAAATCACCACACATATATAATAAGAAAATGACACATCTAGAATTAAGTTTGTCATCAGCAAAATTTGTCCTGATTTCATCCTCTTCTTCTTCTTTAGCCCTGCAGATACAAATAAACATTGAATTAAAAATTGATTTTGAAATAATTTTCAAAAAAATAGCAGTTGAGTAGTTGAAGATAACAACAAAATGAACGAAACTATAATATGAGTTGAGTTTATTCATTAAGCAATATAAATAAATAAGTTCTACTTGATCAATATAGAATCCTGTATCCAAATTCTACAACTTGATCATTGATTTTAATATAATCAAAGAGCACTATGATGAAACAAAATTAGTGGTTAAAAAAAAAAAAGAGGAGGATAAAAAGTAAGATTTGCCATAACTAGAGAGTACTCATCCAGTATTTGGATGGCCATGTCCCTAAGCAAGTCATGCATCTTGATAGCACTACCACCATCAATTCTTTCCAATAAGTTGACATTTTCTAGTCTATCAAGAATTGAGTGGCCTTTGTCGAGTGTTGCTTGCCTGTTTATCTCTTTAATTATCCCCTCCTCGATAAACGACTCTATCAACACCCCCCTTTCAATCTTATGATGTTCATCAAATAATGCACAATATACGAAACATTGTTGTGCTGAATTATCTAAACAATCATAACTCAATCTTAATATCTGGAACATCTGATCTTCCATGTGCCAAAAATTTGATTCTTTCAATCTCTTCAATGTAATCCTCCACTCATGTAGGTCATCCACTCCCTTCAAACTTTCTGCTAATGTAACAATTCCCAAAGGCAAACCAGCACATTCCCTTGCAACATCTACAGCAATTCGTTCCACTTCTGGAGAAAGTGGTTTGTCATGTCCAAGCTTCTCCGTGAACAAAGTCCAGGATTCTTCATCAGAAAGAGTATCCACTTTTATATTGTTTCGGCTATTCATCTGCCGACAAACCATTTCTGATCGAGTTGTCATAATGAGATTGGATCCTTTCAATGGGATAGGAATCCCCACTTCTTGTGGCTCAAAAGAGTTCCACAAATCATCTAAAATGAGAATCCATTTTTGTTTATTCGCTAGTTCTTTTGCTAACTTGACAACTCTAGACAGATCATCGTCTTTGCTTGAAAGATCTAAATTAAGATATTTAGTAATAAGATCTTGTAATTCTTCAATCTTGAAACCTTGAGGCACATTCACCCAGTAAACACTATGAGAAATATCTCGTCTTTCTAGAAGTTCATTGCGGATATGTTGCAGCATTGTCGTTTTACCAACTCCCCCCATTCCGTAAATGCCAATGGTTGAGACTTCATCATCCATTAACCAAGACCGTATCACCTTCATGTCTTGTTCAAATGCTCGACCCACTAGCTTTGTAGAGCTGGCACTTGTGCCGGGCTGCACTAATCTTCCACTACTGTTCTCCATTAATCTAGCTCGTTCTGTGGGAAGGAAAATAGGTTTAGGATCAGTTTAGCTTGAACTCCATAAAGCATGGATTATATAAACCAAGAAAGACCAATTGATTGAAACTATTAATGATCCTAATTCCAAAGATTCAAACAATAGTTCCATGTGAAAAACAAGATGGTAAGATAAAAAAAAAAAAAAAAAACAAGAAAAGAAAGTAGAATATACCTTCCAAGCAAGCAAGAACGATGTTGAACTCCAGATGAGATGATTCGATTCAATCAGAAAACGAAGCACAGATCATGAGAAAGGTTTGAGAAATTTGGTGAGGGAAATTGGGAAGAACTTCTTCTTGTTGAAGTTGGTAGCAAAGGGATTCTTAATTTTGGATACGCTTTGAATTTTTGATCAAGAGAAAGGGGAGGAGAGATAGGAATTAATAATGAGACTACGATATTTATATAGGAAGTTATTTATTTAAGGGAACTAATTAAAGCAGGAAGTTATTGTTTTGCTAACAATGACTTCCTGAATTGATTCTCGCTGGAGTTTCCTGTTATTTCTGGCCAAGTGATTTTCCTTGAAGTTTCGATCTTCATTAATTGTTATGGCTTTTTAATTAAAAAAGCCAGAACGTAGTTAACTTCGGTAAGAACGGAGGAAGACGGTGATCAAAGAATACCTTGCTCTGATACCAAGATAAAATTCTGTTCTGTGTTTTCTATATTATTCAGCACTTCTCAATGGTGGCTACATGATAAGTCTGACAAGCATGGTAATCCCGAAACTTAAGGATGGCTCCTATTATTAAGGAATATAACAAATAATATACTATTATATTCTGCACACGTAACAACCAGGAAAGAGATACAAAGGAAATAGACATCTAACAGAAGCTTACCTTTGTTTGGAATGCAAGACATTGTGATTCTGCTAGGATGTGTTTAACAAACTCTACTTTCACTCTGCATGGTCAAAGATTTCTTGCCTAAGTGCTGTCCAGACTTTGAAGCACCTGCTGTTCAACTTGATTGTTTAGAGCTGGGATGGACTTGTATATTCTGTCTTTTTTTTTTTTGTCAGTTCTGTATCACTCTGGCTGAGTGTTGATTGTAACCTCCTTCATGATCTTAATTATCACTGTGTTAATCATCATTTTGTTCATTTATCCTCTAAAAACGACAGTTATTTCTCTCTGATGAAGCAACTTGTTGGGTTGAACTCAGCTCTGTATCTCCCAGTTGATTTAGTATCCAGCCTGCGGGAAATGAGATGTAATCTACGAGTAAAAGAGAGAAGCATGATTTCTGAATGTTGAATTCTACTAGAGATTTTGTCCAGGATTATGCCTTACACAATCCAGATAACTGATGGATGAAATCGTCTGGATGGCCAAAACAGATCCATCAGCAAAACTCATGAAGTCATCGGTGAAGGATAAACGAGGCAATGAGATATTTTTGCATCTAGAATGAAAAGGGAGTAACCCTTTGAATATCGGCGTTGTTAATCATACACGAAAGGACCTCCATAGCGATCACAAATAAGCATGGAGACAATATTTTAAAAAATATATTTTATATGTAATGTCTTTTAATGGTGGTCATGTGGAGGAAATGGTGATGAAATAGTTGCAGTGATTGTGAAAGATAAGATGCAGAGGAAGAGGTGGTGGGGAGAAGGAAATTGTGGTAGCAAGACAACAATGCAAAAGGAGATGATGGTTGAAATAATTTTAAAATATTATAAGTATATTATTGCTCATAAAATATTTTGTTGATTAATTTTCCTATTATAAAATATTCTACGAAACAGGAAAATATTTTCAGAAAACAAATATGGTAAAATGTTTATGCTCTTATATGAATGCAATTGTTCTTCTGTATTTTTCTAATTGCCAATTGATTTGTGATTTTAAAACTGTTTTCACTACAAATAATAATGCATTTTCTTCATTGCAAATGGTACAGAAGCTAAGCAACAAATTATCCATTCAAACTTTATACAAGTTCAGCACAATAAAGTTATATTACTCAGCAAAGCTACACCTATCAAGCGTCAAAATTAGTTGCCTAAGTCTATACAGCATCTTCACAGACTGGGAGAGTGAGCCAATACAGCATCTTCACAGACTCACCATTGATCCCATTTGTTTATGAAGTCATTCCACATTGCCCCCATAATCGATTCTCGTAATGAGAAAGCCATATGATCCTGAATGGAAGAAGCCAGCTGTATATCAGACTCGTCATCAATATCTGGCAATTCTGCCACATCCACTCCATCAACATTAGCAAACAACCAATCATCTTTCCCTCCGCGCCTGATGTAATTATGTAACACGCATGCAGCAATAACTATGTCCCTTTGGACATGAAATCCGTATTGAGGGGCCACTTTAAGAATAGGAAATCGTGTTTTCAGCACATCGAAAGACACCTGAATGGTGTTTCTAAGAGAAGAATGTCGGTGATTAAATAGTTCCTGTGGATTTCTGGGCAGCTGATTGGCACCTCTAAATTCATGAAGGTGATAGCGGACTCCTGGGTATGGAGCAATAAATCCTTCCAGATTTGAGTATCCTGTGTCAACAATGTAGTATTTTCCTGTCAAAGAACGGAGTGGGTAAGCAACCCAAGAAAAATGCTAGAGAAAATAGAAGTTCCAAGTTTGAAAGAGAGGGCTTGTTTGTGCGCGAATGCAATTATAGATAAACATGGTTTGTGCTGACAAATTATACATGGAATACAGAGAGACCTCAATTCTGGGTAAAGCTACAAACTACTGCAAGTCTGTGTGTTATGTGAGCATGTGCGAGAGAGAGTGAGTGTGTAAGAGAGGGAGAGAGGGAGGGAGGGAACCTTCAGGTATGATAGGGAAATTCTGATCTGGATCATCAAGGACTGCTCTTAACACACGAGAATCTGCAGCAGAGCCTTCCCAACCCGGATAAATAAATATGAACTGCAAGTCAAATGTACAAGCAGCCAAAACATTTTGTGATAAAACACCTTTCTTATTACGAAATCGAGATTGGTCCTTGGCTGGAAGATGTGCAGGAACATGCATACCATCTATGACACCAATACAATCCTGAACAAAAAGAAATCAAGTAAGTGGCATAAAACAATGCATCACAAAAGATATAGAATAGTTTTGCAGAGATATACCTTGAAATATGGATAGAATCTATTACTGGACAGAATTTCTGGAGGAGTGGCGATAGGTGGTGGCTGTAGAAACTCACGTGAAAGTGACTTGATTGCCTTCAACACATTATTGAAATGCCGGCTTATGGTTTCACCTGAATGCTGGAACCTTTCCTGGATAACTCTGTTACGCTCGTTATGACCAATAATGTTCAAGAAAATTGCCAGCTGCTCCTCTATCATAACACCTGCAGTATCACGAAGCATGCCTCTTTGTCTGAGAATGCCACATAGATTGTGGAAAACATGTTTATCCATCCGAAACATTTCCCGGCATCCATCATCAGGGCCATCCAGCACTTCAGACATAAAACTACTTCCATAAGGCGACGAACTATGTCGAGGTTGCCGAGTTATACTGTTATAGTAGTAATAGCCGGCAGCGGCCGCAACTAATTCCATATTGTCCAATTCTAAGTCGAAGTCTTCCATACTAGCCAAAGTATCTGTAGAAATTGGATTAAAAGGGAGATATACAACACAATGCAAGAGGTTAAATATATAGATAAATAAAAGTAATTTCTCTTGAATGTATTTCTACTTTACTTATTGACCTTCAAAGACAAGCAAGCAGCCCTAGAGACCACATCATGCGGCCAAATTAACCAAACGGCGTAAATTTACAGTTATCTATCATTTAAGAAAATTAAACCGACAAAAGGGCCATCAATCATGAAGTCGAACTAGTTTTGTATCGGGTTTCTTCAGAGTACTTTGTTCGTACATAGCACAACCATAATTAGTAACCAAGGAAAATACAAAATAAAAAGTGGTCAATCAAACCTAATTCAACTAGGGGTAGCACTACACTTTCCCTGCAACCATGGCAACCTTTTCTCACTCTTTAGAGCGATAAATATCTCCCTGGCAATGGGTTTCTCAAATAAATCCAAGGCAAGAAAGTAAATTTGTTGATCAACACCTTGCATCTCATCCAATACTTTGATGCATTTGCTGATAGAAAATTGATCCTCATTCTTCATAATAGCAGCCGCCCTCATTTTGGAAGCAGCAGCAATTTCCAGCATAGCATCCACAATGGCATCACCGGTTGCCTTACGACTCCTCTTCCCACGACCAGAACCTCCTGGCGTCACAAATTGACGCTTGTTGTGTCCATCCAACATGGTGACATCATCTCCAGAGCCCGACGAACCATCCTCATCCACATAAGCCATAATCACTAGGATGAACAAATACCTCCCTTTTAATTCTCAGTACACAAAATCAACAATTGCTCAAATTCCCTCAAAAAATCCAGAAAATAAATATATACGAAATTTTATCTAACAAGGTTCAGCAAATTAAGAAGTAACCAAACAGTGCAAAGTACAAAAAGGGATCACACCTTTTTTTTCTCATTTTTATTCTATTTCACTAATTCCATCCAATCAAACAATGATATTTGATAAAAGAAAATATTAGAGAACAAAAAAATAAAACACCCCTTAATTTTCCTATTTCTGTTACTGGGAAAATGTCAAAATCCTTACTTTCTACTCCTCTTCTAAGTAACCCAACAATGCATTAAAAAAATCACAAAAAATAAATAAAAACAAAGAACAAAACCGAGTACTTCAGTCGGAGAGCATGAACTAAGCAATTTTACATCAAAGGGAAGGGAAAGAGCTCACCTTTACAGTGATTATGAGTATGTTTATGCATTTGATCGAGGAATCAGAAGGTGACAAGGCAATTTCAAGGGTTTACAGAAGGGTGACAAAGAGGGGGAAAACCCTTTTCTTCGAGGCCTACTCCAATTTAGAAGCCCAAGCCTTTCTATCAAGTGCAAAATATTTTGTTAGCCCAAGTTTGTATTTTTCCTACAAATTTTGTGAAAAAAATAATTTTAGAAATATTGTTTTGAAGAAATTGATATAATGAGGGCTACAATGGATAATTTGAAAAGTTTTTAAAAAATAAATTTAGATTTTATAAATATTTTATTTTCTTAACTAATTAAAATTAATTTTTAATTAAATATACTCAAAATGTTTAAGAGTAATACAAAAAATAATTCATAAATTATATTTAATAAATATGATAAAAATAGATATATAAAAAGCTAGAAAACCGTGTTTAATTACATTTGTGCATTGTTTCTTTTCACAATCTATTTGAGTCCTAATATTCCAAAAAAAAAAAAAAAGGCATTCCCAAATACTAGTTTAATATTAGATTTTTTTTACTTTTATATTAAAAAACAATTATCTATTTTTTAGTGTTTGACATCTTAACTAAGCTACTGTTTTTAGATACTTTTTAAAACATTAAATTTTTTTATAATTTTTATATGCAAAAAAAAAAAGAATTTTAAAAACAATATTTTCATATATTTTAAAACAAAAATTATTTTTTAAAATCACTCGAAAATAAAAAGTACTCTCAAACTAGCACTAAATTATTTTTGGGCCATCAAAATCCAAAAAACCAATAATTTCAAAGACTATCCTCTAAAATTTAGGGTTGGGACAAAATTCCCAATAAAGCCGTCCTAATTGAAACCAACTGCCTATACAAGTCCCTCACTCTTTTCTCTAAAATTCTAATCTCATCCTCTAATTTCCCACAACTTCTATCCAACTCCTCAACAGCCTCTCTTTGCCTTGTAGCTCCAATATGATTCTTCCTCCTCAGTTCCCCTACCAATGCCATTGTCTGTTGCAATTCTGAGAGCATGGCTGGGCTACGTTTTTCACCTTCTTGGTGATCGTTTTCCCTCTCCACTTGATTTTGCAGCTCTCTTAAAGAACGTGACCATGAAGAAGTGATTATTGGCTTATACTGAGATGTTATTAAGCTATGCTTTGATGATTTAGATGACAGAGCTAGTCCAAGAATTTGAAACACCATTGATGCCACATCCTTGGAACCTTTCAAGATCTCACCTAATTCTCCCATGTCCTGATTTTTTGCTGAACCGTAGGGGGCTAGCTTTTTCTTACTCGATAATTTCTTCAAGCTGCTCCAACCTGATCTGGACTTGTGATTTTTCATGTCTTCACTCATCCTTCTTTCCATAACATCGCATGTCTCTTCTAACATGTTTCTTGCACGAGCTGAAGTTATTGGACTGGGCTCACATTTTCCTTGATGAAGCAAATGTGAAACTACCTTTAATGACTTTACGAATTCTTGAATAACTTGTATTTTCTCCAGCACTTCATTGCATGAATCAAGCAATTTGATGCTGCCATCATCAAGATATTCCTCAATGGATTTTCGACTTGATTCTTGTCGATACAAGGCATCGCCAATATTGGTGCTTTTGAGTGACTCCAGTGCTATCTTCTGGGTGTTGATTGATGCATCAAGGGCATGACTTAGCCAATGCTGATCAGAAACAGTTGGTGGTAAAAGGGTTCCTAACTCTGCCGTGAGGTGTTGGTCAAATGGGGTTATGATAGGCAAAGGAGCGACTGCCGGAGAAGCTGATAACCTCGCCGGAATCCCCATGGAGAGGGTTCTAAAAATTGATAATGGTTTCATATTTCTTAATCTTTTTCAGGCTTCGTAGTGCTACAGTGCGGGTGGTGGCCTTTGTCCTCTATTTATACTGCTAATTGTTTGCATGTCTAATTTACACGTGTCAAATAATAAATAATTGCCCACTTTATGTCCTTTTCAATGATAAGCAATAATAACATGAAAGTGAGAGGTAACATGATAGAAAATTCGTGGAAGAGACGCAACCAGAAATGTCATGATAATAAATGTTAGGTTTATTTTTTATATATTTTAAAAATATTTTTAAAAAGTTTAAATTTTAAATTTTTTTATTTTTATTTTTTATGTTTTCAGATCATTTTGAAGTGTTGATGTTAAAAATAATTTTTAAAAATAAATAAATAAATATTATTTTAATATATTTTCAAATAAAAAATATTTTAAAAATTAAATAACTGTTACGATAATACTATCAAATACTCTCATAAAGAGATAATATATATGAAATCATTATTAGAATTAATTTTATAGATAAGATTTTGTATTAAAATAAATATTTGAAATGATACGAAGAACTTCATAATGAAATAGACACAAAGTCTATTGTTAATACTTTCATTTTTTAAATCAAATTAAAAAAAGATTTAGCATAACTTAATTATAAGTTTATACAAGTTTTAATTTTAAAGTATTTTATGTTAACGAGCTAACATAAAACTATTTTTTAAATATTTTTTTTAATAATTTAAATTTTTAAATTAAAATAATTTATTGATAGCAATAATAGCTCATTTACACAATTATTATTATTATTATTATATTCTTTTAACAGTGAAAGTGCATGATCCTAGTTTCTATATTGCATTTTTTATTTATTTTTAATAAATTATTCATGTACAAACTTTTATATTTATAGAAGATTATTTCTCCATATATTAATTTTTAAGATTTGAATTTCAAATAATAAGGTGAATTGCAATTAAAACATCACATAACTAAACCTCCAGGATTAGACTGTGAATAAGATGGTTCTATTCCGATAAACTCCCACGAATTTTGACCCAATAATTGCAGTGATGATTGATATAATTATAACATGTCTTGGATACTGGTTCATCAAGAAACTTTTTAATAAATTTTAAATTAATAAGGAAATATGCTTTTCTATGACTTTATTTTGTCTCTCTCTCTTGTCACCGACTGCTAAAATTAAAGCCTTTTATTTATACGGATTATGATTTAAAGATAAGCTCAGCTAGTAGTGCTAGTGTATAGTTTAATACTATTAATTAAATTAAGGTAATTAAGGAAATAGAGATCTTTTCATTTTGTTTTTCTTTGTATTGTTTCTTCTATAATAACTCTTTTTATTAGTTGTGTAGTTATTTTCTAAATAACTAACAGCTAGTCTTCAATGATTAGAACAAAAGCAAGAAGAAGAAGAAGAAGAAAGAACGAAGAAGCAACTTGGATACAACAACGAAGATAGTGATGTACAATTATTAGAGGCATTACCCCAAAAATAAGAACAAGCGATATCATTGAGTGAGAATGATGGGATATTGTAACAAATATTTGACAAAACAATGCAATAAATAGAATGTCCAGCACCAAAGGTATATTTGTGTGGATTAGGTTGATCCAACATGCACTATATTTAGAAATGTTTACATCATAGATATAAAAACCGGTAAGGGGTTAATTCAGATTTTATCTAGGTTGATTAAATTTTAAATCAACTTGGATTTTTTATCAAATTAGATTAGATTAATGTTTTTCAATCGAAACCAATTAAAATTTTAAATTAATCAGATACTGAATTAATATATCAAGTTTATAATTATGAAATGAACTTTAGAATAACGTGAAGGTGGGTAAGCTTGAAAGAAGGTGGATCTAGAACACGAAAAAAAAAATATATAGCAATGGAAATGAAAAGGCAAGATCTTCCTAAGATTTAGTAGTTTGATTAATGCTTCAACATGGTTTTCTTGCACATGGCAAGCGCCCAATGCATGCATTTGCTGATGTTGCCTTCCTGTTTGCCACGTTCAAGGTATATCTGTTTGATAATATATATATATATATATATATATATATATATACACACACACACACACTTGCTTTTCATAAAATTAGAAGCATGTAGGGTGAACATAGTTGGAGGAGCTGATGGGAAAAATGCCATTAGATTGAAACCTAGATGCTGATAAAGAATTGGAAGATACTAAGTTACACACTTCATAGTGGATTAATATTATTTTTTAAAATGTTAAAAAATATAAAGTATAGAAAATATTTGAATTTAGTGATAATATCATATTTAAGCACTTTGAAGAATAATTATATATTTTAGTTGTCAGGAAAGAAAAAAAAAATACAAACAATGAATCACTGACGACAATCCAATAATAATTTGTTTATATACACTGTATCATGTTGAATAGAACACATATGCACATCTATTTAAATGATGAATGACTAGATTTTATCATCGAAAACATATTATATAACTTTTTAATAGTATAGATATCACCTACTCATTGGAATATATGAAATATATATCAATAACTTTTTGAATAAAAAAATAACATAAAAATACTAAAACATATCTCATGTTTCTTTTAATTATATATCATTAATCTATATCTAAAATTACAATGACAACCCCGAATTATTTAACTTTCTTTATAATATTTGAAAGGAGGGAATAAAAGGTCAGAAAATGATGCATAATGGGTACATTAACCCCCCAACCGTACAGAAAAGTGTACATAATAATTGCTGATCTTTTATATATATATATATATATATATATATATATGGGGGAGAACTAAGCTAGTGCATGCATGTATGCTAATTAATTTATTAGCCGGCCAATTAAAGGCATTTTGCAAGACAATTAGAGAATATTTGATCGAAGTATAAGAATCTATTCAGAAACCAAAACGATGGGGGGAAAAAAAGACATTCTTATCGAAAAAACCAACTCTCTCATGGTATCATATAAACATAGAGTGAAAATCGCTACTGTGGAAGTGTTTGATGAGACAAATTGATGATCTATATAGCTCTTGTTGTTTAACCTATAATTTTTTTATTTATCAAAAACTAAGTCAGTTTAGTTAATGTTTTTTTTATAAATTATTTTTTAATCAACATTAAAGAAAAAAAAAACCATTTATCTATTTCAATTTACTAGACACATCAAACTTAAACCCTACAATCAACATAAATATTCTTGCCGAAGTGGATTAAGGGTCCGTTTGAGATTGTAATTACGGTTATTTTTAAAAATGTTTTTCCACTTTGAAATGAATCAAAATGATATTTTTTTTATTTTTTAAAAATTATTTTTAATATCAGTGCATCAAAATGATTTGGAAACACTAAAAAAAATTAATTTAAAGTAAAAAAAATTAATTTGTTTCAAAAATATTTTTAAAACTCAAAAAAAAAATAAACCTGGGAGTTCAAATAAAAAAAAAAAAAACCAGTGCAAAACCGAAATCTATTAGATTGGCAACTTGAAGCGATAGAAGGGGCATGTCAAATTCCTCTCAAGCCACTGTATAATGCAAGTCTTATGGAGCTTATGAGAGCAAGGCAAGCCAGCAACCACAGTGCCGACTGCCGACTGCCATGCATGTTTTCCATTCATCATGGTGATGATCTCCATCATGTATTGTCACCTCCTCCATTGAAACTAATAGCTTGGCTCTCTTGCTTCCTCCTTGAATACCTCTGCACACTCCCTCAGCTTTTGGCTTACCAACGACACCGTATTCAAAAATCCCTCACTAGAAGACATTCTTATGATCTTGTAATAACGCTATATTATATGCTTTCTGGAAAGAAAACTACTCTATGATTTCTTGATTAATTGAATAATTAATATTAAAGCTCTTCTCTATTTATCTATTTATATGGCATTCCTAATCCTAGTTGGAATTGGATTAAATTAAATTAGCGAAGCAAATCTCCTGTGAAAATAATATGGCATTCTTTCTAATCAATGTTTTCAAAATAATATATTTCTTCTAATTTATACAGAAAGAAAATTAATTTTCTTGGTGATAATTAATCTTTTTTTCAAAAATTTCTTCTACGAAAAAAATAGGAGCAGGAGTTCAGATACTTCAGCAATCCTTCATGTGGACCGTGGGCCTCTCCCTTGGGCTTTCACTTTGCTTAGGTAGCTTGTCCTAGAACCTGAATAGTTTAGTTCTTGGGGGTTACTCGGCCCTTAGCCCTTTTATTACCCAGAAAAGGAAGAGAATCTGTTAAAATATGATACGATTTATTTTTATTAGTACTTTTTTTTAAAAAAAAATCACAAATACATTCACTTGAACATACAAGATCTGTTTATGATACTATATAATTCTCATTCTCTAAAAATTAAAAATAAATAATGAAAAAAATACAAGTTGATTCATTCATACAAACTTTAATTATGCACTGCAAAACATAGGATTAAGTAATTCATTTAGTAATTAAAAAGATAAGGTTATTTATTTATTTATTCATTATTATCATTATTTTCAGGCTCAAATTTTGAAACCAATTGTAAAAAAAAAAAATTCTATCAATTAAATTTCTTCATGTATTATTTTTACATGAAAGAATAAAATAAAATAGAAATAAATAATTTGAAAAATAAATAAACCTTCATATATTTTTTTGCTAGTAAAAAATTGACACACATGATGAAATATTTAGGATATCTTGTCATAAATAAAAATTAACCACTAAATAATAACACGTGACATTGAAAAAGAACCTAAGAACCTCTACAAATTTATATTCATGAATAAAAAGTTTTCTTTTAAATAATAAAAAATAATAATTATTGAAGATAAAAAATTTATCTTTGAGCAAAGAAGCTCTATCAAAATCTCTCAAGTCTTCTTCATATGCATTTAAAGCCTACAATTAAAATCTTTCAACCTTCCTTCATCTATACTTGAAGTCTATAAAAAATAAAGTTCTGTTGGATCAAGTCTAAAAACCCCGTAAGAATTTTTTAACAACACTTTAAAAGCAAATCAAATGTACTTTTTAAAGCATTAAATCATAATATCTTACTCTGTAATTCATATCTAAATTTGTGTTCTTACAAAACATAAATTTTGGTTTGATTTTATAAATAAATAAAGTCACCACATATGAAATTTAAGAAAAAAATCAATGATTGTTTTATTTTTTTGTAAGAATATTTTACATAAAAATTATACATACTCACATATTTTAATAAAATTAAATATTCATACAAGTGTATTTATTTAATTTTGGGTGTTTAAAATTATATCTACACCAATATTTAAGATAATTTATTAATTTCTTTCTTTAAATAACCAAACAAATATGAAAATATATTTTTAAATTTAAAATCTAATTTAAAATTTTTAAATCATAAAATCAAAATTTTATTTGTCTAATTTGTTTTCTTCAGTTTTCCTATTCAAGAAAAGGAGAAGATACTGTTGATTGATTTCTTAATTAATTAAAATTAGAAATATCACACAAGAGATTGCAAGGTGATGTGAATTGGAATTTAATAGGGAGACATTCATGTATATCTTGATATATTTCTCAATTGTTTTAATCTATTTTCTTATCAGGATGAGAGTATCTAACACAAAACAGCAATAAATTAATTAGAAAGTAATAAAAAATATAAAAATAGATCTAAAATATAGATAGGTTTAATTTAATAAAGGAAAATTGGTCAGATAATATCCCGAGTAATTAAATTTAAACAAAACAAAAAGGAAAATAATAATTGTGATATATGAGAGAGGTCCGCCGACAAGTGATAGGTTTGACCTTTCCTTGGTGTCTCTGCCTGCTCCTCAGACACACAAATAAAAATGACTTGATTATAAAAACATAGTCCCTGTAGTTTATTATAAATATCTAGTTAGTCCTTATGAGTTCAAAACTATATATTTGATCCTTATTATTGTGCTTCCTATCCTTTTCTTCCATTTCATTTTTTCTAATTTTAAAAATAGAAAAAAATGAAAAAACAAGTAAATAATATGAAAATTTGTAAGAGAAAAGAAGGTTTTTTTTTTTTAAAAAAAAAAACAAAAGGTGTGTTTGATTAATTTTATAGAAAAGAAAAGACATATACAGAAGGAATTTAAACATGCTTAATCGAAGAGATATAAATCAAAACATAAAATAAATATGTATTTAAAATAGTTTTGAAATGAATTCTTTTTTAAATAAAAATTATATAAGACATGTCTCCTTTATCTCCGCGGTCTGTTTTTCTTTTTCTTTTTTTATCTTAAGATATTAACCATGTACTATTTAAATATTAAGTGAGTGTTTAATATTGTGATATAATATATTTTTTAAAACTGTTTTTTGCTTAAAAATATATCAAATAGTTTTTTATTTTAATTTTTGATATCAACACATTAAAACATATTTTTAAAAAGTATTCAGAACTAGAAGCTACTACCACACTTCTAAGAGTTTGTTTTGTATTGCGGTAACAATTACTTTTTAAAGTGTTTTTTGCTTGAAAATGTATGAAAATGATATTTTTTTTATTTTTTTAAATTTATTTTCAATATCAACATATCAAAAAAATATAAAAACATAAAAAAATAATTTTAAACAAATAATTTTTTTTTCAAAAAAGCTTTTAAAATAAAAAAACAAACAGGTTTAAATACTCTTTAAAATTAAACTTGATTTACATTAGTCAAGGATTATTAAGTAATTATAAAAACTAAAGGGACTGTTTAATTTTTTAAGACTAAAGAACTAATTTATAATTTACTCAATAAAAAATTATTATTTGAGCCGTCTCTCTTTTCCTCTTCCTTCCTCACAAAAACACCTCCTCCTCTCCCTGTCTCAGAAAACCCCCAAGACGAAGACCCAGATTTATGGATATTATGATAATCACAAGCAGCAGCAGCACAAGGGTTTCTTTGGATTTGACTGTTACATCAATAAATTTGGATTCTTTTTCTATTTCTTCACCATTTTTTTCACCCTTTGATTGCTTGACCTTCTTTAACAACCTTCCTGGATAGCCAATTTTTCTTCCTTTTTCATATTTCTGATACCCCATAAGGAAAAACGAGGTACTTTCATCGCTTTTGGTTGTTCTTGATTAAAAACTTGTTAATTTATGAATACATATACAAGCAATTCTACTTCTTTTATGAATAATAAATCAAGGAGAGTCAAGTCCTCTGGGTGGGCTGCCTTTGACTTGAAACAGAGGCAGAAAGATGGTGAAGTTGATGGTAAGGATCCTTTTCCAGCTATTGGGGACCTGCCAGTTACTGGGGGTTTGAGGAGGAATGATGATGTTGGTGGTTTATCTTCAAAGTCTTTCTCTTCTGTGCTCCAACCTCCTGCTTCTGCTGGTTTTCCTGCTTTAAAGACACAGAATGTTAATAATTTGACCGCCAAAGTTGCTGATTTTTCTGCTGGTTATAGGGTTTCCGATAAGGTTATTGAGGAGAAGAATGGTGGGAGTGTTTTATTGGATTTGCAGAGGCTGAAAGAGATTCATGGCTGGGCTGATTTTAGCTTGATTGAGGATGTCATGGTCAGTGTGGATAATGATGCTGAAAAGGCTTGTGTTTTGTTGAATGGGATGGTTTCTAATGCTGACTTTGACGAGGATGAGGGAGCAAAATTTAACTCTGGTTTTAATAAAAGTCTTGCTGATGATATTGCTGATTTGAGCTCGACTCTTGAGGATGCTCTAAAAGATAATGATCATAACAATGATAATAACAGCATAGAATTGAGGGAGGATGTAGGTGTTTCCTCTTCAGTTGATGCTGCTGCGAACATGAAACTGATCTTGGGGCACTTGAAGTCTATACCTGTTGAGCCTGAATGGGAAGAGGATGATGTTTACTTGAGTCATCGAAAGAATGCTTTGAGAATGATGAGGTAAGTGTTTGCAATCCCTCTGCGTGTTCCTGAGTAGGATGATATACTTCTTTTTAAATGAATTTCATTGAATGCCTTGTTAGGCACTACTAGGCTGTAGGTATCAAACAGCGTAGTTATTATACTTGTCAATTGAAGACAACCGAGCTAGAACCTATGGGGCTGTGTAGCTCGACTTTATGTTGTCTGGGTTACATCACCTTATTCTCTTCATCATTTAAGTGCCCATATTGATATTACCTCGTTATTGTTCCCATGATTATGATTTAAGATTCATAAAAGTAAAGCATTTATCTTGAAATGCTTTGGTTTGGGAGGAGTTGCTTTTGTTATGATGATGTATTGAACTTTAAGAATGGCAACACCTGAAAGTCTCAAATTTTTTATTGAAAGGATGTCATGTTTGTAATTAAAGGATGTCTCGTTGTCAAAAGTCACATAGGAAAAGGGGGAGGGAGATACGGTTTCCACTTTGATAGCTATTTTGTAAGCTGTGTCAAAATACTGGAATTATAGAGATAGAGTTTCTGGTATTTTGAAGGTATGATGAGCATTTTGTTTTGAAGCTATGCCATCTCTTATTATATTGAATTATACTAATACGTGAAATACATTCCTTTTATCTGTTGGCATGTTCTTGGTCTTTATAATGTTTTAGAAACTCATGGTCTGGAATTGCCTATGATAAGTATGTATTATTTGATTTTATTAAGGTCACATTAGATTTTAGGAATTCTCAAAACCTTCCATTGAACAGGTTAGCATCTCAACATTCCAGGGCTGCCACTAATGCCTTTTTAAGAAGGGATCATTTTTCTGCTCAGCAGCACTCATTGAGGGCTCGAGAGAAATGGTCGGCTGCTGAACAACTCAATGCTAAGGCAGCCAAGGAAATTTTAAGCATACGAAATAGTGACAATGATCCATGGAAATTAGACTTGCACGGTCTTCATGCAGCAGAGGCTGGTCAAGCCTTGCAAGAACACCTGCTAAAAATCGAGACCCTGGTTCCAAACAATAGGTCAATTTCTCCATGTAGAATAAAGACAAAGAATGGGATTTTACATTCTTCACCATTTGATGCCTTTAGTACTGTAGATGCAGAGAACTTGGATAAGCAGCAGGCAACATTTAGACAGAGGCCAACATCGTTACAAGTCATAACAGGTATATCACTTACCTCACTGAATATTAATGGATGTTTCTGTTCATTTGAACTTTAAAAACTATCAGTAATTGCTTTAAATCCACCTCAGTCCAGTTTAAGACAATTGTATACTGTATCAAGTGACATGGATGTGAATCTGGTCAATATTCAGATTCATCCCTTGTTATTGATGACCCCTTACTGTTTAATGTGTTATGATATGATAATTATTAACCATTGGCCCTTAAATCACATAACAAGCTCGCATGCATATCAAAGGGCTTGTTTTGTAAAACTGTCTTGGGCATATCATGTAGACGTTCACCCAACAGTATACTAGACATCAGCACTTATTTTCTTCTATTCTACTGCAGGTGTAGGCAACCATAGCCGGGGGCAAGCTGCACTCCCAACAGCTGTGAAAAGTTTCCTCAATGATAACGGGTTAGAGATTCCCTCATCTCCTTCTTTCCTATCTGTTGTTCATACATTAGAAAGGAAAAAAATCACGTTCTAGTACACTTTTTTCACAGATATCGATTTGATGAGACGAGGCCAGGCGTGATCACTGTTAGGCCCAAATTCCGTCACAGATGAACTATCAACTAGTATACGAGAGTTCAGAATCATGTTATTTCACCCTGAGCCATAGATGCTACTTCATTGTTTTAGTTTGAGGGAATATTTCCGGCTTTGACTTAGCTTTGTATTATTAGTAAATGTTTGTTGAATGACACCCATGTATATTATTAGCTTGCATGATCTTTTTCTGTACTACGGAAATAATTGGCTCATTCCGTTATGGCAACCTCATAAATTATCGGGATCTGCCTCAATGTATTACACCTGAGTTATTGGTGGATTGATTAATGTTCTTGCTTCTGGATGGATGTTTGTTTACTCTGATTCCTGATCTTTCCCATCTTGACAAAAATGATCACTACTAATGCAAATTGGATGTATAATCATTCTTTAAGAGAAGGGGGCGGAGATGGCTCGCCATTGTCAAGCATACCAGTTTCGGACAATCCCATACTTCAATTTCTTCCAGAGATTTGCATGTCAGATTTGCACTACAAATGCTTCTCAATTCTTGTAAATATTTCAGTATCAGAAATCTTAAACTTCGGCAGATGGGATCTATGATGGAGTACCCGCTGCAGCTGCTGTTGCTTTCTTCACCCATACCCCTTCTTCATGTGATCTTGTTCCTCTATCTCCTCTATCTTTTACAACCTTGAACTTCAATCCTCTCCAGGTTTCCGAGGTTTGGCAGCAAGACAAGAGGGAACAACTTCTTTATACTGCTACATCCAGAGCAATATAACTTTTTAAGACCAGAAAATATACCATTATAAGATGGCAATGATAATGGAGCAAAGCAGAAAGAAGAAGATAAAACAAAGCTAATCCATGCTAATGCAATCCTCAATGTTAATGAGCTCCAATTCAGTTGTATACTTTATCAAGGTACTGAAGATTTGCAGGTGAAATAACTTTCTGAAGCATGCTACTTCCTGTATGAGCATATCCTCTCCCATATATCCATTCCATTAGTGCAAATATTTGCAGGTGAGATTTGCAGCAAAATATTGCTCAACGATTAAAAAAAACATTGGATCAATATTAAATAAGAGGTTTTTCATCCTTAATCATTAAAGATTAACAAATAATTAAAAGCCAAAAAACTTTTAAAGCCAATCAAATTCTCATTTGAAATCCCATCTTTAAAAAGGCTGTATCATCCAATTCAACATTAATATAAAAAAAGTAGACAACTTAAAAAAATTTCTACAAATAATAAATAAACAGAGGAATTAAAACACGATGCTAATCAGTAATTCAATGATATATTATTTATATTAAGGGAAGAGACATATCCTACCAAATAGACTTTACAAAGGGAACAAGGATATCCTTAGTGTTAGGATGCTCCCACTCCACTACTGACCCCTCTATTCTTTAGGATATATATCAATATCCTCAAGAGAAGGGGGAGGAGATGGCTGGCCATTTTCAAGCAACGGAAGACAAATTGGCATCCTCTTTAGCTTCTGGCATTTTCTTATCCAAAATTTTTTGATAGAATCGCAAATCAATTTTGAACTACAAATGCTTTTCTGTTCTGGTAATTCATACAATCTCATACTTCTTAACTTTGGGAGTTTGAATTCAGTGCTGCTGCTGAAGATTTCTTCACTCATAATCCTTTATTCATCTGATCTATTTCCTACTATCTCCTCCAGTTTCTCACAATCAAAAACTCTAATCTCTTCCAGGTTTACAGAAAATATATCATTATATAGCTAACTCCCCAATAAATACAGTCCAGCATTACGCCAATAATCTTCTTCTTTTCCGTTTTCAAACATGAGCTTGGATCTCTTTAAACGTGATGCTATCGATCCAGTGCTGTAGCCCTTCAGGCGAAAGGGATTCTCCTTGTTGTAGTCATAATCTTGATCGGACGGAGGTCTCGTTGTTGCTTCTGCTAACCCACGGCATGATCACAGTGGTTAATTTCCTATGTTAGCTGCTTCTAGCTCTTTATGTCTTCTTACTCGATCAGGAGGCTGTGTTTTGCGGGTGGATTTGCTCTTCTTCTGCTACAAGCCTAAGAGCTGCCTGTTGCTGTTTTATCGAACAGATTTTGATATGTATTTGCGGCGAGTCGTGAAGCATCTCCCGGATTAGTTTTGCTTCTCATTGTTCTCCTTCGGTTTACTCCATTACCTTTGTCACCAATGCAGCAAGTTTTCCACGATTTCTTTAAGCCAATTATTTGCAGGCTTGGTGAACATAAACAATGATTCTGTAACCATAACATCTTTGTCAGTGAATTCTGCAACTCAGTCAAGTGCACAGTTGCAGCAAGAAATGAATCAATTGCTCCACTGTTGTCAACATCAACCTGCCAAAAACCCACAAGGAATTTGTTCAATTACCACTCAATTAACTGGTTGAAAAAATAAATAGAAACTACAGCAGTTTACAGCAAGATTAAAATGAGTGACAGAAAAACAGACCAACATTTTAATTATCAGATCAGGAAAAACCTCAAAAGAAAAGAAATTAATGTTACATCGAAAGCAGAACTGAAGAAAAATCAACTCCAAGCAACATGTTGTTGCACTGCAGAAGGTACTCGAAAGCAATATCAGTGCATTTTAAGGAATTGTACCAACAAACCTGCGATGGTAGGCTTCAGCAGTGATTAAGTGAGTATAAATTGAATTTGGAAAGAGTGAGTGCCAAAGTCTTGGTCCCATGCCCTCATCTCCACTGTTACATATTCTGAAGGTTAAGAGAAAGTGCATCAAAACCACTAAACGATTATGAATTCTAAAAGTTGATCTTAAACCAAGAACACGTAGTTAGGAACTGTCAGTGGCCCTTTAAAGGAAATTCCAAAAAGAAAACTTGGATGCCTCTTCATAAATTTTTTTTTAAAAAAATCATGCATAAATCACACAAACAAATGAGTGAAAAGCTTGGCCTTCATTCATCTCCAAGCATACAACTCCATTGAGAGAGGTCACTAATGCAGGTAGAAGATAGAAAGATAGCAAACAAACACAGAGAAGACTTAGATTTTTTATGAGCAAAAAGGTTAAATTCACAGTTTTATTCTAAAAATAAGTATAATAATATTTGTAGAGGTTTACAAGACCATTAAATAAGTCAAAAAACCTTATTTCTACTAGAAAACAAATCAAAATCCAAAAGCATAAAGAAAATTAACACAAAATCCAAAATAAAACAATATATCCAAATAAATCTAGAAAAAATAATAAAATGAACCCAAACATCATTATTTAGGCTTAATTTCAAGAGATCCAACAGCCTAATGAAAGACAGAGGTTCTTAATAAAAAAACTACTTGTAAAATAACCTAAAAAAATTAAGCCTGATCCAATAAATAGGCATTTTATTATGTCTTTTTAAGCTATTCCATGTTTGAATTTTTTAGGCCATCCACATAGTCTCTCTGTGACAGATGCTCATTCGACTACTCAGAAACTTCCGTTTTTACAAAGTCCGGTTACATGAGTCACATTCCTGTTATTAACTCAATTGCCTCGTTCAATGTACCAATCTGCCATACAATATGTTTAGCCTATTACTTGAGGAACTCCATCTCCATATTCGATCAGTCTGTACTGTATGCTAGCTAATTCACCAGTTATAAAGGCATGTGAAGAAAAGTATCTGATGAAGACCAGCAATATAACATAAAAGGCTAGAAAAGAAAATAGCCAAGAAACTTGGAAGTCATATCAAGTACCAATCATGAATCAGGCACAAGGACAAAATAAAACAGAAGATCAAGATAACAGGGAGTCCTTAGGAGAACATCTGCAAGGGGGAAGACTTATACAAACCAGAAGCTGAAGGAAACAGATACCAGAGATACAAGACTTGTACAAACCAAAGAAATGATCAAGTGAAGATCGAGAGGCTTACATCAAATTTGATAGGCATTTCATGAACTCCAAACAGAGAAAGAAATCAGATTTGTCATAACACTGAATCCACATGGAAATTTGATTGTGTGAGCATATGCTGCACAATTAAGAATCATAGATGGAAACCTTTAAAAAATGAACCTATCGTTACAAATCAAGAGTAAGACTGGTCTAACAAGCATGGCTAGGAAAATTTGACGAAATTACCTACAAGTCGATGATTAGATCTTTCAGTGCTCCAAGATAGCATGATTCCTAGACCATAAGGAAGGGGCATGTAGGGAGATATAAGTTAAGAAAAAAGAAGCAGAGAGATGGGAAAGAAGAAATCTCAAAAAAGAAAATGACTGAGGATTAAGGCTTACCACTAAGAAAATGATTTTTGAGTCGCAAAGGATAGCAGGACATCCTCTCACTTGTATGATATAAAGGCCAAACATGAAGTCAGCTTCTTGGAATTTGCGGGGTTCTTGCCAGTTCTTTGATGGTTTTTGCACTCCAACCTGCGTGGCAGAACAGAAACAGTTTATAAAATGGAGAACATAATCAAAGGGTTTTTGAGAAGCACACATACAAGTAGAACATATCACTTCCTTTTGGACGAATCGTATCTGAAATCATATAAGATGAATCGTGAGTGGTTGAGAGATACTCAGATAGACAGGAATTCAAACATGCATACCAAGACATAAAACAGCGATGACTAGAAGAACATCCTTAGCATCAGGATGCTCCCACTCCACTATTGTCTCCCACCGTTCTTCTGGTTTCATATAGATGGAAGGGGGAGGAGATGGCTGTCATTGTCAAGGATATCAGTTCCGAACAAACCCACCATTCCTTTGGATATATAATCCTTTCTTTTAAGAGAAGGAGTAGGAGATGGCCAGAGAGAGAAATTAAAACATGGTAGAGTGTAGGCATGATACTCACAGGTCTTCCGAAAGGAACCATTCCAAATCCATCATAATCATCGATCTCAAAAGAATAAAAAGCATTCAATCTCTTTCCAGCAAAATATTGTTCAACAGTAAAGACTTTGAATCAATGCTCTCTTTCAATGCATGTAAATCAGAACGTTGTCTTCCTTCACCATCTGCCTACAAAAAAATAAACAAAATGAGGCTAATGCATGTAAATCAGTAAGAATTTTTTTTTTAAAGGTTGGGATGATAACAACAAAAAAAGGAGTGTAATGGTCTTGAGAAAACCTTGTAGATGAATTGGCCAGAATGTGTTGCTCTCCAAATGTTTCACTTGTCTTCGTCTTGCTTCCTTACTAATATACATACATCAATCATGAAATGGTTATGGTTGAGGCTAATTCACTAAAATTAAATTAGAGAGAGAGAGAGAGAGAGAGAGAGGAATTAGAACAATATGCCTACCTATATGGGGGATAACTCGTATTCGTCGGCTCCCAAAAACTCTACGAAGGGACGAAGGATATCCTTAGCTTTAGGTTGCTCCCACTCCACCACTGACTCCCACCATTCTTTTGGATATATCTCGATTTCTTTAAGAGAAAGGGGAGGAGATGGCTGGCCATTTTCAAGTAACGGAAGATAAATCGGTATTCTCTTCAGCTTCTGACATTTTACTATCCCAATTTGTTGGAGAGAGTCGCAGATCAGTTTTGCACTACAAAAACTTTTCAGTTCTGGTAATTCATACAATTTTAGAATTCTTAACTTTGGTAGTTTGAATTCGATGTTGCTGCTGCTTTCTTCACCCATATATCCTTCTTCATTTGAACTTGTTGCTATTATCTCCTCCATTTCTTCACATTCTTCAACTCTAATACATTCCAGGTTTACGAGGTTTGGCAGCAAGACAAGAGGGAACAACTTCTTCGTTCTTCTACATCCATAACAATGCAACTTTTTAAGATATGAAAATATACCTTTATAAGATGGAGATGGAAGTGTAGCTCCGCAGAACCAAGAAGATGAAACCAAGCTCTCCATGTTATTGCAATAGGAATTGTCCATGACCTTCAGATCAATTGCATAATTTATAAGAGAGGAAACATCATCACAATAAAAAATGATCAGTTGTTGAATGTCATTTGGGAACATGACCTGAAAATCTCCATCTTTATTGATACCCAAGTTACCCAACCAAACAGTTTTACCTCTATAATAACTTTTTATTTCATATTCCTCAAACTGTCCTACAAAAATTTGGTATGTGCTTAGTGATTGGGTCTCATCCCGAGATTTGAGATACTCCATAAAATCAGAGTAACCTTCAAAATGGCATTCCAAAGTTTCCAACTTTCTTAAGCACCCTACTTCCTTTTCTTTGACTGTTATCGGAGCACTAGGAATCTCCTCCTCTAATGCAAAGACTTGCAGATGAGAGAGTTTAGGTAATATCCCACTAGGAAACTCCTTTTCACCACAATAAAAAATGATCAGTTGTTGAATGTCATTTGGGAACATGACCTGAGATTTTTTAATGATGGTACATCCCTTAAGTTCTCGCAGCCAATGAGCAATAATGTAGTGAGACTTATCAAGTCAGAGACAGAATCAGGCAACTTTTCAATAAATGTGTAAGATAGATCGAGGACCTTGAGCCCAAGCAAGTGCTTGAAAAATGAATCTGCAATAAATCGCAACCCTTGATTAAGACATAGCAATAGAGTTGAAAGAGTGGGACACCTTGGTGAATGGCTTGAGGGAATTTCTTCAATTTGATTTTCTATTAGTGAAACTCTCGTAAAATTCTCCGTCCACTCCTCTGCAGCCGGCAATTCTCTTATTTGTGCACCTGCTTTAACCATGCCTTGAGAGTTCTCTTGCTGAATTTGGATGGCCATGTCCCTAATCAAATCATGCATCTTGACAGCTCTAACACCATTATCATAGATAAATCTTTCCAGTAAACAGACATTTTCAAGTTTATTAAGCATTGTGTGGCCCTCGTCATATGCTGATTGTCTGCTCCTTGCTCCTTTCATTATTCCCTCGTCGATCAAATGTCCTATCAACTCCTCCCTTGTAATAACACGATTTTCAGGAAATAATGCACAATATAAGAGACATTGTTGTAATGCAAAATCATCTAACCGGTCATAACTAAACCTCAATAATTGGTATACCTCATCTTCCATGTCCTTCAATCTTGATTCTTTTAATTTCTTTAATGTATTCCTCCACTCATGCAGGTCATCCACTCCACTCAAGCTTCCTGCAATTGTAATAATTTCCAAAGGCAAACCCGCACATTCCCTTGCAACATCTATTGCAATTCGTTCCACTTCTGGAGAGAATGCTATGTCATGTCCAAGTTTCTCCATGAACAAAGTCCAAGCTTCTCTCTTAGAAAGTGGCTTCACTTTGATTTTATGTTGGCTACCTATCTGTTGACAAATCCTCTCTGATCGAGTTGTCATAATCAGCTTGCATCCTTTCAATGAGACAGGAATCCCCACTCTGTGTAGCTCAAAAAAGTCCCACAAATCATCTAAAATGAGAATCCATTTTTTCTTCTTCGTTAGTTCTTTTGACAATTCCATAGCTCTATGCAGCTCATCCTCTTCATTGGAAAGATTTAAACCTATACGCCTTGAGATATTGTTCTGTAATTTATTAATGTTGAAATCTCGAGACACAGTAACCCAATAAACATGATAAGAAATGTCTGGTCTTCTGAGAAGCTCATTATAGATATGTTGCAACATTGTCGTCTTCCCAACTCCTCCCATCCCGTAAATGCCAATGATTGATACGTCGTCATTCATTAACCAGGACCATATCATATTCGTATTCTCTTCAAATGCTCGACCCACTAGCTTTGTAGAGCTAGTAGGTAATGGATCTCCTCTGGTCTCACTTGTGTTGTATTTAACGCCTCTGAAAGAGCTAGATCCTGCTCCAGGCTGCGCTACTTCTCCAGTCCCGTTCTCTAAATCATCCTCCATTAACAAATTATGGAGCTCATCCCAGTTTATTTCAATTGCTTGACCCATTATATCTAATGCTTGTATCCTTCCTGGGTCTCCAGCCAAACTGTCGACTTTATTGTTTCGTTCTTCTGGGCTGGCTGACATGGCATAATCATTAGCGTTGCTTGAACTTGCTAAGATTTTATGTCTTTTGCTGCCACCATGCATAGCTAGGAAGGCGGCTTCTTGAACTTCTCTGGGCACCTGACCACAAATGGAAACACCATGCCCTCTCTCTCCTGATAAATGCCATTTGATCCTCGAAATGGAAGTGTAGTTGGCAAATAAATGCCCACAAAACTTGCACTTCATGCTACCATCTTTCATATCTTCAACATCATTCCAAAATGGATCATTTTATCGAACCATTTTTTTGCTCCAAGTTCAGTAACGAGGCCCTAAAGTATAAAAAATACATAGATGTCAAAATATTCACACAAAAATGTAATTAATTGAAGTTAAATTAATTTTAAAAAAACATTCTAAACCTAAAATAATAAGTCAAGAGTTGCCCATTCAAATCCCGTGTTCTATGTTTGTTAGATTAATCTAAAACAATAACATTTTAGTTTCTTTACAATAAAATCATGTTGTTTTGGACCCAAAAATATTATCTTATTTTAAATAAAAAAATTAAAAAATCTTTGAAATTGATTCGGTTGAGTCAACCAACTCGACTTATTTTGACTAGGTCAAACTAGATTTTATCATATCAATTTATAAATCGATTCAAAATAAAACTCAATCCTAGTTAAGCTTTGGGTTAATAGTTTCTGGATTGACTCATCGACTCAAGTTTGTTCTAGGATTAATCTATTATAAATCTTTTATATTCATCTAAAAAGATCAATTTTATAAGTATTTATATGAAAAAGAAAGAAAGAAGCAGATCTGAATATATGATGATATGAAAGAGATTGCTCCTTTTCTTATATAATACCTACAACTTGCCTTTTTTTTTTTTTTTTTGAAAAACAAATTCCAGAGCTAGTCAAAAGGTTGAGGATAACCAATACGCCTTGCAAAAATCAAGCAATTAAGCATGGAAAACAGTATGGTATAAAAATGAGAAAAATAACGAACATATAGTTTACCTGTGCCTGAAAATTATTCCCCAACTACGTGATGGTTTTGCTCAAATCAGAAAAAAATAAATAAAATAAGAACAAAGAGAAAGGTTTAGAAAATGGAGGTGTAAGGGAAAGGAAATTACTGTAAAACAATTGTAGGTGTGGAAGATATTCTTACAGTAGCAATTGAAATGATAAAGGCACATCAATCTACTGTACTTTACCTTGTAATCAGGGATAATCCCATGGAATTAATATTTAATATCATACCTTCCACGTATAATATACCTTTAGAATATCTTATTGTATAGTATTTAATCAAAAATATATGTTGTGGAAACCTTACAAGAAATTAATACTTGAGTTTCCAGTGTTAAATGAGTTTTAGGTTCCAAGAACTTGCTCAGAAAGACAGAAACTAAGGATATATTTGGCGATGCGTTGTGGTATGGTTGAAAACTTATTTAGAGCTATTATTTTTTAAAATATTTTTTTTATTTTAAAATATATTAAAATAATATTTTTTAGTTTTTAAAATTTATTTTTATATTAAAATATCAAAACAAACTAAAAAGACCAAGGAAAACTCTATCAATAACTTCCTTGATTTGTAGTTTTCTCTGCCACAATAACACACGATGGTGCAACAGTGCACTGTCTATATCCCACATGCTCAGCATGGATTTACTTTGTAGCATTTTTGGTTCCCGAAGCCTAACCAACCCCCAAGTACCTGAGCTCCCCAGCTTTTACGGAAGCGCATGTAAACCAGTCGGATATATAAAACAGAGAAGCAAAATTATGGCCAGGCCATTCATAAAGATTAAGATTTGCCAATATTTGCAAAAAGTATGGCAGAGAGTTAAACATAGTTTATCTGAGCATCAATCAGATGTTTTAGATCCATTGGTAGTGAGTCCTAGGGCATCTCCCAAGTTAAATGTGCTTCTCATTGTTCTCCTCCCGATTCCTCCATTGCCCTTCCTCATCATTGCAGCAAATTCACCATAGTCTATTTGTCCATCCTGCAACACAATTTCCATGATCACATGTTGTCAGAAGCTCCTACAACTCCCGAAACAAATGTAATGTGCTTCTGAATGATTTGTCCGAGTAAAGCTCCAAGATTCTTTATTTTAAGAGGGAAAAAATGGATTGAAATGACAGTACATAATGGACTTACATTATCTTGATCGATTTCTTTAATCATCTCATCAAGGTGGAGCTCGCTTAGGCCAAACTCTTTGCAAGCTTGTTGAAGCTCATCAATGGTTATGTATCCACTGCTATCTTTGTCGAAGAATGAGAAAGCAGACACTAAATTTTCCTCTCTCTCCAATTTATTCAAGTGCACAGTGGCAGCAAGAAATTCACCATAATCAATTGTTCCACTGTTGTCAATATCAGCCTGCCAAACATACCCACAAAGCATGCACTTGTTCATTTTCAAGTTAACTGAATGGTCGAAAAAACAAAACAGAAACTACAGAGGATTCGAGCAAGTTCTCTTACAGCATCCATCAGATCCTTTATCTCAGACTCCATTAGTTCAGAGCCTACTCGCCTTAATCCATCTTTTAATTCATCAAAAGTTATTGTTCCACTGTTGTCTGTGTCTATCATTTTGAACAACTCTTTCAAACCACCAATCTCTTCTTCAGAAAGCCTATCTGCTATGACCTAAAATTCATTACAAGAATCACTACGCATCAGTTCAGTTGAGGTCAGCATTACAGCATACAAACATAGCTACACTAATAGCTACACACATATGTGAGCAAGTGCGTGCAAGTGAGTCTGTATAAGTTTGTTCCAGGTATCAAAATTAATTATGAGCACTGAGTTACCAAACAAATGAAAAAAATTAAAATTTCATTGAATATGTTAAACAACTAAGATATAAAACTTAAGCAAGTAGAGTACTATATATCCAGTATCCCTCTATTTATATTATCTTCATGTTTCTTTAACATTCCATGTTCGTATTGAATCCATTATGAGTGAGATACTGAGTTTGACAACTAAGTTGATGATCTTTTGGAAAATGACTCCGACACCATGTTAAATATGATATTAAGGACTGTTGACTTTTCTAATCTATGTGTATGCAAGCACTTTTCTTATCTCTGTGTATGCAAGCAAAGAAGTCAATAAAAGGACCACCAAATAAAGTAGTTGTCATGCAAATAGTTGAAGCATCACTAGGCCCTGGTTTTTTAGAGGTAACACTTTACTTAACAATCAACATGGTTGATTTAGTCATAGTTTTTTTCAACGGAACCAATAATATAATCCAAGAAAACTAATACACATCTGCAAGAACCTTACACGCAAAGCCATCTTCTTAAGCTTGTTCATTGCAGAGAACTGTTTCAGCCGCGATAAAACAGCAGAATCAAGAGGTTTATCTGGGGCAATCCTGTCATCCACGATCCATGGGTGGCCTGCACCACAGGTCACATAGGTATCATGATGTAGCAACATCCATCAATAATCACTGTGCTGGAACTTGTTTAAGCCTAATACTCCTAAATCCCTGTTTAAAGAAAATTGAAGAGTCTTACAGAGTACTTCATGAGCAGTTAGTCTTTTCTTTGGATTCCGTTCAAGCATTTTTCTAATCAGATCCTTGGCACTGTCTGAAATACTAGGCCATGGTTCAGATTCAAAATCTAATTTGCCTTGCAATATCTGCTTGAAGATCCCGATTTCAGTTTCTGACATTTATAGCAGAGTAAACGAAGAAAGAAATTATTGTCAGTACAAGTCAGTAGCAGAAAAACTCAATTCTTAGTAACCATCCCTATCCAGAACTTGATTTGCCATCAGTACAGGAATAAAAGAATTATTACCGGCCCAAAAAGGCGGTACACCACTTAATAGTATGTACAAAATAATTCCTGCACTCCATACATCTGCTTCAGGTCCATAATGTTTGCGCAATACCTCTGGCGCAACATAGTATGGACTCCCAACAACATCACAAAAAGTTTCGCCTGAAAATCCACATAATTAAGTATGCGTCAGACTGAGGCAGACAACAATATTAAACGATGATAAGGTTGTGTTAAATAGCAATGGTTTCTGAGCAATGAGGGCAAAAGGTTGTAATTTTGAAATGTGACGCAATAATTGACTACAATCCAGTTTGAAGATTTCTATTTATTCAGAATCATTGTTATGAAGTTTACAGGTACATGCAGGCAAACACGCATACTGTAAATCATAAGACAGAAGTTGTTTCCCAGGATGCAGAAGCTTACAATAAACCAAAGGAGTTTTTTTTCCAAAAGAAAATGTGTAAATGACATTTATATAAGAATCTGATAACCTATACGAGGCCAAACTGTCCACGTATAGATGAGGTGAGAGAGAGATTTTAATAATCAGGTTTGAGAAAACTTTAAGATGAGAACACTCAGGATTTCAACAAGAGGAAAAGAAAGGAAAGCTGGAAGAATAACTGAAATGGTTGAGGGAGAAGAGAGGTGAAGCATGCACTGCTAGAACCTCTAGAAAATGAATCAAATTTAATTCATTCAACACAAGGACTAACACATTCGAAGTAAAATAGCTACCAAAAAATAATCAACTTCGTGCAGACATGTTAAGGGATCGTATGAGGTACTGGCAAGCAACTTGTGACTAATTCTAAGCAATTATCTCATCTTAGAGCACTAGAATGGAGAGTATTGAGCATCAAATAACTTTGGTCGAGGGAAAAGAAACAAAATCTTTGAAGTACAACCACATTGTAGTTATATATTTCTTGGTTAATTATTGAAACATTGACTGCTGGGAGCACGCTGCGATAGTTGGCAAAGGCTCTTTTGTCCAACAATGCAATGGCCCTGATTGAGTCCCCCACTTCAAGATAAAATCAACTATTTCAAGCACGGAAGTATTCAAAGCCCTTATTAAATGCATGGACATGCTTGACCAGAAAAATGATGCAGGTTCATTTTGAATGGTCAATGTCCAAGACTTCAAGGGCCACATTTCTGAATGAAGGGATCAATCACTCCTTGAAACAAGCTCATTGAACATTTGGTGTTCAATTCAAAAGCATTTCAAGAGATTGTGCAAGTTGGAGCCAGAGACATTAGTGTCTTAGTGATGATCAATTGTATTAGTAAAGTCCCAATTATCAAAAATCAATCCCAACTAAGGTAGTAAATATAATGATAACGAGGGTTTTGGACATACAGTGAATGAACACACACATAATCCCAGATCAAAATCTTAATCAAGTCAGTCAAGAAAGCAGGCAACCCAAATCTAAATTCAATCAATAGCACCAAAACAAACACTAAATCTGAAGAAAAATAAAACCCATCAAAGAAAACACAAGCAAAACATTAAAAAAATTGGGAAAAAAGGTAACACCCAAGAAGTGAAGGAACCAGACCTGGCTTGTAGAACACAGAAAGCCCAAAATCAGTGGCCTTAAGAGGAGCATCCTCCTCAACACTATGAAGTAAGAAGTTCTCAGGCTTAAGATCTCTATGCATGACACCAAGTGAATGGCATGCCTCAACAACCCCAACAATAGTTTTCATCAATTTAGCAGCCTCTTTTTCACTATAATGCCCTTTCTTAACAATCCTATCAAAAAGCTCACCTCCTTCACAAAGCTCCATCACCAAGTGAACACAAGAAATATCTTCGTATGCCCCACTAATCCTAACCACATGTGGGTGCTCAGACAAATGGTGCATTATCTGGATTTCCCTCCACACATCCTCGTAATCTTCTTTGCAAAGAAGCTTTCTTTTTGGTATTGACTTGCAAGCATACTTTTTTCCTGAGGTTTTATGCGTACAAAGAAAAGTCGTACCAAACTGCCCTTGACCAAGCTTCCTCCCTATGCTGTAATGGTCTCTTAAGTTCTGGGTCTTGTAAGGAAGCACCCATTTAGGCCTTGATGACAGTGGTGGAGCACTAGACGATGAGGGTTTTGGTTGATCATCCATGGTTAGAGACTCAAAACCTGGAGCAGGTTCAAAAGGACTCAAGAAAAAGCTTCAGTCTTGGGTCTTGAATCCCTCTCTCCTTTTCTCTCTCTCTCTAGTGATGAGAACTGAGACAGAAGACTTTTTGCGCTGTCTGATAAATGGGTAAACTATAGCTTACTCCTTATAGTCTGAAACAACTCATTCATTAGTATTTGTAGTTTCATAAATTATATACTAATACAAATTTTTTTAAAATCAAAGTTATTAAACCCTGTTGACCGTTTACCTATGATCCAGTCCAAGAAATGTTTTACAAGTTTAATAGGTTAATTTATGTTGATTCAAGTTAATTAAAATAATGTTTTCTTAATATTTTTAAAGTAAAAACTACATCATTTTATAAAAAGAAATTAAAAAAGTTAAATTGGATTTTGACAAAGTTTCTCGTCAAGTCAACTTTCTTCTATTTTTTTTTTAAATCCATCCTAGGTCCTAGATTATCTAGGTCCTTAGTTGAATTTATGTTATTATTTAATTTATTTGTTTCTTGATAAATAGAAAAGTAGAAGTAGGTAAGCTGAAGAAATTTAACGAGAAAAGAAGGATTTTATGAAAAAAAAAAAACCCAATGGATTAACCAAGGACTATTTAAGTATTTTTATATAATACAAGGTTTAATCAATTAGTCTTAATAAACTATAGGGACTAAGTTGCAATTAAATCTATGATGAGTAGACTAGATTCTCTTTTAGGACATGGACACGAGTCTCTCTCTCTCTCTATCTAGATTTCGATTAGAGCTTCTTTCTTTCTCTCTCTCTCTCTAGCTGACTGTGTATCTAACTTTTTCCCTAACTGAGATCTAGACAAATTCTCTTGTCTGTCTGAGATACCTTTCTCCCTTTTCTATGGGCTGCTTTGGCTTGTGGTTTGCGATCAAGTGGCCACAGTCTTTCATTATTTTAGGAGCAAAACCTACAACTTGGGCTTTGATTGTCCAGAATTAAGAACAACTTTCATAACTCAAAAAATAATTCTTTTTCTGTTCGAATGATTCATGATTTTTTTTTAATAAAAGATATTTTGGATTGGATTTTAGTTCGTCTTTTTAA